>Ga0194055_10001178_pt1 | contig 21265 bp, 24 predicted proteins | sample SepL449m_MetaG_FD_155482 | JGI IMG/M metagenome (GOLD analysis project Ga0194055, IMG submission 155482) | Anoxic zone freshwater microbial communities from boreal shield lake in IISD Experimental Lakes Area, Ontario, Canada - Sep2016-L442-9m | ecosystem: Environmental > Aquatic > Freshwater >...
CGACACCCGCCCGGTGCGCTCGAGTTGAGCGATGATCCGATCTTGCAACTCGAGCAAGTGCGCGACATCGCTCGCGGCATACGACTTTTGATCCTCGGTGAGCGGCCTGCGCAACCAGTCGGTGAGACGGTCGCCCTTGGGCACCGTGACCTTGAGCTCGCCCTGCAACAGACTGGCCAATGACGGCGTTCCGTAGCCAATGAACCCGGCAGCGAGCTGGGTGTCGAAGAGGCGCTTTGGCACCGCACCACACGAATGGGTGAGCACATCAAGATCTTGTTGCGCGGCGTGAAGCACGCACTGCGTGTCGCTTTCGAGCAATGGACGCAACGCTGTGAAATCGACTGCGAGTGGATCGACCAGCGCCGTTCCGCCGGGCCAGGCGAACTGAGCAAGCGCAAGCTTTGGGTAATACGTGCGCTCGCGATGGAACTCAGTGTCGAACGCATATCGCGGCTGAGCCATCAATACATCAACGAGGTCAAGCAGCTCGTTCTGCGTGGCGATCCACTGATAGGTCACGAAGGCGAATCTCCGGCAACCGTGTCGCGACCGCTTTGGATCCATGCCATCGTTCCACCAGCCACGTTGACAATGTTCACGCCATGGTCGGCAAGAAACTCGCAGGCGCGCATGCTGCGGCCACCCGATTTGCACACCACATATGTGGGGCCATCTCCACGGAAGATTTCGACATTGTCGGGAACGGTGCCAAGCACCACGTGCAATGCGCCTGGAATATGCCCGCTCTCGTATTCGTCGATCTCGCGCACGTCGACAAGGCGCGCCCCGTGGGCCAGCTTCTCGGCGAGTTGATCGACAGTGACCTCAGAAATTGCCATGGATCGACAGGCTAGCTAGTCGGCATGTCATCGGGGGTATTGACGTTTCGCAGGGCGAGCCGGTCGACAGGCACCTCAATCACGTTGAGTCCTGCGAACACCTGCAATAACGAACGTTGCCCAGCATCGAACGCTTGCTGTACCGCGTCGCGACAACCTGGGTTCCACAGCGCGCACAGCGGCTCAAGGCGGTCGGTTCGGGCCACAACGACATCGACATCGTCAGTGTTTGGGCCGCCGGCCGTGGACGATGTCGATGCTCCTGCGGCTGCGGCTGCGCGGAGCAACGCATCGATGGATGCAACATCAAGCCACGGCAGGTCACACGCCACCACACACAACCAGGAGTCGAGCTCCCCCATCGATCGCATCGCTGTGAGCACGCCGCCGAGGGGCCCCTGACCGGGATAGAGATCGTCGATGTGTACGAGGTTGCCGGCCAGTGGGCTTGGTCCGACGGCCACCACCTTGGAGCATCCGGCCGCAGTCAATACCGCCGCCACGCGATCGACCATGCGCACACCATCGATCTGAAGTAACGCCTTATCGCGACCCATCCGCCGGCTTGAACCACCGACCAGAACGGCCCCAACAAGATCAGCCATCAGAAGGAATACCGCTGGGGTCGAGCTGCTGGATGAACAAGCCGATGCGCTCGGCTTCGTCGTTCTCACCAATGCGATGTGCCATCTGCCCAAGACCCCTGAGCGCACGAAGGAAACCGCGGTTGTTGGGATATGTCCAGCGAACGTATCCGGAGCCGCGCCAGCCACTGGCTCGCAACGCGTCGAGACCGCGGTGGTAGCCCACGCGATAGGCGGCGTAGCGCTCGATGTCGTCGCGCCCCAAATCGCCCAGACGCGCCCACGCGTCGACATAGCGAGGCCACATTGCGACTACTGCCGACATTGCCTCCCGACGAGACTCGGCGGGGCCAGCGAGGGCTTGTTCAAGCGCGTGATGCGCTGCCGGGTCGGGCGGTGGAAGTTCGGTGCTCGGTGGACCCTGAGGGGTGAGGTGGATCGGGCGTTGGTCGTCACTCATGGGTCAAGACTAGGGGGCGCTTGATGCAGGCGATGCCACGCTGCGCACTATCGGCCAACGTAACGTGGGGCCATGCTCGCATTGACTGTTGACACCGCCAAGAACATTGCCATCGCCGTTGTCGGAGTTTTTGTGATCGTCGCAATTATTTCGGCCAAGCTGATGGCCAGCGTCACCAAAAAGGCGATCATGTTCCTGGTGCTCGGCGCGCTGAGTTTGGGGGTCTTCACTCAGCGCCAGGCGCTCGAGTCATGCGCCAAGAAGGTGAAGAACGATGTGGGTACCACCGAGACCACGTGCACATTCTTCGGCAACGACATTCACATCAACACGACTCTGCCCTGACGCTGGCGGCCTGCGCCCAGCGCCCGCCCACCATCTGCATCAGCGGTTCGACGATCATCGTCGTAAACATCTCGGCGTGGCTGAGCGGTGCATCGTGGCGAGCGCCAACCAGTTCGACAACCACCCCGCGATGAACGCGCTCGCTCACCAAACGCATCGCTTCGCGGTGATGCTCTGAGCTCAGTGATCCATAACCGGCTACCACCGGACACATGATGTCGGCGGCGCTCCATGGCGCATTGGCATGCAGATCTTTCAACTCGCCAACCATCGATTTACCCTCGGCACGCCGCGTGAGCCGAGTGCGTTCGGGCAGCGTCTCCCAGCGCCTGTTGCCGATCATTCGACGCATGAAGGCCTCGGCTGCGTCGCCTTCTTGGCCCACACTTGCACGCGCTGCGGACCCAGCAGTTGAGCCGGGCCACCACGGCTCCCAAGACAACGGCGACTCAAAGAGCGCTACGCCTTGGATGAGGTGGGGACAACGAACGGCCGTCGCCAGAGCAACGTTGCCTCCGTAGCTGTGAGCTACGAGAACGGCCTGACGACCATCGAGCACCGATACAAGATCGTCGACCTGACACGACATCTCGAACGGGCCCTCGTGAGGCGCTGATCTGCCGTAGCCACGGCGGTCGTAGCGCAACACCCGGAAGTGGCTGTCGAGCTTGCGACTCACCTTCAGCATTCCTGTTGAGCGGTCCATCGTGCCGTGAACCAACACCACCAGAGGAGCATCGGCGGGGCCAGCTTCCTCACTCCAAATCACAGTCAACGAACACTCCTCGGTTACGAACACCGCACGCGCGAGCGGTCGGTTACGCCTTCAAAATACGCCACGATCTTCGGTTGCGGCCTGATAGCTGCTTATCTAGAGCGTTATGGAGTTGCTCTTGATCCGTCATGCCTTGCCGATTCGCCGCGAACTCACCGAGGGCGTAGCCGACCCCGAGTTGAGCGAAGCAGGACTCGCCCAAGCACTGCACCTGGCCGAGTATCTTGCGAGCGAAGAACTGCATGCAATCTACGCCAGTCCCCTCAAACGAGCGCAGCAAACTGCTGCACCGCTCGCTGAGCGTTTTGAACTCGCGGTCGCGTTGGTCGATGGCGTGGCCGAATACGATCGCAACTCAAGCGAGTATGTGCCGGTCGAGGAACTGAAAGCCAGCAACGACCCGCGTTGGCAAGAACTCATCGACAATCGCTGGGACGGCCGAGACGAAACTCAAGAGCAGTTCACCGCTCGAGTGTTCAACTCGATAGAGACAATCATCGAGGCCCATTCCGGACACAACGTGGCCGTGGTGTGCCACGGCGGAGTCATTAACTCATATCTCGCGCGCATTCTGGGCACACCCGAAGCTGCTGGCTTCTTCTACCCCAACTACACATCGATTCATCGAGTCGTCGCGGCCCGCACTGGCCAACGCCAAATCATCACCATCAACGAGACCGCACACCTACGTGGCACTGGGCTCCCCATCGGGCTCTACGGTAAGTGACATGACCCAGCGCGCAACCAACGGCATCAGCGATCTCGTCTCTTTCCTCGACTCGTCGCCGTCACCATGGCACGCGGTTGCGTCAAGCGTGGCCCGACTCGAGGCAGCCGGGTTTCAACAGGTGTACGAAGCCGATGCGTGGCAACACGTGGCCGATGGGTTCATTGTGCGCGGCGCCGCATTAGTTGCATGGCGATCCTCGGCCTCACGTGAAGCAACATCTCCGTTTCGAATTGTTGGCGCTCACACCGATTCGCCATGCTTGCGCGTGAAGCCCCGTCCCGATGGCGGCGGCTTCGGATGGCGCCAACTCGGTGTTGAGGTATACGGCGGAGCGCTCTTGAACTCATGGCTCGACCGCGACCTTGGCGTGGCCGGACGCGTTGTGTTGCGCGACGGAAGCGCTGTTGATGTCGCTGTGCATGAGCCAATCGCTCGCGTGCCGCAGTTGGCCATTCACCTCGACCGCGACGTGAACGACAAAGGACTACTGCTCGACAAACAGCAACACCTCACCCCCGTGTGGGGCACCGGCGCAGCCACCGACGGCGACTTTGCCACCTGGCTGGGGGCGCAGGCAAACGTGTTGGCCGCCGATATCGCGTGGTGGGACCTCTGCTTGTTCGATACCACCAAGGCCGCCTTGTTGGGCTCCGACCGCTCAATGCTGGCCAGCGCCCGACTCGACAACCAACTCAGTTGCTGGGCCGCGGTCGATGCGCTCATCTCTGCCGCAGTCGCCGAGACCACTTCGGTGATCGCCCTGTTCGATCACGAAGAGGTCGGATCCGAAAGCGCTTCCGGAGCAAGCGGCCCACTGCTGTCCACTGTGCTCGAACGACTCAGCGCACTGCGTGGGGCCGATCGCGAAGGCTTTCATAGGTCGTTGGCCACTTCGTCGTGCGTGTCTGCCGACAACGCTCACGCCGTGCACCCCAACTATCCCGAACGGCATGAGCCGGGCCATCGCCCACTGGTCAACCGCGGCCCGGCAATCAAGGTGAACTCAAACCAGCGATATGCAACCAGCGCCGAAACAGCCGCTGCATTCCAGCGCGCCTGCGATCGTGCCGAGGTTCCGTGGCAGGTGTTCGTGTCACGCAACAACATGCCGTGCGGAAGCACAATCGGACCGCTCACCGCTACTGCGCTGGGCATCCCAACGGTAGATGTCGGTGTGCCCCAACTCTCGATGCACTCGGCCCGCGAACTCTGCGGCGTGCTTGACCCGATCTATCTCGCCAAGGCGCTGAGCGCTTACTTCAGCGAGTGATTCGGGTTATTTCAAACCCAGACTTGTCTGCGCTTCGTCGAACAAGATCTGAAGTTGCTCGTGCAATTCGGCGGTCAGTCGCTTGACCTCTGATCGCGGTGCGCGGCCGTTGCCATCTATCTGCGGATAGATCGGCTTGCCCACGATGACACGAACCTTGCGTGGGTAAATGAGCTTGGCGCCCTTGGGCATTACCCGCTCGGATCCGCCAATCCCCACGGGGATAATGGGTACCCGCCCACGACACGCCACGTACGCGGCGCCTTCGAACAGTGGCTGCACAGTGGGGCCGCTCTTGCGTTCGCCTTCGGGAAACATCACCAAAGGCTCACCATTGTTGAGCACATGAATGCAGCGCTTGAGCGCTTCGATGTCGGCCGTGCCCCGGGTAACCGGGAAGCCGCCCACTGACGAAAGCAACCATCCGAATGGTTTGTTCTTCCACATGCTGTCTTTGCCCATGAAGCGCATGCGGCGCCGGGTGACGCCTGCAGCAATTGGCGTGTCGACATAGCTGCGATGCACCGGCGCCAGCACATATGAGCCAGTGCGCGGAAGGTTCTCTTTGCCGTCGACGGTCATGCGGGTCATCAGCCGGATGAACCCGGTGGCGATGGCCTTCCAGAATTGGTACGACGCCTTGCTCCAGAAACTCTGGTCAGCAAAGAACGACTCGACCTCGCTCATTTCGAATCGACCCCGATCATTTCGATGTAGCTAACAGATCCTCAATAGTAGATAACACAGCCTCGATGCTGAGACCACTGGTGTCGAGCACAACCGACCCATCGGCCTCGCGGAGCGGGCTGTCGGAGCGAGAAGAGTCGCGTTCGTCGCGCTCAGCAATGGCGCGTTCGATGTCATCGACATCGCCGCCGGCCTCGGCCACTCGACGTTCGGCGCGTACGCGCGGCGACGCCGTGAGATAGAGCTTGAGCGCTGCGTCGGGGAATACAACAGAACCGATGTCACGGCCTTCGATGACTCCACCGCCACGCGCCTGGGCCCAATCGCGCTGACGAGCACGCATCTCGGCGCGGACCTCGCTGTTGGCGGCAACTGCGCTCACCGAACCAGTGATCTCAGTGCTGCGGATCTGCACCGTGGCGTCGATGCCATCGACCACGACACCGCGCTCGTCAACTGTGAGCGTGACATCGCGAGACAGCTGACCAATCTGAGCCGCGTCGTCGAGAGGAATGCCGCGATGCACAGCAGCAAACGTGACGGCTCGATACATGGCTCCGGTATCGAGGTACTCAAGGCCGAGTCGCTGCGCGAGTGCGCGCGCCACTGTGGACTTGCCTGCGCCCGCCGGACCGTCGATAGCTACAACTCTCACCAGCTCGTGCCCTGCGGGCGCCCTTCGTCGTAACCCGCAGCGCTCTGCACGCCAACGACGGCACGCTCGTGGAACTCGGCGATGTTGGCTGCGCCCGCGTAGGTGCACGACGAGCGGACACCGGCAACTATCTGGTCGATGATGTCTTCGACGCCGGGACGCTCGTTGTCGAGATACATCCGCGAGGTGCTGATGCCCTCTTCGAACAGTTCTTTGCGAGCGCGATCGAATGCCGTTTCTGAGCGGGTGCGGTTCTTCACGGCGCGGTTCGAGGCCATGCCGAAGCTCTCTTTGTAGAGACGCCCGTCGGGGTCGCGAAGGGTGTCGGCGGCAGACTCGTAAGTGCCCGCCAACCACGAGCCAAACATCACGCTGGCCGCACCGCCCGCCAAAGCGAGAGCGACGTCGCGCGGGTAGCGCACTCCGCCATCGGCCCAAATGTGCTTGCCCAGCCGAGAGGCTTCGGCAGCGCATTCGAGCACTGCCGAGAACTGTGGGCGACCCACGCCAGTCATCATGCGCGTGGTGCACATTGCGCCGGGACCAACCCCGACTTTGAGGATGTCGGCACCGGCTTCGATGAGTTGGCGGGTGCCACCAACGGTGACCACGTTTCCAGCGACCAACGGTGTGCTCGGCGCAACGGCTCGCACTTCTTCGACAGCACGCAGCGCCCGTGTCTGATGGCCGTGAGCCGTGTCGATAACTAACACGTCGACACCCATGTCGAGCAGTGCCTTGGCGCGAATTGCAGGGTCGCCGTTGATGCCAACAGCGACGGCGACCAACAAACGGCCCTGAGTATCGAGAGCCGGCTTATAGATAGTGCTGCGCAAGGCCCCCTTGCGCGTGACACAGCCGAGCAATCGACCGTTGTCGTCGATAACCGGCGCCACGCTCAGGCGCTGACCAGACAGACGCTCGAAGATTTCTTCGGCAGTGACGTGAGCCTCGAGGCTGACCAACTCGCGGCTCATCACGTTACGAAGCTGAGTGAACCGATCGAATCCGATGGCATCGCCTTCGGTAAAGATGCCGACAGGGCGATTGTCTTCGTCGACCACAATCACTGCACCGTGGGCCCGCTTGTGGATGAGGCTGAGCGCATCGCCCACTGTGTGTTGCGGCGACAGCGTGATGGGAGTCTCGAACACTGGGTGGCGTGTCTTCACGAAGTCGACCACCTGAGCAATGACATCGAGCGGGATGTCTTGCGGCAGAACCGTGAGGCCGCCGCGACGAGCAACGGTCTCGGCCATGCGTCGGCCGGCCACTGCTGTCATGTTGGCAACAACCACCGGGATGTTGGTTCCGAGGCCATCGGGAGTGCTCAGGTCTACGTCGAAGCGGCTTGGCACCGAGGACAAACTCGGCACCATGAAGACATCGCTGTAGGTGAGATCGTAGGGAGGCACTTCATTCAGAAATCGCATTGCAGGTAACCCCGTTCAGTCGAGCGTCTCTGCGCAAGAACTGCCACAGGCTACGACTATTTTCGGGCTACCCGCTACGACCTATACTCACCGACCGTGACACCGCCAGTCGTTCTCGTACATGGATGGGGTGGTTCCTTTCGAACCACCTGGCAAAAGAGCGGTTTTACCGCGCTCCTCGAAGACATCGACCGCAGTGTTATTGGTGTCGATCTGCTCGGTCACGGTACCGCTCCAAAGCCGCACGACCCGGCCGCCTACGCAGATCTCACCACCCGCGTTGTCGAGGCCTTGCCCGACGAACCGGTCGATGCAGTGGGCTTTTCACTTGGGGCAATCACGCTGCTGCGATTGGCCTGCCGCGAACCGCATCGCTTCAACCGACTCGTGCTGGGCGGCATCGGCGAAAACGTATTCAACTCCGACGACACGGGCACGTCACGAATCTTGGCCGCACTCGATGGCACCGGCGACCCCGACGACAACATCGGTCGCCTCTTCGCTCAATACGCCGACCAAGACGGCAACGATAAGCAAGCTCTCGCTGCGGTGATGCGCCGCCCAAGCCTCGGGGCGTTCACCCCCGAACAACTCGCAGCGGTTACCTGTCCCACGTTGGTCGCTATCGGCGACCTCGATTTTGCCGGCCCCGGCAACCGGTTAGCCGATGCGCTCCCCAACTCTGAGCTTGTCGTGTTGCGCAAGGTCGATCACTTCGCCACCCCTGAGGCCTTTGCGTTCATCGATGCAACGCTCGAGTTCCTCGAGTCGTCGTCCGTATAACCTCGACCACGTGACCGATCCCATCGACGAAGCCGTCGCAATCCTGCGAAGCGGCGGACTCGTGGGCATCCCTACCGAGACGGTGTACGGCCTCGCGGCCGATGCCTCCAACGAAGCTGCCGTGCGCCGAATCTTCGAAGCAAAGGGTCGCCCTGCCGATCATCCGCTCATCGTGCACATCGGTTCGGTTGCCGAGTTGTGGTCGTGGGCATCGTCGATTCCTGAGTCCGCACAGGTGCTCGCCGATGCGTGCTGGCCGGGTCCGCTCACATTGCTTGTGCCCAAAGCCGACCATGTGCTCAGCGTTGTCACCGGAGGCCGAGACACCGTTGGCCTACGAGTTCCTGCGCACCCAATGGCACTTGAGTTGCTGCAGCGATTCGGCGGAGCGTTGGCAGCGCCATCGGCCAATCGGTTTGGACAGGTGTCCCCCACCACGGCTGATCATGTGCGAGCCGATCTCGGCGACGCAGTAGACCTTGTGCTCGATGGCGGGCCATGCCCCATTGGCGTTGAGTCAACAATTGTCGACTGCACCGTTTCACCGCCGCAAGTGCTTCGTCCCGGAGGCATTCCCACCGAGGTCATCGCTCGCCTTCTCGACGGAGTCATCACATCGCCAACGGGTCCGGCGCGCGCCAGCGGCATGTTGGCCTCGCATTATGCGCCACGTTGCCGCGTCGAGGTTGTCGACACCCTCGAGCAGGCAACGGCCAGCGCTGCAGTTCATGTCGATGGCGGCCTGCGCGTCGATGTGCTGGATTCAACGGCCGACCTCGTGACGGCGGCCCAGCAGCTCTACAACTGGTTACGCGACGCGGACGCCCGCGCGCTTGATGTGCTCGTGGCTGTTCTGCCACCGGCGGTAGGTCTTGGTCACGCAATTCGTGACCGACTCATCAAGGCAGCCGGTCTCGGCTAACACGCTCTACTGCCCGGCGCGCAGTGTCACTCAAACGCCCCCGGCATGTTGAGGTGGCGCACCCACACATCGCGAACATCGTCGAGTAGCGGCGCTGGAGCGTCCGCCACCGAGACCACGGTGAGGCTTACCGTGCATGCGCCAGCGTCTGGTACCAGTTCGAGCCGACACCAGCACTCGCCGGGCTCATACAGGTGCACTTCTAAGAGATACGGAGGGTCGTCGACGAGCACCTCGCCGATCCATGAGGTGACAACGAGCAACGCCTCGAACGCCTCGGCCGGAAGTGCCGAGATAACAAACGATGGCGCATCGTGTTGGGCGCGGTCAGTTGTTCTCGTCGGCGCTGCCGGCTCTGCTGGCGTGGCCGGTGCAGCCGTTGACGACGATGCGTTTGGTGCGAGCCGGTCCGACAGCTGGCTGACGAGTTGCGCCTCTACTGCGAGGTACGCCGCGTTGATGGCGCGCATCTCGTGGGCATCACCGCCTCGGTCGGGGTGGTTACGAAAGGCGAGGCGACGGCGCGCGACACGCGCATCGTCGAGCGTTGCCGAGCGCGCGATGCCAAGCACATCAAACGGATCAGACGGCGGCGTGATCACACCATTCGAGCGGAGAGTTCGTGATACCGAGCACGCACGGCCTCGGCAGCATCGGCTGTAACGGTTGCGGACTTCGACACCGAGCGAGTGGCGCCAAGTCCCCAACGGCGAGCAACCTCTGAGGGATCGATCTGCTGCAACACTGCAGCTGCCTGCACCGCAGCACCCGCTGCCACCGCCTGATCAGCATTGGCAACGACAACATCAAGATCACACAGGTCGGCGAACGATTGCACCGCTGCCGCCGAGCGCGACCCACCTCCGACCAGAATGACCCGACGAAGATTGGGAACATGCGCACGCAACGCATCGAGGCCATCAAGGAGCCCGCACACCACACCCTCTACTGCAGCGCGAGCGATCTGCTCGCGAGTTGCGTCAGAGCGGATGCCAGTGAACACGCCAGTGGCCTTGGGACGATTAGGAGTGCGTTCACCATCGAAGTACGGCAGCACGGTGACCCCACCGGCGCCAAGCGGTGCCGCCATTGCTAACGCATCGAGGCCCGCATGATCTACGCCTAGCAATCGCGCCACGGTGTCAGTGACCTTGGTGGCGTTGAGCGTGCACACCAGCGGAAGGTACCGACCGGTTGCGTCGGCGAAACCGGCAACTGCTCCGGCGGGGTCGGCGGTGGGAGTGTTTGACACTGAGCACACCGTGCCCGAGGTACCGAGCGAGACCACCGCGTCGCCGGGCCGGAGCGCCAAGCCCAGCGCCGCCGCCATGTTGTCGCCGGTACCTGGCGCAACAACCGCGTCGCCCCATGTGCCCGCCGCCTCAAGGGGGCCAAGCACGCGAGGGACCACACCCGACCAGTCGAGATCTTTATCAATGATCGACAGCAGATCCCAGCAATACTCGCCAGTGGTGGCCGACCAGTATCCGGTGCCGCTGGCATCACCGCGATCGGTAACCATCGCGCCGGTGAGCCGATAGGTGATCCAGTCGTGTGGCAACAATACGTGCGCGAGTCGCGCCCAGTTCTCGGGCTCTGAGCGATGCAACCATGACAACTTGGAAATCGTGAACGCTGCCACCGGCACGCTGCCGCACGCTGCCGCCCAGTCGGCTGCTCCGGCGGGCAACTGTTTGAGTAGCCAACCCGCATCGGGTGCCGTCTCGGTGTCGTTCCACAACTTCGCATCACGAATGACGGCACCCGTGCGGTCGAGCGCAACCATGCCGTGCTGTTGACCCGCAACGCTGATGGCACCCACCGAGGGAGTCCCAACGTGTTGCCATGCTGACTCGAAGGCGGACCACCACGATTGCGGGTCCTGCTCGCTGCGGGGTGGAGTGGTGGACGGATGCGGATGCGAACCAGTGGCCACAACCTCACCGGTGTCGAGATCACGAATTTCAATCTTGGTGGCCTGGGTAGACGAGTCGAGTCCGGCAATCAGAGTCATGGCTTAGCGCACCCCAAGGAGAAGTTCGGTGACGAGTTGATCGAGACGTTCGTGTCCGTAGCCGCGATCGGCGAGGGCTTGCGGATCGAACGACGACGAGATGATGTCGTCAATGCCCGCCGATGTAGCACCTAACGACGATGTTGGGATCTGCTGCTCGGCAAGGCCTGCAACAGCCAGCGCTTCTTGGATGTCGGCATCGTGACGAAAGCGTTGGGCCTTCTCGGCCAAGATTTCGTAGCTGCGCATGCACCCGGTGACAAAGTCCCAAACGCCTTGCTCGTCTTCGGTGCGATAGGGGTGTGCATCGAAGTGACGCATCCCCTGCCAGCCAGAATCTTCGAGCAGTTTCACTACATAGAACGCGTCGCGGATTCCTTCGCTACCAAATCGAAAGTCTTGGTCGTACTTACCAACGCGCTGCGCATTGAGGTCGATATGGAAGAGCTTTGAATGCCACAGGGCTTGTGCCACCGCATGCGTGAAGTTGAGCCCGCTCATCGTCTCGTGGGCGAACTCAGGATTCAGGCCAACCATGTCGGGCCACTGCAGTTCGTTGATGAAGGCGAGCGCGTGACCGACCGTTGGCAAGAACATGTCGCCGCGAGGTTCGTTTGGTTTTGGTTCGAGCGCGAACACCATCTCGTAACCACGTTCGCGAACGTAGGCACAGCAGAGATCGACGGCTTCTCGGTAGCGATCGAACGCAACGCGCACATCTTTGGCAGCCTCGCATTCGAGACCTTCTCGACCTCCCCACATCACGTAAATGCTGGCTCCCAGTTCGGCACCAAGGTCAATGGCTTCAAAGGTCTTCTTCACGGCGAAGCGACGTACCTTGGGATCGTTTGCCGTGAACGCACCCTCTTTGAACACGGGTTGGCTGAACAGGTTTGTCGTAGCCATCGGCACCCGCAGGCCGGTCTGGTCGAGCGCCACGCGGAAGCTCCTGACCACCGCATCTCGTTCGGCAGCAGATGCGCCGAACGGCACGAGGTCGTCGTCGTGAAAGTTCACGCCATAGGCACCGAGCTCGGCCAACTTGTGCACGCTTCGAACCGGATCGAGCGCAGGGCGCGTCTCGAAACCAAACGGATCACGGCCACGGTTTCCAACCGTCCACAGACCAAAGGTGAAGTGATGCTCTGGTCGCGGAGCAAACGACGGTTGTGATGTCGGCATAGCTGAACCGTAGTAGGAATCTCTGTGACGGCTACAGCCGACGAGGCCCCGCTTGGGTGAACTCGGTGCCCTCAGGATCGGTAGCCCACGGCGCCGTTTCGCCCCAGCCGTCTTCGAACACCAACTCGCCGATTGGGCGTCGGCGAACACGACCGTGAGCGCCCTGCGGTTTACCCAACGTGATGCACGCCGAGAGAGCAACGTCGTCTGGAATTGCAAGCAAGGTGCGCAACTCGGTTTCGACCATGTGATGCCACATCGTAAGCGCCCCGCCGTAGCCAAGGGCCCGTGCGGCAAGCAACAGGTTTTGGCACGCCGGATACACCGATGCACCTTCGTAGGGGCTTGCGCCGCGATGACGCTGCAGGCACACCAACACCACTACCGGAGTGCGCTCGAAGTGGTCGACGTAGTGCTGCATCGTTGCGGCCATGCGCGACTTGGGTGTGCCTTCTGCAGCGCCAGATCCGGTGGTGTAGCCATCGTCGCGTTGCTTGGCGGCCCAGCCCGATCGAAACGCCTGGCCCAACAACGCCTTGGCCGCGACCGCCCGCTCACCGTCTCGAAGCACCACGAACCGAAACGGTTGACGGTTGCTGCCGCTTGGCGCGCGAGACGCGTGCCACACAATGGTGGACAGATCATCATCGGGGATTGGTTCGTCGCGATAGCGACGGATCGCGCGTGTGGTGGAGAGGCCCTCAAGCAAAGAAATCACCTGCGCATCATCGCCGATCAGCGGGATGTTCTACCATGCGCACATGGAAAATCCCGCAGATCAGACGCCGGCTACCGAGCCACAGATCGAAGGTACTCTCGCTGAGTCAGCGCACAAGCCGCGCTGGCGCCGCATCGCCGAAGTGTCGCTTGCCGTAGCCGCTTTCGCAGTGGCTGTTCCATTGGTTGTCAACGGTTTGGCCAGCGCCATCAATAACACCGGCGCCTCAGAATCAATCACCGCCGGCACCACCGCGGCTTCGGCCCCAACTGACACCGCTCCGCCAGCCGATATCGCCCAACAGATTGTCGGCTCGGTCATCACCGAGCCACCATCAACCGATCCTTCCGCTGCAACGCCGACCACCGTGGCTGAGGCTGCTGCTGGCAAGCATTCGCATGGCGTGGCTACTCCTGAGCAGCCGCTCACTCACACCGAGCGCACCGAACTCGCTGCCCAACTCGTGACCGCGCGGGCAGCAGCGCTCAAGTATCCAACGGTGGCCGATGCGCTGGCCGCTGGTTACACGATGGTCACCACGTACTTGCCAGGCATCGGCGCCCACTACATCAAGGGCGCCATCATGGACGGCACGTTCGACATCACCCAGCCCGAGATGTTGCTCTACGACGGCACCTCGCCCAAGAGCAACATTGTTGGCCTGTCGTACTACATGTTCAGCGACACCGAACCCTCACCCTTCGCCGGGCCCAACGATCACTGGCATCAGCACATTGGGTTATGCATCAAAGACGGTGTCGTGGTCGGCGGCGAGCAACTGTCGGCCGAAAAGTGCGCCGCTCGCGGTGGTGCCAAGGCTGGCCTCAACAACGGCTGGATGATCCACGCCTGGGTTGTGCCGGGCTGGGATAGCCCGCAAGGCGTGTTCAGCCCCGAGCATGCCGGCTTGGTCGCCAACCTCGACCCACACTGACCCCACTCATCCTGTTCTCCCATTCGCATGGGCGCGGTGTGAGACAACAGTTGTCCCAAATCGCGCCCATGGGGGCTGAGCGTCGATGATGGCGACGGGTCAGTGACCGGTGAAGTTGGGCGAGCGCTTCTCCATGAACGCGGTCACGCCCTCTTGGAAATCGTTGGTGCGAAACAGTGGCAACAACTGCAAGAACACGTGATGCACATTCTGCTCGAACGTCTCGGTTTCGGCGGCACGCATCATCCGCTTAATCGCGCGCACGGCAAGCGGAGCGTTAGCAGCGATCTCGGCAGCCATCTCGCGGGCCGACGCCTGCAGGTCGGCATCGGCAACGACTCGATTCACCAGCCCGAGTTCGAGCGACTCGTCTGCCAGCAACGTGCGCGCCGTGAATGCAATCTCGGCGGCCTTGGCGTAGCCCACCATGCGCGGCAGTAACCATGTGCCACCGCTTTCGGGCACGATGCCGCGCTTGGCGAAGCCTGGCGCCAACTTTGCCGACGTTGCGGCGATTCGCACGTCGCAACCAAGGGCGATGTCGAGTCCGTAACCGGCAGCGCCACCATTGAGCGCGCAGATCGTTGGCGTGTCGATGTTGTGCAGCACGATCGGCGGAGCATTGCGGATATCGAACTCACCAGGGCTTGCGTCGAGCGTGCCCATGCCGCCAAGCGAACCCTTCGGTGCGCTCATTTGCGCCGTCAGATCGAGACCGGCGCAGAACGCACGGCCAGCACCAGTGAGCACGATGCACCGCACCTCGCGGTCGCGGTCGGCGTCGAGCAAACGCTGAGACAGTTGGTCAAGCATTGCTGAACTGATGGTGTTCATCCGCTCGGGCGCATTGAGCGTGATGGTGGCAATGAGATCGGCTACGTCGTAGAGAACTTCGGTCATGAGCGCAACGGTAGTCGGGCGCACCACCCTCGCTGTGACCCACACCCAGCCGCCCACAAAGCGTCACCGCACGGCGACCGTGCGCTGACGCATGCTGAAGCAGACGAAGGCGCGGAGGCAATGAGTGACATTGAGTCCGTTGTAGCGTCGAGCGTTATGAATACTCCCGCTGCCGTACCCCAGCCCACGTTGTCAACCGACACGACGAACAGCTGCGAGATCTTGCTGGTGCGCCACGGCCGCTCGGCCGACATCATTCCCGGAACTCCCGAATCGGCCGACCCAGCGCTGCATACCGAAGGAGAACGGCAGGTGGCGTTGTTAGCCACTCGTCTGACCAACAAGAAGCTTGATGCCGTGTACTCATCGCATCTGGCGCGGGCACGCCAAACGGCAGCGCCGCTGGCCGAAGCACGGGGCCTCGTCACCGAAATCTTTACCGATCTTGAAGAGGTTCGGCTCGGCGACTGGAGCCACGGCGAGTTCCGTCGGCGCGCTGCCACCAGCGATGCCGAGTTTGTCGCATGGAGCCGCACCGGCCGATGGGACGGCATCCCGGGCGCCGAGGGCGACGACGTATTTCGGGCGCGCGTTTCGGCGGTGATCAACGATTTGGCCGTGCGACATTGTGGCGAATCAATCGCCGTTGTAGCCCACGGAGGAACCATCGGCAGCTACCTCGCCAGCGTGTTAGGTATTCATCGCTCGCTGTGGATGACCGTAGAGAACACCAGTATCAGCGTGGTGCGCATCGCCGACTCGATTCCTACGGTGGTGGCCGTGAACGACTGCCACCACCTGTACGACCCTGTGCTTGGTCAGTGACCGCCGAGATACGCGGCTTGCACAGCAGGATCGTTGAGCAACTGGTCGGCGGGAGCGCTCTTCACCACATGCCCAGTCTCGAGCACGTAGGCGCGATCGGCGCGCCGCAACGCCTGTGTGGCGTTCTGCTCGACGAGCAACACGGTGGTTCCCTGCTGGTTGATCTCGGTAATGATGTCGAAAATCTGAGCTATCAGCATTGGGGCGAGCCCCATCGAAGGCTCGTCGAGCAACAGCACTCGGGGCCGCGCCATGAGCGCTCGACCAATGGCCAACATTTGCTGCTCGCCGCCAGACATCGAGCCACCGGCTTGTGTCTTTCGCTCGGCCAACCGGGGAAACAACTCAAAGACGCGCTCGAGGTCGGTGCTACGTGTGCTCGACTTGCGGTCCTTGCGCACATAGCACCCCATCTCGAGGTTCTCCATCACCGACATGCCAGGGAAGATTCCTCGGCCCTCGGGGGCCTGCGAAATGCCAATCTCAGTGCGCTTGTGCGCAGGCATCTTCGTGATGTCTTGGCCATCGAATTTGATGGTTCCCTGGGCCACCGGACGCACACCCGAGATGGTCTTGAGCGTGGTGCTCTTGCCCGCTCCATTGGCACCGATGAGGGTGACAATCTCGCCCTCATCGACCGTGAACGAAATGCCTTTGATCGCTTCGATGCGACCGTAGAACACATGAAGGTTCTCTACTTCAAGAAGCATCGGCCGGCTCTCCTAGGTAGGCGGCGATCACCGCAGGATTGGCACGAATTTCGGCGGGTGCGCCTTCGGCAATCTTCTTTCCGAAGTCGAGCACCACGATGCGGTCGGTGACTCCCATCACCAAACTCATGTCGTGCTCAATGAGCAACACCGTGTAGCCCTGATCTCGGATCGACCGGATCAAACCCATCAACTCGATCTTCTCGGCAGGGTTGAAACCGGCTGCGGGTTCATCAAGACACAACAGCTTGGGGTTCGTAGCCAACGCTCGAGCAATTTCGAGGCGACGCTGATAGCCGTAGGGCAGGTTGCGCGCGGCATCGTCGCCACGATCGGCGATGCCCATGAACTCAAGCAACTCAAGTGCCCGCTTGAGTCCCTGCTTCTCTTCAGCTTTGTGCTTGGGCAGATGCAGCATCGCTGACAGAACACTGGTGGTGTGGTGAGCATCGGCCCCAACCATCACGTTCTCGATAGCAGTCATGTCGGGGAAGAGACGAATGTTCTGAAAGGTGCGGGCGATGCCGAGCTTTGTGATCTTGTGCCGCTCGGTCTTGGCAAGGTTGCGACCCTCGAAACGAACCTGTCCGGCTGTTGCTTGGTACACGCCGGTAACAACGTTGAACAGCGTGGTTTTACCCGCGCCGTTTGGGCCAATGAGACCAAGGATCTCACCCTTTGCGATGGAGAAATCGACATCGCCGAGGGCAACGAGTCCGCCGAACTGCATGGTCACATGGTCGACCTCAAGCAGTGGCTGTTCCATGGGAGCCTCCTTCAAGATCAGGGTCGCCTTCGCTCACGTCGACGAACGCTGGCACATCGGAATCACGCGGTTTGATTCGCGCGCGCAGTTTGCGAGGCAACAGACCTTGCGGTCTGAACACCATCATCACCATCAACAACACACCGAACCAGAAGTAGCGACTGGTGTTGAGAAACCGTAAACGCTCGGGCAAGTAACTGACCGCCACTGCGCCGAGCATCACGCCAACCATGTTGCCGGGACCGCCGAGCACCACGGCGGCAAGAAACAGAATCGAGAGCTTCAGCAAGAAGTTGTCGGGGTTGATAAAGCGCACGTTTGAGGCATACAGCGTTCCCGATAGCCCACCAATGCCTGCACCAATCGCGAACGCCCACAGCTTGAACTTGAACGTTGGGACACCCATGAGTTCGGCGGCATCTTCGTCTTCTCGGATAGCGGTCCAGCTTCGACCGACTCGACTCGATTCGAGTCGGCGCAAAAAGAAGAAGACCACGACCACAAACGTGACGGCGAGATAGTAGAACGCGATGTTGCGTTCGTGAATGGTGCCGGAGAACTTGATCGGACCAATGTTGGGCGGCGACTTGATGTTGCCAATGCCGCTCTGCGCGCCCATCCAGTCGGATGACTTGGCGAGTAGACGAATGATCTCGCCGAAACCCAATGTGACAATGGCGAGGTAGTCGCCACGCAACCTCAACGTAGGGGCACCAAGCAAGACTCCGGCGAGCATGGAGATGCCGACCGAAATTGGAATCGAGATGAGCCATGGGACCGTGGCATGGCGCGACGTGAGAATGGCCAGCGAATACGCGCCAACTGCATAAAAGCCTACGTAGCCGAGGTCGAGTAGGCCCGCCATTCCGACCACCACGTTGAGCCCGAGCGCAACGAGCACATAGGGCACGATGATGATGGCGAGCAGCGCTGTGAAATCGGACGACGTGGGAATGATCGGGAGATTCAGACTGGGCAGCAGATAAATGAAGACAACCAACACCAACACCAGCAAGGCTCGGGCCGGCTTCGGTAGCGCCTTATAGCGGGTTTCGAGGGTGCGCCTGCGCCGAGCTGCGGCAATGAAACGCGAGCCGAACACCAACTTGGCTGCGGCGGTAGGTGGCGGGGAGGAACTGATGTCTTGGCTCATGCCTTGCTCCGTCCCAGCGACTCGCCCAGTAGACCACTGGGCCGGACCATCAACACCAGCACCAAGGTGACAAAGGCGGCGACGTTGCCGATGTTCTGGTCAGAACCGAACAGACTTGAACCCCAGCTTTCGATGAGGCCCAGTAATAGGCCACCAAGCAACGCGCCTCGCACGTTGCCAATGCCACCGAGCACAGCTGCGGTGAAGGCTTTGACGCCGATCGAGAAACCCACGTCGTAGCGAGCGAACGGTGTGTGAATTTCGTACAGAAACGCTGCGCCGCCAGCCATAAGGCCGCCGACGAGAAAGGTAATCAAAATGATGCGGTCGACGTTGACACCCATCAGCTTGGCGGTCTCGGCGTCTTGCGCCACCGCACGAATGCCGCGTCCGACGCGGCTCTTGCTGACAAACAGCACCAATGCCAACGCCATTACAGCGGCACCGATCACAACGATGAGATTCGAGTTGTAGACGTCGGCGCCAAAGATCTTGAACAGTTGTTCTTTCTTGAAGAACTTGGTCAGCGCATATTCCTTGCGGCGCTGCGGACCCCACTCGCCTACGGCTTCAGAGATCGCGAAGCTGGCACCGATGGCAGAAATCAGAAATACCAAGCGTGGCGCATTGCGCTTGCGCAGGGGACGGTAGGCGACCCGCTCGACGATCACTGCCGAGATGCCTCCGATCAGTGCGGAGACCAACAGACACAGCGCAAGGATGCCGATGAGTTCCCATCCGGTCTTTACCGGATCTCCGCCGTCGCTGAGGCGTTGGGGAATGTTGAGGACCTCGATGGTGAGGAACGAACCAAACGCCGAAAGCATGAACACTTCGGAGTTCGCGAAGTTGATGAGGCGCAGCACGCCATAGACCAACGTGTAGCCCAGCGCAACCAGCGCGTACACCGCGCCAAGTACGAGGCCGGTGATTGTTGATGGCCAGAATCTGGAAAGAAAACCCTCGAAAGTCAAAAAGCCCCCTCAGGACAAGGTCACGGAACTGTAGGCAACGATTCTTGCGTAAGCAAAAAAGGGGTCGGGACCTTGCGGTCCCGACCCCGAATTTCGTTATTTCAACAACTGATCAGGGAATCAAGCCCTTGGAGACGAGCTTGCCGCCTTCGACAATCGTGTAGAACACGGCCGAGCCAGCTGGCTCACCAGTTGCATCAAACTTGATTGGCTTGGTGATGCCAGGTGCGTCGTATGCGTCGATGAAAGCAGCCATGTCGGCGCGGGTGACCTTGCCAGCAGCAATGCCAGCGAGGATGACCTGTGCGCAGTCGTATGACTCTGGCGAGTACAGACCTGGCACGGTGCCGAACTTGGTGTTGAACTTCGCTGCGAAGTCAGCGTTCACGTCTGGCGGTGCACCGGTGGCGGTGAGGTACGCGCCGTCGGCTGCTGCGCCAGCACCAGTGACAAATGCTGGGTCGAGCGAACCGTCGCCGGAGACAAATGTTGCCTTCACACCTGCGTCACGAAGCTGGGTCAGCAACTTTGCGGCTTCTGCGTAGTAACCGGCGTAGAACACCGTGTCGACGCCAGCGTCCTTCATTGCCGTGACAGCGGCCGAGTAGTCGGCAGCCTTCGGGTCGATGGTTGAGTTGGCGATGTCGAGTGCTGCGAGACCGGTACGAACCGAGTCGGCCAAGCCCTTGCCGTAGTCGGAAGCGTCATCGATGACACCGACCTTGGTGGCCTTGATGGTGCCCGTGATGAGCTGAACAACGCCTGGGGCCTGCTTGTCGTCATTGGCCAAGATGCGGTGGAACATCTTCCAACCGTTGGTGGTCAACTTCGCATTCGTGGCCGAAGGGCTGATCACTGGCAAGCCAGCGGTCTCGAATGTTGGCATGGTTGCCTTTGACTCGCCTGAGAATCCAGGTCCGATCAGAGCAATGATGCTGGCGTCGTTGGCAAGAGTGGTTGCCAACGGAGTTGCCTGGGCTGGGTCGCCCTGTGAGTCCTGCTTGTCGAACTTCACTTGGCAACCAGGGTTGGCCGTGTTGAAGTCGTCGAGAGCGATCTGGGCGCCGTTGACCATGTTCTGGCCAAGCGCACCGTTGTCGCCCGAGAGGGCGCCGAGGTAGCCAATGGTGATGCCGTCGCACTTGACGCCGCCGGCTGCGCCGGTGGTGTCTGAAGTCGATGCACCGGCGGTGCCTGCGGTGGTTCCGGCTGGTGTCTTGGTATCGCTACCGCAAGATGCGACAACGAGCGCCAATCCGAGTGTGGCCGCTGCTACGCGACCAAGCTTTGATTTCTGCATGTGTTGATTACTCCCCTTTATGTACCGGCATGACGAAGTTGCCATGCCTCAGTTGGTAGTGGCAAAACCTTAGCATCATCGCCCGGTGAACCTCAGCGACCGCTTCGTCACTGGTGCGCCGCCACTCAGCTCGCCGCACTACGGTCACACCTATGACTACCGCCTCTGCCTCCTCCGCCACCGGCCGCCCAGCACCGCTCAAGACCCGCATCACCGAAATGCTCGGCATCGACTACCCCATCGTGCAGGCACCGATGGGCTGGATCGCTCGGGCGCAGTTGGCCTCAGCGGTTTCGAATGCGG
>Ga0194055_10001179_pt1 | contig 21257 bp, 16 predicted proteins | sample SepL449m_MetaG_FD_155482 | JGI IMG/M metagenome (GOLD analysis project Ga0194055, IMG submission 155482) | Anoxic zone freshwater microbial communities from boreal shield lake in IISD Experimental Lakes Area, Ontario, Canada - Sep2016-L442-9m | ecosystem: Environmental > Aquatic > Freshwater >...
AAGCGGTCAAAACAACGAACAGGCACCACGACAGCAAGCTGCCGCGCGTGAGAAATCGACTTGGCGTTGAAGTGCCTTGCCAGACCATGTCACGTTGCCAGAAATGATTTGAGGGACCGACCTGCCGGGAAGTGTACGTAATCCTTTTCCGATTCTCCAATGAAATCTTCGGCGTTTCTTCAAAAAATGTTGCGAAAACGTTTGTTGCACAGAAATCGTCAACTCGATCCTCAAACGATATCGCATTGCCAGCCGAGTGCGTCGTCACGGCTAAATTCGGGGGGGACGACGGGCTTCCAGTCCGTCGCTAAAGCTCGGCGCCGACGGACTGGAAGTCCGTCGTACAAATTCAGATCAACCCACAAATTAAGTCTGGACGCACTAGGCCACAGGTGCCAAAACCACTCTGTAACTTCGGACGACGAAGCCTCCGCAGAGAATGCGTCACCATCGTCGCCGAAAGTCGACATCGGCTAACCCCGAAATCAACACTCATCAACTTCCTGTTTGTGATGCGACCATATACAGTTGACGCGAGACCTTGTTGAAGATTTTCCGTGGCCGCGACGATCGGGGAGAACTTGTCATGCACGTGCTGTTACTGACCTGCCTGCTACTGGCTCCCCCAGATTCAATCCCTGCAGGCAAATCGACGATAGAAGCCCGATTTGACGATGTGACGCTGAAGCTGCATCTCTACAAGCCGGAGAAATTCCAGGATGGTCCGATGCTGATGGTGTTTCACGGCGTCCTGCGAAACGGGGCCGAATATCGTGATCACGCGGTCAAGATGGGCGACCGATTTGAAGCACTTATTGTTGCACCAGAGTTTGACGAAAAGACGTTTCCGAAGCCTCGCTACCAGTTTGGCGGGATCGTTCGCGATGGCAAGGCTGTACCACCGCAGGAGCGGACCGGCGAATATGTCAACCGGATTGCTCGCGAAATCCGCACGCGGGAGGGGCGTAAGACAATGCCCTATGCACTGATTGGACATTCCGGTGGCGGTCAGTTTCTGGGGAGACTGGCACCGTTCGTTCAGACCGAAGCCGAGCGAATTGTGATCTCAAATCCCAGCAGTTATACGCGACCGACAGTCATGGCTGAGTTTCCCTACGGCTTCGGAGGGCTCCCGCCGGAACTGCAGACGGAGGCAACTTTCAAAGCGTATCTCGCCCAACCGGTCACCATCTACGTTGGTTCGCTGGATATTGTTCGTGACGAGTACTTTGATGATTCGGAAAAGGCGGATCTGCAGGGGCGTTCTCGCTTCGAACGGGGTAAGAATGCGTTTCACTTCGCGAAGCAGCTTGCCGAAGAAAAGGGCTGGCCATTCCACTGGAAGCTCGTGATTGCTGAAGGAATCGAACACGATCACGAAAAAATGTTCAACAATGAAGCCTGTGCCAAGGCACTCGGATGGGATCGGAAATAGTTAGATTTCCCCTTGATCTTTGGAGCGAGTCGCAAGGTGTTCATTCACCTTGAAGCTGTCAGTGATTGGATACGACGAGCAACCACCGCCGCAGCATCGGGCTTTGCCAAGTGATACGCGGCATCACTAAGTTGCTGACGCATTTCCGGGCTCGCAATCATGGCGGCTAATTGAGTCGACAAGACTTTGGTGGTATCCGCTGGAGATGGCTTATGCTCCACGATCACAGCCGCATTGTGGTCGCGGAGTGAAATCGCATTGGCTCGCTGGTGATCATCGGCGGCTTGCGGATAGGGGACCAGGATCATTGGCAGGCCACAGCAGGTGAGTTCCGCAAGGGTCGTGGCTCCCGCTCGCGAAATGACGAGTGACGCCGATTGATATCGCACTTTCATGTCGTCGAAAAAGGGTTCGACGGTCGCGTTCAGATGCAATTCACGATACGCAGACCGCAATGTTTCGATCTGGCGCAATCCCGATTGATGAACAATATGCCAACCCGAGAGTTCATTTCGCAGTTCCGACACAGCCCCCAGAACGGCATCGTTCAGCCGATCAGCCCCCTGGCTTCCGCCGAGAATCAGTAACTCCTGGTGTTTCCGCTCAGGGCGGATGTTATGAAGCTCGGCGATTTCTCGTCGGACCGGATTTCCCGTCACTTCAATCGATGTCCCGTGCGGTAAGTGGCGAATCGCTTCAGCAAAAGATGTGCAAACCAGTTCCGATGCTCCCGAAAGCAATCGCGTCGTGCGACCGGGAATCACATTTTGTTCGAGCAATACGACCGGGATACGGATGCGCGAGGCCGCCCAGACGATCGGGGCACTGGCATAACCTCCCAATCCAACGACGACAGCCGGTTGCAATTCGCGAATCCATTGACGGGCAATGCGCCAGGCCTGCCAGTTTCTCGTGACAAACCGAACGGGATGACGTGTCAATGAACGGAGTGATTCCACCGGAAGCGAGCGATGTTCCAACAGCAACCGGCTGAATATTGTCTGCTCCAGTTCCTTGTCAGAACCAATGAACAGAAGTCGCGCCGATGGATCAAGCTCCCGCAGTTCTTGAGCAACGGCAACACCAGGGAACAGGTGGCCTCCTGTCCCACCGCCCGCAAAAATGTATGTCTGCGATTCTGTCATGTTCGATCAAGGGGCGAGATTGAGAATTCTAGACACTGAAAAAACGACGTCGCACAAAGCTTGTCTTCGCTGATTTCAGCGCGTTTGTACGTCAAAACTCACCGAAGTGAAAGCAGCCCGAATGAATTGATGGCGAAAGCGGCACATGGCCTGAAAATTCAAATGCGGATTCAAGGGGGATCGGTTTCGCACAGGTTGGAAACACGTCGTACTGGTCTGTCCGTCGTGGGAAACCATTCAAGTTGACTCTTCGATAAATTCGACCTGGGAGTCAAAGCAAGTTTTGATCTTCTTTCCCTGCGTGAGGGTTCTCAAGCACTCAATCCATTTGGTATTCGCCCATTCGTTGGCGTCTGTGGGGAATTGATCCCTGAACAGGACACGACGCAGTTGGTCGTTAACGTGAGAGTTGAACCGTCATCGCGATTTGAACTCGCGGGACGAAAATCGGCCTCGGACTTCCCATTGACTGGGGACTCTCGGCGGAAACAAGTACTACTTCAACAGCGATGGAACCAACGCTGTTCTGGGATACTTTGCGACAGCTATGACCGCACGCGTCGCGATTCCGGTTCCAGAGGCGTATGGCAAGTGGTTCCTCAACACGTCGCTGCAATATCTGCATCTCTCAGCGGACAGCACCATTGCTGCGAATGCGGGTGTCCGTGATTAATGTATTGGGAAAATCGGGTTGTCGTTTGTTTTCTGATCCGTTGAGCGACCGGAACTTGCCAGCCATAACAGCAGGGTTGAGTTGCACAGCGTCAAATAGCAGCGATCTCAAGTGTGATCAAAAACAACAGGCGAGTCATTAATCCGACTCGCCTGCTTCGTTTTACGCCCCAATGACGATCATTCAGATCACTCGAACTTGGCCTTGATCGTCGGGATCTCGTTCGCGCCATCTTTCACTTTGACCATCTGCGACTTGACGACCCAGCCGATTTTCTCTTGCCAGACCTTGATTTCGTGCTCGCCAACGGGCAGATCTGCGATTTCGAACTCGCCTTTTTCGTTGGTGACTGCTGCATAAGGATGGTCGAGGACGACCCAGTAGGCTTCCATAAACGAATGGATATCACAGGTGACCTTGGTCGGGGTCTTTTCCTTCTGAATCACATTCTTGACTTCAACCCCTTTGCGGTCGTTTGGAGCGACGATGAAGTTGTCTGGCTTGTTGGCTCGTGGCCAGGTGTGCGTGTTATGAGCGACACCATCGTCTGACAACACATTCACCTTCTGGTCGTTTCGAACTAACAGGATGTGCGGCTTGAATCGACACCCCTTCTGATCGAAGTCGACAACCGCCTTCGCTGGCTTTTCGAGTTTTGGATGGATCTTGGCGGGCTTTGTTGCCACCCAGATCACAACGTTCGCGACCCCTTTGGTATCCTTATCAATGACCTTAGATTCATTGGGGACCGTCTCGGCAGCGCAGACGGCTGAATCCTTGGCGTTCTTGTCACCCTTCATCACGAGTGCGGGCAAGGGGGCCAGATTGCCGTCGGCAATCACCTTTCCTTTAATTGTCCCCCACTGAGCCTGGGCCGAAGTGGAGTAAAGGCCTACAGTTGCGGCAATCGCCCCTGCGGTCGCCCACGTCAATACATTGCGCATTGAATCACCTTCCGGAAAAGAGTTTGTCGGGGCTCTGCCCCTCAGGCGGGAGGAACTTCCCGTTCCTGTCTGTCGTTACAGTATTATGGCTATGCAGACCATTGTGGCAAGCAATCCCCGGTTTCTGAACTCGATTCTTCAAATCTGGGAATCCAGCCCCGTGGATCGCTCGCCCATCTTCCCGGAATCAGGAACGAAGACTTCTCGCCCTTGTGATCAGGACGCCTGCCCCGGATTTTCGTGAACTTGTGGGCCGTTTCCTGTTCATTTGAAGCCGTTAATGGTAGTTTGGGGATCTTCGTTTTTGCGAAATCGATAGGCCGAATGCAATCTTTCGCGAGCGAATCGCGTGAGCGAGTTTACGATTCTGAGCTGTAGCTCGACGCAGGAAATTTCCATGATTTATCTGAATGTTGTACTGACCGTCAAAGATCCCGCGGATATCGCCGAGATCCAGTCGTTGCTTTCCGAACAGGGACGACTGTCTCGTGCCGAGCCCGGTTGCCTTCGTTTTGAAGTCTACCACTCGCAAAACGATCCCAAAGTCTTTCTCCTCAACGAACACTGGGCAGATCAGGCTGCCGTCGATGCCCATCGCAAAGCGACCGCATACACGACGATTTACCAGCCCAAAGTCCTTCCCAACGTCGATCGGACGCCCCATCCATCGGATCTTGTCTCCTGACGATCCTGCCCCAAGACGATAGCCGACCGTATTTCAGAACGCTGTTTCAGTGATCTGTTGGACAGTTGGTCCTCGCTCGAATTGCTGTTTTTAAGTTCTTCCGTCGACTATTTGCCAAGTGGAAAACATGTCCGCTCAATTGAACAAGTTCAGCTCGCGTATCACTCAACCACGTTCGCAGGGTGCGTCCCAGGCCATGCTTTACGGCACCGGGATGACTCGCGAAGACATGGACAAAGCTCAGGTTGGAATTGCCAGCGTCTGGTACGACGGCAACACCTGTAACATGCATTTAAATAAGCTGGCCGAGCAGGTCAAAGCCGGAGTTCAAAGTGCAGGTATGGTCGGAATGCGGTTCAACACCATTGGGGTGAGCGACGGCATTTCCATGGGAACTGACGGGATGTCCTACTCACTGCAGTCCCGCGATCTCATCGCTGACAGCATCGAAACCGTGATGTGTGCCCAGTGGTACGACGGCAATATCTCGATCCCCGGCTGTGACAAGAACATGCCAGGCTGCCTGATCGCGATGGGACGGCTCAATCGCCCCTCGCTGATGATCTACGGCGGGACAATCCGTGCAGGTTGCCTGCCGCTGCATCCGAAACTCGACATCGTTTCCGCATTCCAGTGCTACGGTGAGTACCTCGCTGGCAAGATTTCTGACGAAGAACGTCAGTCCATCGTCGAAAAGAGTTGCCCGGGTGCGGGTGCCTGCGGCGGGATGTATACTGCCAATACAATGGCTTCGGCAATTGAAGCGATGGGGATGTCGCTGCCGTATAGCTCTTCGATTCCTGCCGATGATCCGGCCAAACTCGGGGAATGCCTGGCGGCAGGTAAATTCATCAAGACGCTGCTGGAACGCGACATTAAGCCGCGGGATATCATGACTCGCGCTGCCTTCGAAAACGCGATGGTCTTGATCATGGCGACCGGGGGATCAACCAATGCCGTTCTGCATCTGATTGCCATGGCTCGATCCGTTGACGTTCCCTTGACCATCGACGAATTCCAGTCCGTCAGTGATCGAATCCCGTACATCGCCGATTTGAAGCCATCGGGCAAGTATGTGATGGAAGATCTGCACTACATCGGCGGTACCCCGGCGGTTTTGAAGTACCTGCTGGAAAAGGGCCTGATTGACGGGAGCTGCCTGACAGTCACCGGCAAGACGATGGCCGAAAACCTGGCCGATCTGCCAGGCCTGGCCGAGGGCCAGCGAATCATTCAGCCAATTGAAACGCCGATCAAGGAAAGCGGTCATATCCGGATCATGCGCGGAAACTTCTGCCCGGACGGGGCCGTTGCCAAGATTACCGGTAAAGAAGGTTTGATATTCACGGGGCCCGCTCGCGTATTTGACTCGGAAGAGGATATGCTGCGTGGACTGGAACAGGACCGAATCCGCAAGGGTGACGTCATCATCATCCGGTACGAAGGCCCCAAGGGTGGTCCGGGAATGCCAGAAATGCTGACTCCCACATCGGCGATCATGGGGGCAGGACTTGGGTCCGATGTTGCCCTGATTACGGACGGTCGGTTCTCGGGCGGCTCCCACGGTTTCATCGTTGGCCACGTGACTCCAGAAGCACAAGAAGGTGGTCCGATCGCTCTCGTGAAGGATGGAGACATGATCTCCGTCAACGCGGAACTCAATCGGATCGACGTTGCTCTGGCCCCCGCGGAACTCGAACGCCGCCGTGCTGAATGGATCGCTCCGGCACTCAAGGCGACACGAGGAACACTGTTCAAATACATCCAACGCGTCAAGAATGCGTCGGAAGGGTGCGTTACGGACGAGTGAGCTGACGGTACGGCAGAACGATCGAAGAAATCCCGATCGTGATTATTCATCGTTCTGCCCCTCATCGTTCTGCTGGCTCCAAATCGAAGAGGAGACCTGCGGTCGGGCGATTCGGCGGGGTCGGGAGACCCGCGCCGAACGTGCGTTGGCTGCCGGGGCCTATTCGATTTCGATCGTTAGCGATGTTTCGGAGATGACTGGCCAGCGCCCATCTTTCAACGCCTTCGCCCGCACGGTCACTTCCTGTTCTTTCTTCCGGGCGGCATCGGCAGAGACCTGGATCTCATAGATTGCTGATTTTTGGCCGGGAACCAGCGTAATTAAATTCCCCGTGAAAGCCCCTTGATTCACGTCATTGGGAACGATCGAAATCTCAATGGGATCTTTGAGTTCCGAGGCGATCGAGAGTGACAGAGGAATCTTGATCGTGCTCCCCGGAGCCGCTTTGATTTCCCCCGGTGCATGCGACAACTTCATCAGCGCTCCCTCGGGAAGGATCCCGAATCGCAATTCCTGTCGTTGAAGAAGCGTGCGAAGATTTCCTTGAGGATCTGGAATCTGAACCGCTCCGTTCAAGATCATTCGACTCGTTTTGGTCGTTTCCATCCATTCCGGGACGAAGATGGGGTACTCAACTCGCCTGGCATCAGCAGGGACGATGAAATCGTCACTGGCGAGTCCCTGTCGATGCCGCTGTTGCTTGGCGGTCATTTCCAGAGTGATTGGCCCCGTATATCCTTCGAGCCGTTCGATCAGCATTGGGAAGAGATAGGTACTGCCTCGATGCACTTTGCGGACATCGTCGAGTCCCTCGGGGGTCAGCTTGATGCGGGGCTTCATCGTCATCGAAATAACCGTCGGTCCAGCAGTTCGAGTCACCATTTGTCCGCCGATTTGAACTGTGGCGCGGATGGAACAGAGTGACGATTTCACAGCAGCATCCGCGGCACAGGTCAGATCAATTGCCAGATCGGTCTTCCCTTCCGGAATGACTTGGTTTTCAGGAGCTGTGACGCCGGTTGGCAATCCGCTAATCGTGACGGGGATCGCTCCCTTGAATCCTCCTTTTCGTGTTGCTTTCAGTGCCAGTTTCCCCTGTCCTCCAGAAAGAACATTGAGCAGAGGGGGCAGTGAAAGTTCCAAGTCTTCGCGTGGAGCACTCACCACCAGACGGTAATTTGCCGCGCGTGAACCACTCTTACCGGACCGATCTGCAACGACGATGCGGTAGAGGCCGTCGGCCGGGACTGTCAGGGAAATCTCGGCATCAGTGGAACCGGGAGCATCGTCGTTTGTGGCAACCTGCTTACCGTCGGGACCGAAAACTGTCAGTTCCATGTCGAGAGATGAATTCAGGCGACGAGCTTGAGCCGCAATCTCCCATGTCTGCCCCTTGGTCAATGCGACGGAATGCTGGTCCGAGCCAAATCGTTGTTCGATGGCACCGGTGACGGCCCCTGGAGCAGACAGTACGGACTCACCTGTTGCGGGCTTCACCGTCTCAGGAACGTCACTGACAAGGAGTTTGACGGGGGCGGCATTTCCCCATTCCGTCTGCACAGAATAGTCGAATGTCGCGGCATCGGCATTGGCTGGAAAAGCAACATCCCGCGTCACAGATTCAAGCTTGTCGCTCCCTGTGGCGAGGCCAATTCCGACGAATTCAACAGGCCGCGTCTGCCCTCGCTGTCCGGCGGCTGGGTATGCTGCCAAGACACGCGGAGCGGCGGCAACTGTCAGCCGGTAGACATACGAACGGTCGCCGGCAAAATCGAGATCGTGCAGGCTGATTTCGTAATTCATACCCGCCGTAGCCAGCATCGTTGTGGCAAAGTCGCGGCCTTCAGTGTCCGCAATATCCAGAACAACACGGCCAGACGGATCACGGACTTTGAGCATTCCGTGAAGCGGCGAATTGAGGCGACGGGCGAAGATCTCGATCGTCACTGGACCTGTTTTTGACACGGAGAATTGGTAACGGTCAATTTCTTCAATCCGGCGGATCTGTCCGGTCACTGTTACGGGGAGAGTGGGGAGTTGCTGAGCCCCTTTGCGTTTGGGATCTTCAGCAACTTCGGGAAGATCCCCGACATAAAACTGAGCGACGGGGGAAGCGCCGTTGGCATTCGCGACCTGCCAGCGAACCAGGCCCGGAGGAACATCGGCGGGAATGGTCAAGCGAGCTGGAAATTCGCGAGACAACGGCCAGGCGTATCCACGAGCCTTGTAACCAAACCAGTATGGGGGCTCGGTGATGAGTACTCCCGTCGACTTGCCAAGAAGCTCCAGCTTGATGCGAGGATCATGGACCAAGATCTGCATATCCGGGGTCCAGTCGTAGCCCCCGATCACTACATCCACAGTCGTCCCGGCTTTGGCTCCGGAAGGGAGCATGAAACCGATCTCAGGACTCAATTGAGCGAGTGATTGCGATGGTCCAGCGATGAACGCCAGCAGCATTACCCACGGACCGATCGACTTCAGCGTTACGCGGATCATCTACGTCTTGCCCCGGCAAATTTCAGGAAACCGTTTTCAGTGCTTCGTCAAGCCTTCGCTTTCGGGATGATCTCTGGTGGCCGCGATTTTACACACGGACCGGGGCTTCCTTCGCAAAGCCTCAGTCCAGCCCCGGCCACCCCAAGCCTGGAAATACAGCACGACTACGCACTAGGCGATCAATCCCGGGATCAACTTCCCGCCGCTGACCAACGGAACAGGGCGACCGAGCGGATCGTCGTATTCCTTGTCGGCATCGATTCCCAGCAATGTGTGAATCGTCCTCAACAGGTCTGCGACACTGACAGGATCATTCGTCGGATAGGCCGCCTGAGCATCGGTCGAACCGATGATCTGCCCGGGTTTGACGCCCCCGCCCGCGAACAAAATGCACTGCGCCATGGACCAGTGATCGCGACCTGCTTGAGCATTGACTCGCGGAGTGCGGCCCATTTCACCCATCATCACGACAAGCGTGCTGTCGAGCATTCCGCGTTGTTCCAGGTCAGTGATCAACGCCGCAAACGCCTTGTCTGCGGGGGGAATCAAGTCTCCCTGCAGACTGGGGAAGCAGTTGAAATGAACGTCCCAGCCGGGTGCATCCACGCCGACAAAGCGGCACCCGGCTTCAATCAGGCGACGGCCCAGCAGGGCACTCTGTCCAATCTGAGTCATCCCGTACGATTCGCGGACGTTGAACGGTTCCGACTGGATGTTGAAGGCTCGTCTGGCTTCTGGTGAAGTGATCAGGTCGCGGGCCTTCTGGTAGTACGTCCCCATGGCTGCAGCGCGCCCGGTGCGAGGATGTCGCTTCTCAAGCCCTGCCAGAAGTCGCTGGCGAAGTTCTGCCCGCTGGACGGACAACCCGTCAACCTGGCCCAGGTCGCGGACTTCAAAGTCTGGCTGACTGGGGTCGGCCTCGATCACAAACGGCGCATATTCAGCCCCAAAAAATCCAGGCCCCCCCGAGGACATCGGATGAGGCATATTGATGTAGGGAGGAACGGTGCCGCTGGACCCGAGTTCACGTCCGACGATCGAACCGAGTGATGGATAGAGTTCGTTCGTGGGGATCGGATATTCACCGTCGGCAAATGTCGGGCGACGGCCCGTCATCACGTAGTGGTACCCGGTCGCATGTCCGTTGTCCGTATGGGTGTGGCTGCGAACGACAGTGAACTTGTCGGTGATCTTGGCGCAGTCGCGGCAGTGTTCGGTGAAGATGACGCCAGGTGTTTTGGTCGGAATCGTCTGAAACGGCCCCCGAATTTCGACGGGAGCGTCTGGCTTAGGGTCCCACATGTCCTGCTGGGGAGGCCCTCCTTCGAGGAAGATGAAGATACAACCTTTCGCCTTGACGTTTCGACGCTCGCTCTTGGCACTCTCTTCGGCGCGCAACAGTCCGGGCAACGTCAAACCGGCGAACATGCCGGTAGCACCCAACTGCAAGGATTGACGACGAGTGACACCATTGCACAATCGCTTATGAGCACCTGGAAACTCAAATCGAAACATGGGTTGGTTCCTGTTCAGACGTCGATACTCTTCGGATCCCCACAGCCATCAGCCGGTTCAATCACTGCTTCGGCATCTTGTCCTTCTTCATCGCTTCGTACTTGGCAATCCACTTTTCCGGATCATCTTCAAAGGCGGCTTTACAACCTGAACAGCAGACCCAATAGCTCTTGCCACCATGTTTGACTTCTGTCGTCCCGAGCCCTTGTGAAACCACACAGGTCTTCTCGCCGTAATCGGTGTCGCTGATGGCAAACGATGTTCCTTCACGCTGCGTGTTGATGGAGTCCACGCGAATGAATGGTCCGGAACCTCGTTTTCGCTCCAGTTCCAGAATATATCGGCTGTTTTCCTGCTGATTGATGACGATTCGCCACTGTTCACCTTCGTCGCTGGCCTTCGGTTCCGTCAGTTCCAGCTTGTAAGTCCGCTGTAGCTTCTTGTCGTCGCCGGGGACATCCTGAACCTCTTGCGTGAATTTCCCAAGGTACGTTCGATTCTTTCCCTCGGCATCGGTCGCCGAAAGTTCGTACTCCTGTGTGGCAGGAGAAAAGGTCAATCGACCGTCGGTGATGTACGCACTCTTTTCGGACTTGATCCGCAATGCAGGCTTTTTGGGATCCGACTTCAGGTCCCAGGCCCAATTCAGGGCTGCGTGAATCCCCTTGCGAGAACTCCCTTCCCAGTTGCCAATCAGAATCTGCAGCGGTTTCAGGGCGACCCGCGCTGATTCAATCCGCTCGCCAGAATCGACGGGGGTATTCCCGGCAGAACCCGTGGCGTTGATTTCGACAGGCTGAAACGATTTTCGCTTCGGCTTATTCTCGGTGGTTTCAGCCGACTTTTTGGACTCTGAACCAGTCTTCTCCGATTCCTTGCCCCCCCCAGAAGCTGTCTGGTTTGGCGCAGTCGACTTCCCGCAACCGCTGAGGGCAGCACAGGAAATCACCAGAACAGTGGACCAGACGGCGCAACGACACATCCGCAAACTCCTCCAAGGATCAACCAAATCGATTGCGTCGGAGTATAGCATGAAACATCCTGTCTCTGCCAAGTGATTTCGACCGTGCTACGGGAAGTACGAGTTGTATAGGGAATTCGAACCGAGATTCGACCAACTGCCGAGATTTGTTCTCAGTCAGCGTGGTCGCCGTATTACGATTGTGTCGGCGGCCCAGTCACCCAGTCGCTGGCGGTGATCTGTCAGCGCGATCGCCACGATGCCAGGCGCCCAACAGAGCAGGTTACAGGCATCAAAAGCGAGTGTCACCTCGCGCGTCAAACTCCGTAAGAAACCGCAGGGCTTTAGCGTCGTCTGGAACACTCGCAGGCCACAGCACCATTTTCCGGGGGTGACTCCCCATTTCCCTTGAATGTACACGAGTGCCAGGATTGTGAAGCCGATCCACAGGAAAATCGCCATGGCAATGTATACCGCCTGGTGAATCGTCGGGTGGCTGACTTGAAGCGTGACTGCTTCTCCAAAGGAGGCCCAGTCGAATCCGTAGGTCAGGCCCCCAAAAAATATGTACGTCAAAACGGTGATCAGAGCGAGATCAATGGCCCTCGCCACTCCGCGGGTTGTGACTGTCGCGAGTTGAACTTTTTGAACTCCGTAACCGTAATCCGGTTGAGTCGATGCAGACATGACTCCTGTCGTAATGGCCGCCTGAATTGCCGCCAGAACCAGCGTAAGGCACGGGAAGGCCAATAATGGCTGAAACCTTCTGAAGCCATAAGTGGGACTGTCCGGGTCGATAATCGTCTGTTTAACACCTGCCGCTGAAGCGGAAAAGACGTAGACACGTCCCGTGGCCGTTGTCATCAAGATATAGGATCGTTCGCCGTCATTACGACTGACCGTTCGAAAGTGGACTCCTCCAAATGGGAAGGTCACTGTTTCAAACAGCGACCACGCCCTTCCATCGAACCGGTAAATCGTTCCAGTCGAGTGTCCATTCGGTAGTTTATCAGCAATCAAAGAGGCGGGCCGGCCTTCGATCAGCATTCCACCTGTTAGAATTTGCGACCCGATGGCTGGTGATTCCGTGACTAAGCTCCAGCGCTGTCTCTCATAGTCCGCATTGGCAGGTTCCAAAGCGGACGGCGGTTCATCGGCGTATTCGCGAGCGAATACGCCCACTGGCCTCAGTGGTAATCCTTCTCGATACAGCAAACGGTCATGGGTCCGGGCAAAGCAGTGGAGAAGATCACCCTGGCTGACGCATTCGATCGATGTTACAGATCCGAACGAGATTGGAATCGTTCCAGACATCCAACTGCGGTCGGGCAGAACGACCTCGTGCGTTGCCACCCAGGAATTCGCGATCAACGATGTGATGGTAAAACCAGAGCCGTTGCGACTGTTGGTGATTTCGGCCAACGTTCCGTTCAGGAGAAACCGTTGAGAATCTAAGACCCATTGCGGAGAATGACTGTTGGCCTTTTTGTGCACTTTGCCGTCAATGAGCTGATACGAGAACTGATCGCCGACGAGCCAAAGCTGGTTCCCGTAAAGGGCCAAATGAACCCCGGGCTGAACACCAGCGACCGTAATGTTGTCATTGCTGGAGATACCGGTCTCGGGGTCACGCCTGAATGAGACCCACGCGATTGTAATTGTAATAATAGGTGGTGCTCCAGAATTTGTTTTCCCAGAACGGTGATGATTGCAACTGGGAATGGTTGCTAAATGAGACCAAAGGAAATGGGGCTCCACGCCGAAAAAACTGCAGATACGACATCCCGCTCACCATCTGTGGGATGCTCAGGATCACCGCAGCGAGGATGACGCACGTCACGTAGGCTGGCGTTCGATGTGCCAAAGCGGTCTCCTCGTTAGCCCAGTCCTTTTTCTGATCACCAGGAACAAGCGACGTCAATAAAAAAAATTACGGTGCAGCGTCAACGAAACGCCCGGGGTTCAACAGCCCCTGGGGATCAAGCTTGGATTTCAGTTGCTTCATCAACGGCCAGGACGATTCCGGGGCGCCACACATCGGCATGCGAGATTTCCATGCGGAATCGCAGTGCAGCACCACCAGATTCCCGCCCGCAGATCTTGCTAAAGTGCCGAGTTCATTGAGGATTGAGACCGTTTGATCAATCGTGGCCGATTCTTCCAGAAGCTGACCGATCACCTGGCCATTTCCCGCATGAACCTGCACCGCCACTCCCAAATCAGTTGCTCGCTCTGCAAACGTCATGCATTGTGACGGACGCAGATTTGCTTCGAATGTCAGTGGATCATCCGCACAGGTCTGGAATTCTGTCAGAGCTTCCCAGATCCGGTCCGCATCATGATCTCGAACCTGGCGTGACTCCAGCAATCCCCTACCTGTTAATTCCTGTGTCAGCATTTGCAATTGCCATTCGACTTCCCGCTTCGATCCTTCCACGCCAATGCATAAGACGGGAGCATTCGCAGGCAGATCGCAACGAGCGGAAGCTGCAATCAGCGCTGCCGCGGCGGGATTCAAGACTTCAATTGCAACGGGGCGAGTCTGCGACGTCAGCAATCCTGCCAATCGCTCCTCGATCTCTTGAAATGAATCGAACGTCAACCACAACTGTGCCGAGGTTTCTGGCAGTGGACGTAGTTTCAGCGTGACCTGAGTCACCACCGCCAGTGTTCCACGCGAACCGACCAGCAACTTGCAGATGTCATAACCAGCGACGTTCTTGACGACGCGTCCACCTGCCTTAAACAAACGGCCATCCGCATCAACAGCCGATATGCCGATGACATAATCGCGAAACGTGCCATGTCCAAATCGGCGAGGTCCACTCGTATTCGTCGCCAGCGCCCCACCCAAGGTGGCTCGTTCCGCCTGAGCGATGTCGACAGGAAGTCGCTGCCGTTCGTTCGCCAATGTCGCTTGGAGCGCATCGACCCGCAAACCCGCTTCAACGGTAATCGTCATATCCCGCGCAGGATAATCGACGATCCGATTGAGTTGCGACATGACAATCTGCACGCCAGGGGACGGTGCCGAAAATCCAAAATGCAGTGCCGTGCGTCCGCCGACGGGACACAATGTCTGCCGCTGATTTTGAGCATTTTCTGCCACAAATCGCGAAAGTTCCAATTGCGTTGCCGGGGTAAATTCAGTTGCAGACAACCGTCAGTTCCTTGTTTTGAATCGTCGTCCATCGAATTCGAGGTATTGCAGATCGCAGGCTGCAGATTACATCGCAGCGCGCCGTCCCGGCTTCACTTTTGGCAGATGCTCGTTTCCGCAACCAGCCGACGTTGGCAACATCTTGCCTGGGCTGCAACGTCCTGTCGGGTTAAAACAGTCGCGAATCGATTTCATCACGAGCAGGTCTTCCGGAGCAAACAACTTGTCCATGAAGCTGATCTTTTCGACCCCGATTCCATGTTCGCCCGTAACACTGCCACCCATGTCAATACATTTCCCCAGGATCTCATCGCTGGCGAGCAGCACACGTCGCACCTGATCAGCATCCCGTTCATCGAATAACAGAATGGGATGAATGTTCCCATCACCTGCGTGAAAGACATTCACAATCCGCAAGCCATGACGTTGCCCGCAAGCGGTGATGAATTCGAGAATCTCGGGAAGCTTTGTTCGGGGGACGACACCATCCTGAGTGCAATAGCTGGGGCTGAGGCGACCGATCGCTCCGAATGCCTGTTTCCGGCATTTCCACAAAAGCATTCGCTCTTTCGGAGTGTTCGCCTGACGTACTTCGCGAGCACCACTCTGGTTACAGAGTGCGATGATTCGCTGAGCTTCTTCGTCCACCGCGACCTCAAGACCGTCGACCTCGATCAACAGGACCGCTCCTGCATCAAGCGGGAAGCCAAAGTGAAAAGCCTGTTCCACGGCACTGACGATCCCCTGGTCCATCATTTCCAAGGCGGCTGGGACGATCCCTGCACCAATGATTTCGCTGATCGCTCGTGTTGCATCTCCGACCGTTTCAAACACGCCGAGCATCGTTCGGTAGGCGGCGGGATCACGCGTCAGACGGACAATAACCTTGGTGCAGATCCCCAATGTCCCTTCGCTGCCGACGAATAACCCGGTCAGATCGTATCCCGGAACGTCTTCGACAGTCCCGCCAAGCATCGCCACGGTCCCATCGGGCAGAACAACTTCAGCCCCCAGGACATGATTGACAGTCACGCCATACTTGAGTGTATGTGGCCCGCCCGAATTGGTGGCAAAGTTTCCGCCGATCGTGCAGGCTCCCTGGCTCGACGGGTCCGGGGCATAGTGGTATCCCGACCCTTTCAGGTGTTGCGTCAAATGGACGTTGACCAATCCAGGCTCGACGATGGCGTAACGATCACGCAGGTTGACTTCAATAATCCGCTTCATTCGCGTTAATGAAATCATGACACCGCCACCGATTGGCAGGCATCCCCCGGCAAGACTGGTTCCGGCTCCGCGGGGAACGAACGGGACTTCAAATTCGTTGCAGGCCCGTACAATCGCCACGACCTGCTCGGTGTTGGCGGGAAAGACCACGACATCGGGGCATTTCTTTTCGACGGTATAGCCGTCGCACTCGTAAACCAGCAGTTCTTCACGTTCCACCAGCAGTCCAGCATCCCCGACGATCGAACGGAGTCGATCGAGGAGCTTTTGGGGGCGAGCGTCTGTGGGCACGGGCTCAGCGAGTGCTGTCGTCATACGTCAGTTCACCTGTCGGAAAAAACGCCTGAAATTCTGTGAACCGCATTCTAGGCGGGGAGCGGTCTGCACGCCATCATGAGCGGCCAGCTTTCAGCAGTCAGCCATCAGCGCTTGCTGAAAAACCGCAATCCGCAACTGTCAGCATTTTTTCAGGGAACCGGGCCATTGAGCAGAGAACCGATACCAACATGGTTTTTTGTCCTTGTCGCCGTCCGGCACAACAACAAATACCTCCTCATCCACGAGGCCAAACATGGTCAATTGTGGTACTTCCCTGCCGGTCGAGTCGAGCCGGGCGAGTCGAGCCGGGCGAGGACTTCATCGCGGCAGCAAAGCGTGAGACGCTGGAAGAAGCGGGGATTCCGATTGAGGTCACGGGAATCGTAAGAATTGAGCATACTCCGATTCCACAGGGGACCCGGATGCGACTGATTGTCACCGCCAGGCCGATCAACGATTCTCCGCCAAAGTCGATTGCAGACGAAGAGTCACTTGAGGCACGCTGGTTTACCTTCCACGAGCTCCATCATCTGGCCCTACGTGGCGACGACGTTCTCGCGGTCTTCGACTATCTCGAACAGGGGGGAGAAGTGGCCCCACTTACGATTCTTTCTCGTGAAGGGAAACCGTTCTGCTGATGGTTTCAGCAATCAATCGTCCCGGTTCGCTAACCCATGTGGCCCCGCAGACTCGGTGCGAACTTCGCAACTGCGTTCACAGAAGTGTGCCTTCTGGGTTCTCATCTGGCGAATTGGTTTCTACACTGCATCGACTTGTCAGGATGGCTGGCAATTGTGAGCAGTTGAGCAAGACTGCTTTGTCATTTTCAACCCGTAATTTCTTGATTCAACCATGCCTCGATACGACGCCAAGCGCATTGACCCCAAGTGGCAGGCCTACTGGGATCAGCATCAGACATTCCTCGTCGATTCCTTCGACGCTGCCAAACCGAAGATGTATGTCCTCGACATGTTCCCATACCCTTCGGGAGCAGGACTGCATGTCGGACATCCCGAAGGCTACACGGCGACTGATATCATCTGTCGTTACAGCCGGATGCTCGGCAAACAGGTCCTGCATCCGATGGGCTGGGATGCGTTTGGGCTTCCTGCGGAAGAATATGCCATCAAGACGGGGACTCATCCGGCAGTCACCACGGGCAAGAATATCGCAACATTCAAACGGCAACTGAAGATGCTCGGTTTCAGTTATGACTGGAGCCGTGAATTTGCCACCACCGATCCCGACTACTATCGCTGGACGCAATGGATTTTCCTGCAGATCTTCGATACCTGGTACGATCCTGCGTTGGTCTGGACGGGCCCTGATGGCGTCACCCGCAAAGGAAAAGGCCGGCCGATCAGCGAGTTGCCGATTCCTTCAGAGATCGCTTCCCAAGGAGAATCGGCTGTCCGGCGCTATCAGGACAAGCATCGGCTGGCCTACCAGCATGAGGCCCCCGTGAACTGGTGCCCTGCGCTGGGAACCGTGCTCGCCAATGAAGAAATTATTGACGGGAAAAGTGAACGGGGTGGACATCCTGTCGAGAGAGTTCCACTGCGACAATGGCTGCTGCGGATCACTTCGTATGGCGATCGCCTCGCTGATGAACTCGAACCTCTGAACTGGCCCGAATCCATCAAGCTGATGCAGCGCAACTGGATCGGCCGCAGTGAAGGTGCGGAAGTCGACTTCTATCTTGCGCCAGCGGGAGCCGATCCGAAAGCGTCGTTCGAAGCCTGGAAAAAGGAACGCGCGGGATCTGGGTATCCGGCAGAGCCCAACAGCGACGTCTTGCGAATCTATACGACTCGCCCGGACACGTTGTTTGGTGCGACTTACATGGTTCTGTCACCCGAACATCCTGCCGTTGATCGGCTGACGACACCGTCACAACGCGGTGCCGTCGACGCCTATCGTCATCAGGCTACGATGAAAAGCGACCTCGATCGAACCGATCTCGCCAAAGACAAGGCGGGCGTGTTCACGGGCGGCTACGCGATCAACCCTGTGAACGGCCAACCTGTTCCCGTCTGGATCGCAGACTACGTGCTGATCAGTTACGGAACCGGGGCCATCATGGCTGTTCCAGCTCACGACTTGCGTGACTGGGAATTCGCCGTCAAATTCCTGATCCCGATTATTCCCGTCGTGCAACCACCCGCCAGCTACCAGCCGTCCAAGGACGAACTTGCCCTGCAGATCACTGCGGAAGCAGGGCCCACCGGGCCAGTCTGCCCGATGATCAGCGAAGGGACCGCGATCAATTCCGAGCGATTCAATGGATTGCCAACCCAGGAATTCAAATCGCAAATCACGGCCGAATTGAACGCAAACGGACTCGGGAAAAAGGCGATCAATTATCGCCTGCGCGACTGGCTCTTCTCACGTCAGCGCTATTGGGGCGAGCCATTCCCGATCTGGCACGAATTGGATGCCAGCGGCGAACCAACGGGACTGATGCGAACAGATGCGGCTGCCAGCCTGCCGGTACTGCTGCCTGAACTCGCAGAATTCAAGCCGACGGGAACCCCTGACCCGATGTTGTCCAAGGCGCCGGCCGATTGGTTGTACAAAACCGCGCCCGATGGTGTGCGGCTGAAGCGTGAAACCAACACGATGCCTCAATGGGCCGGATCGTGCTGGTATTATCTCCGCTTTGCAGATCCCAAGAACGCTGAAAGCTTCATTGCCCCGGGTGTCGAAAAGAACTGGCTGCCCGTCGATCTGTACGTCGGTGGAGCCGAGCACGCGGTGCTGCACCTGCTCTATTCGCGATTCTGGCACAAGGTGCTTTTTGATCGCGGATTGGTGTCAACGTGCGAGCCATTCCAGCGACTCGTCAACCAGGGAATGATTCTCGGGGATACTGACTATCACATCTCCAGTGAGACGTTTGCAGCGAATCAAACGGTCTTGGAGTCGTTGAATCTGAATTTACTGCGATTCAAGGAAGACGATGTTGAAATCGTCGCCTTGAGAAACCCGTCGGACAATCTCGACGAATTCTGCCCTCTGAAGGAAGACCAGATCCTGAAGGACAAGGGAAAGACGTTGCTCAAGGGGACCGACATTGAACTGGTCGGCCGTACCGACAAAATGTCGAAGAGTCGCAAAAACGTCGTCAACCCCGACAAAGTGGTCGACGAGTACGGTGCAGACTCGCTGCGACTCTATGAAATGTTCATGGGACCGCTGGAAGCGGTTAAGCCATGGAGCATGAAGGGGGTTGAAGGTGTCTCGCGGTTCCTTGGTCGAGTCTGGCGAATGATCGCGGACGAGCGACTGGAAGATGCGATCCAATTGAACCCTGCAATTCAGGATGTGGCACCAACCGCAGCGCAGCAGCGGGTTTTGCACCAGACGATCAAATCGGTCACTCGAGATATCGAGTCGCTCGGTTTTAACACCGCAATCAGCCGCATGATGGAATTCGTCAACGGATTCCTGGCACTCGACGTGCGACCACGAGTCGTGATGGACCCGTTTGTACTGCTGCTGAGCCCATTCGCTCCGCATCTGACCGAGGAACTGTGGCAATTGCTCGGACATACATCAACGCTGGCGTACGAACCATGGCCGCGACATGACGAGCAGTACCTCGTCGAGAACGAAGTCGAAATTCCTGTGCAGATCAACGGAAAGTTGCGAGGCAAGGTCACTGTTCCCACGGGTGCCGACCAGGCCACGATCGAAGCCGCGGCCAAAAAAGATGACAGCATCGCGGCGCTGATGGCAGGGAAAACGATCGTGAAGACGATCGTGATTCCAGGGAAAATGGTCAATTTCGTCGTGAAATAGGGATTGCGTTAGAATGATTCTCGATCTGTTCAAGTTGGATGGACGTGTCGCGCTCGTGACGGGGGCCAGCCGTGGTCTCGGTCAATCGATGGCCCTGGGACTGGCCGAAGCGGGGGCCGATATCGTCGCCGTCAGCAGTTCCGGCGGGTGCGAGGAGATCGAAGAACTGGTCCGCGAGACCGGGCGACGATTCTGGCAGGTGAAATGCGATCTGGGCCAGCCGAATGATCGAGTCGGGTTGATCGACCGGGTTCTTGAGCAGACTGGGCGACTCGACATCCTCGTCAATAACGCAGGGATTTCCCAACGTCATCCGCCCGAAGAATACCCGCTCAGTGAATGGCACCTGTTGATGGAGGTCCACTTGCATGCCTCGTTCGACCTCTCACAGCAGGCGGCTAAGACGATGCTGGAGCGGGGCCGGGGAAAGATCATCAATATTGGTTCGGTTATGTCGTACGAAGGGGGATTGAACATACCCGCATACGCCGCCGCCAAACATGCCCTGGCAGGGCTGACAAAATCGCTGGCGAATTCCTGGGGAAAGCGCGGGATCAACGTGAACTGCATCTGCCCCGGCTACTTCGAGACATCGATGTCACACGTGCTGCAAGACGACCCGGTACGAGGTCCGCAGATTCTGGATCGAATCCCGGTGGGACGCTGGGGACAGCCTGACGAAATCGCTGGTCTGTGCGTGTTTCTGGCGTCCGATGCTTCGAACTACATGCACGGCAGCACAGTCGCCATCGACGGTGGATGGCTGTCTCGCTAGGTTCCGGATGAGCCAGTCATGCGGATCTCGATCATCATCCCGACGTTGAATGAAGCAAATAACATCAAGGGGCTCGTCGAACAGACTCGCACTCTGGGCTCCTGTGATATCATCGTCGTCGATGGCAATTCCACAGATGATACGGCGGCATGTGCCGCAGGTGCCGATCAAGTTTTAACGTCGGTCGCAGGTCGCGCAAAACAGCAGAATCTCGGAGCCAGTTCCAGCACAGGCGATGTCCTGCTGTTTTTACACGCGGACTGCCGTCTTCCTGAAACATGCCTCGTCTCCATTTCAGAAGTAATGAGG
>Ga0194055_10001180_pt1 | contig 21256 bp, 25 predicted proteins | sample SepL449m_MetaG_FD_155482 | JGI IMG/M metagenome (GOLD analysis project Ga0194055, IMG submission 155482) | Anoxic zone freshwater microbial communities from boreal shield lake in IISD Experimental Lakes Area, Ontario, Canada - Sep2016-L442-9m | ecosystem: Environmental > Aquatic > Freshwater >...
GTTGAAGCGAAATTCGACTACGTCGCCATCCGCCATGACATATTCCTTGCCTTCCATCCGCACCTTGCCGCGCGCTTTTGCCTCTGCCATTGATCCGGCGTCAACCAGATCTGTGAAGGAGACAATTTCGGCTTTGATGAAACCGCGTTGGAAATCTGTGTGAATCACTCCAGCTGCTTCAGGAGCGGTGGCGCCTTGAGAAATCGTCCAAGCACGCGCTTCCTTAGGACCAGCAGTGAGATAAGTCTGCAATCCAAGAGTGCTGAAACCTACACGTGCCAAGGTTGCCAATCCTGGTTCAGTGAGTCCGATGCTCTCTAACAATTCAAGTGCGTCTGCGTCGTCGAGTTCGGCAAGTTCAGCTTCAGTCTTTGCATCTAAGAAGATGGCTTCAGCTGGTGACACGAGCGCGGCAAGTTCGGCGCGCAATGCTGGGTCAGCAAGTTCGGCTGCATCCACATTGAATACGTATAGAAATGGTTTGGCAGTGAGTAGGTGCAATTCGCGCACAAGTTCACGAAGCTGCGGAGTTCCGGCAGCAAAAAGAGTCTTTCCCTCCTCCAAAAGTGCATTCGCCTGCTTGGCAGCTTCGAGAACTTCACCGCGGTCTTTTGAAAGTCGAGTCTCTTTTTCTAAGCGAGGTAACGCTTTCTCTAAAGTTTGAAGATCGGCGAGGGCAAGTTCTGTGTTAATCGTCTCGATGTCACTGCGTGGATCAACACGACCATCAACGTGCACGACATCCGGATCCGTGAATACCCGAATGACCTGGCAGATGGCATCTGATTCGCGAATATTGGCGAGGAACTTATTCCCCAAACCAGCACCTTCGCTGGCGCCCTTCACGATGCCTGCAATGTCGACGAACGAGAGCGCGGCCGGCAAGAGGCGCTCAGATTTAAAAATGCCTGCAAGTACTGCCAACCGGCCATCTGGCACACCGACCACGCCCACGTTGGGTTCAATGGTGGCGAACGGATAATTTGCCGCGAGCACGTTGTTCTTCGTCAGCGCGTTAAAAAGGGTGGATTTGCCCACATTGGGCAGGCCGACGATTCCAATAGAGAGGCTCACAAGGGTTAAATCCTATTGCCCCGCCGGCCTCGCGCTGACCACTCTCTCCCCCTGCACGCTTAATATCGGCTGAACTCTTCCTTGAAGTACCCAGAAGTACCCAGAAGTACCCAGAAGTACCCAGAAGTACCCAGAAGTACCTTCGCTTGAATGTCACCTCCGCGTGGCAAGATGCCTATATGTCCTCACAATTCGGCTCTCAGGTCACTTCGCTTAAGGCACGGGCAGATGCCCAGCGCGCACATCTTGGCTCAGGACTCACTGCTCCAGGCATTGTTGCGTTGCCCTCCGCGCTGCTCTTTCTGTTGATGGGAATCGAAATTCTGATTCGTGATCATGTGGGTCTCTTCAGTGGTCTGGCGATTCTCTTGGTAAATGGCGGCGGCTCTTGGCTTGCAAGGCGTGATGCCAGACGCGCGGCCGCCATCACACCACCACTTGCCACCCTGATTTCTTTGCTCATCTGGTTGCCTATCGGACCATCGACGCTTTCGCCCAGCCGTTTAGCTATTGATCTGCTCTCTGCGCTTGCATCACTTGCGCCCTACCTCTTGATCGGAGCCGTCTTTTCCTGGTTCCGCGTTTATCGCAAATAATTAAAATTTAGAAACGAGTAAGGCGAGTAGTGGTGCGATAGCGAGCGCCGGCAACAAATCCCCAATCGGAACCTGTCGAATCTTGAGGAGGCGAAGAGAGATTCCAGCAAGCATCAAGCCACCAGTTGCTGTCATAGCCGCAATCTCAAAGTCACTCATCACATTTCCAAGCAACCATCCAAGGAGTGTCCAAGCTCCTTGGTAGAGGCCGACAACAATTGCCGAAGCTGCCACACCCCAACCAAGTGAAGCTGCAAATGCCATTGAGGCAAAGAAGTCGAGTGTGCTCTTAAGGAGTAGTTGGTCGATGCCATTACCTAGACCATCACTCACACTTGCGAGGATTGCCAGCGGACCCACTACAAAGATCAGCGACGCTGTGACGAAACCTTCGACAAAATTCCCATTCTCCTGATTTCCGAACTTACTCTTCATGGTTTCGCCAATGTTGTTGAGGCGATCCTCCAAGCGAAGCAGCGAACCAATAATGCCGCCGATCAATAATGCACCAAGCACAATCAGCAGCGCACCGCTTCCTACCGCCTTCTTTAACGCAGGAGAAGCCACCGCTGAACCTGCACTAATAGCAACCAATGCGGTAATGAGCCCAAGCACGTCCGTGATGACATTTCGGGTGCGCTCCGGCAAACGCGAACCCAAACTTACGCCTACCGCGGTCCCCAAAAGGATCGTGACGATATTGATGACCGTGCCGATACCACGGAACATGAATTATGACTTCCCTGCGGCCCGAAGGTCCTTGCGAAGTTCTGCAGGCAGTGAGAAGAGCAGAGTTTCTTCTGCTGTAGTTACCACTTCGACATCTTTGAAATCGTGCTCTTTTAATAAATCAAGCAGATCTGTCACCAATATTTCCGGAACTGATGCTCCTGAAGTGATTCCAATGGTGGTGACCCCTATAAACCACGCCGGATCGACCTCAGCTGCATAATCAACAAGATAGGCAGCGTTTGCCCCTGACTCTAAGGCCACTTCAACCAGGCGCACTGAATTTGAGGAATTCTTAGAACCCACCACGATGACTAGTTCGCACTTCCCTGCGATTTCCTTAATTGCCACCTGGCGGTTTTGAGTTGCGTAGCAAATGTCATCACTTGGTGGATCAACGAGCAGTGGAAATCGCTTGCGCAAGGCAGCGACAGTAATCAGAGTTTCATCAACACTTAATGTTGTTTGAGAAAGCCAAGCTACCTTGCTCTCGTCACGAACTCGGATATCAGCAACGCCATCAACGCCATCAACCAGGATGACATTCTCCGGTGCTTCTCCGGCAGTTCCTACTACTTCTTCATGGCCTTCGTGGCCTACAAGCAGAATATCGAAATCATCTGCCGCAAACCGACGCGCCTCGTGGTGCACTTTGGTAACGAGTGGACAGGTAGCGTCAATCGTTTTGAGAGAACGCAGCTTCGCTTCTTCGTGAACTATTGGCGCGACTCCGTGGGCAGAAAAAACAACGATGGAGCCTTCTGGAACTTCGTCGGTCTCTTCCACGAAGATTGCTCCGCGACGCTCCAGAGTTTCAACCACATGCTTGTTATGAACTATTTGTTTGCGTACATAAATAGGAGCACCATGCACCTCTAGAGCCTTCTCAACTGACTGAACTGCGCGATCGACCCCTGCGCAGTATCCACGAGGCGCGGCCAGCAATATCTTTTTGCTCATTGTCACAGAGTACGGCCCTCTCATGGCTCTAGCGAACCCAGGCAAAGAGCCGACGGCGCATAAGAATCATAAGTACCCCGCTCATGAGCACCAGCAGCAGGCTCAGGGAGAGCGCACTCGCCGGATCGGCTTCGAGCGCGGCATAGATTGCTGTAGGCATCGTGCGTGTGAGACCTGGGAGTGATCCTGCAAAAGTAATAGTGGCGCCAAATTCGCCGAGCGCACGTGAAAATGCAAGGAGTGCGGCAGCGGCAATGCCTGATGCTGCTGAAGGAATAGCAATGCGCAGAAAGAGCACGCCTTCGCTCGCGCCATCGGCCCTGGCCGCATCAATCAAATCACGCGGCACCTCCAAGAACGCACCTTCGGCCATGATGACCACGACGGGAAGCGCGACAAAGAGTTGCGCAAAGATGACCGCAACTAAGGTGAACGGAATAGAAAAGCCAAATGCATTAAAGAGTACGCCGCCGAATAACCCTCGGCGACCCCAAGCCACCAACAAAAGTACTCCTCCGACCACCGGCGGCAGCACTAGTGGAATTGCCAGGACAGGACGAAGCTTTCCCCACTTATTGCTTGTCGCCATTAAGAATGCCAGCGGCAGTCCCACAATGAGTGAGATGACTAACGAAAGAATTGAAGTCAACAGAGTGAGTTGAATAGCACTCCAGTTTTCGCTCGTGAAGACATGAGCAAAAAAGTTTTGCCATTCAATACGAAAAAGCAGCGCGACAAAAGGCAAACCGACAAAGAGCAGCGCCACGACCGCGAGGACCTTTACAAGCGAGGTCGATACCGACTTACGCCGTTTCGATAACAACATTGGTCGACTTTATGGATGCAACGGCGCGCGCACCGGGGGTGAGTCCCAAATCCGTGATGGCATCGGCGGTCACCATGCTGATGATGCGGTGTGGACCGGCCTGGATCTCAACGATGCCTACCAGGCCCTCTCGCTCCACTCGAGTGACCAGCCCCACGAAGCGATTTCGGGCGCTGCTCTTATTTCTGCCCAGCTCATCTGGGCCTTCGCCGCGCGCAATGGCGGCCAAATCGACTCCAGAGACCGTCATCCGGCCCACTTGATCTTTCTGGGCTGCCAGGCGCCCGGTATCTATCCATCGCCGTACGGTGTCATCTGAGACCCCTAGGAGCGCTGCCCCTTCACTTATCCGATATTGCGTCATATCTAGCAGAATAGAGCCGCATTAGCGGCTTGTCACCTCGTTGCCGCACCGCGCCCAGGAGGGAATGATATAGCCATGGGGAATTCACGAAATCTTGCCTTCGAACTCGTTCGCGTCACAGAATCAGCCGCTATTGCCGCCGCCCGCTGGGTGGGACGAGGAGATAAGAACACTGCCGACGGAGCGGCAGTCGATGCGATGCGCCGATTAATCAGTTCAGTATCCATGGATGGCATCGTCGTTATCGGTGAGGGCGAAAAGGATGAAGCGCCCATGCTCTACAACGGCGAACGTGTCGGCGATGGCGTTGGTCCCGCATGCGATGTTGCGGTCGATCCCATCGATGGAACAACTCTTGCTGCAAAAGGAATGAATAACGCCATCTCTGTGATTGCAGTTGCAGAACGCGGCGCTATGTATGACCCTTCCGCCGTTTTCTATATGGAGAAACTTGTCACCGGCCCAGAAGCAGCAGATGTTGTTGACATCACTGCACCAGTGGGAGAGAACATTCGCCGCGTTGCAAAAGCCAAGCGGCTCTCTCCTTCTGAAATAACCGTAGTTATTCTTGATAGACCACGCCATGAAAAACTTGCGAAAGAAATTCGCGAAGCTGGTGCGCGCATCAAATTTATTACAGATGGCGATGTCGCGAGCGCAGTGGAGGCGGCGCGCGAAAATACCGGCATCGACCTTTTAATGGGCATCGGCGGTACTCCAGAGGGCATCATTGCTGCGTGTGCCATGAAGTGCCTTGGTGGGGTTATCCAAGGCCGTCTCATGCCACGCGATGATGCCGAACGGGAGAAGGCCATTGCCGCCGGACATGACCTCTCAAGGGTGCTCTCCACCAACGACTTAGTCACCGGCGACGACGTCTTCTTTGCCGCCACCGGAATTACGGACGGGGAGCTCCTGCGCGGAGTTCGATTCGGTCCGCGAGGGATGACCTCACACTCTCTGGTGATGCGAGGAAAATCTCACACTATTCGACTTATCCAGAGCGAGCATCCCCTAGAGGCGTAGGCTCTTAGCCATGCCTGAATTCTCCTACTCCGACCTGCTACCCACCGCGGCCGACAGCACTGAATATCGCCTTGTCACCACGGATGGAATTCGGGTGGAAAAACTTGGCGATCGCACCTTTCTTATGGTGGAGCCATCAACGCTTACCACTCTTACGGAAACAGCTATTCACGATATTTCGCACTACCTACGCACGGCCCACCTTGAGCAACTCCGCAGAATCGTTGATGATCCCGAAGCGTCAGCTAATGATCGCTTCGTAGCAATCGATTTATTGAAGAACGCAAACATTTCAGCCGGCGGCGTGCTACCTATGTGCCAAGACACAGGAACCGCCCTTGTGATGGGCAAGCGTGGGCAGCAAGTACTTACTCAAGGAAATGACGAAGAGGCAATTTCGCGCGGCGTCTACGACGCTTTCACCCGCCTTAATCTCCGCTATTCACAATTGGCTCCTATCAACATGTGGGAGGAGCGCAATACCGGAAATAATCTTCCGGCTCAGATCGAAATTTATGCTGACACCAAAAGTGGTCACGAAAATGAGTACTCCTTTCTCTACATCGCCAAAGGCGGAGGTAGCGCAAACAAGTCATTTCTTTACCAAGAGACGAAAGCCATTCTTAATCCGGCCGGGTTACTTCGATTCCTTGACGAGAAACTTCGCTCATTAGGCACCGCTGCTTGCCCTCCGTATCACCTGTCAATCGTTATCGGTGGTACCAGCGCTGAACACACACTGAAAACAGCGAAGTTAGCAAGTACTAAATATCTCGACACTTTGCCACTTCAAGGAGATGCCAAGACGGGACACGGCTTCCGCGATATCGAGATGGAAGCCGAAGTCCTCAAACTCACTCAAGGCTTTGGCATTGGCGCCCAATTCGGCGGCAAGTACTTTTGCCACGATGTACGCGTGATTCGCCTCCCCCGACATGGCGCCTCACTCCCGGTCGCCATTGCAGTTTCGTGCTCTGCTGATCGCCAAGCGCGCGCGAAGATCACTCCCGAAGGCGCTTTCATCGAAGTATTGGAGCGTGATCCAGCTCGCTTCCTACCCGAGCCCAACACTGAAAAACTGGGTGACGCGGTAGTACATGTCGATCTCAACAGACCTATGAGCGAGATCCGCGCGATGCTTTCCAAGTATCCGGTGAAGACTCGCCTCTCGCTCAATGGTTCAATGGTGGTGGCGCGCGACCTTGCGCACGCAAAGATCAAGGAACTTCTTGATTCCGGTAAGCCCATGCCTCAGTACATGCGCGACCATGCCGTCTATTACGCCGGCCCAGCAAAGACTCCAGAGGGCTATGCGTCAGGATCATTTGGGCCCACGACAGCCGGTCGAATGGATTCATATGTCGCGCAATTCCAAGAGGCCGGCGGATCGCACATCATGCTTGCAAAAGGAAATCGTTCCGTACAGGTGACAGAGGCATGCAAAAAAAATGGCGGCTTCTACCTAGGTTCTATCGGAGGTCCCGCCGCGCGCTTGGCACAAGATTGCATCAAGAAAGTTGAAGTTCTCGAGTACGCCGAACTCGGAATGGAAGCCATCTGGAAGATTGATGTAGTCGATTTCCCAGCTTTTATCGTGGTCGACGATAAGGGAAATGATTTCTTTGCCGAGACCAGTAAGCCACTTTCAATTGGGCCAAAACCAACGGGCTAGTACCAGTTGTGCTGCTGCCAGTGACGTAAGGCGTTTGCAGGGTTGCCATACCTTGATTTGATGTACTTCATTCCCCAGGTGATTTGGGTGACTGGGTTCTTTCGCCAATCCGTGGCCACCGTTGACATCTTCGAGGCGGGTAGCGCCTGGGCAATGCCATGGGCACCCGATTCCCGGTTTACCGATTTGTAATTCCAATTGCTCTCGTGATCCCAGAGATCGACCAGACAGCCCATTTGGTCAAAACCCCATTGGTAGAGCTCAGCATTCAACTCTCCAGCAACGCTGATCGCGCCCATTCGAGTGCGGGCCAAATTCATCCGGCTGATAGCCAACGGCGCACGTGTCTGGGCGCGAGATGGTTCAACGCCTCGATGTTCAATGCGAGGACCAATGAAATCGGGACTATCAGAAGTCACCGGGTGTGAAATGGGTCGGTTTGCCCAGGCGCTCGCTGGTTGAGTTGATATCGGCATCGCGCTCGCCACATTGGAGGGAAGCGCAATCAGTAAAGCTATGGCAGATCCCCACACAATTCCTTTACGCATCTCCACCTCCTACAGGGTGTTGTTCTGGGTGTTGTTCTGGGTGTTGTTCTGGGTGTTGCTCTGGGTGTTGCTCTGGGTGTTGCTCTGGGTGTTGTTCTGGGTCTTGTTGCACTTGTTGTGCAAGTACAAGATGCCCGTGTCCTACGAATGGGTGTCAAATCGAATGTGTCAAGATTGTGGAAAGAAATCGGACATTTTGCCGAAAATATTTTTTATTTACGCAGAGATAATGGCCTCAAAGAGAGAGATCTCACATTTCGAAAAAGGCCTTATTTCGGGCCAAAAAAGCCGAATAAATAAGGGTTTTTCTCGCGTGTCGCGCGTGACAACTGCTGGAAGTGTTTTTAGAGGTGAATGGGATCTTCCAGCATTTCGGTCACTAACGCGGCAATCGGTGAGCGTTCACTACGCGTCAAAGTGACGTGTGCGAAGAGCGGATGACCCTTTAAAGCCTCCACTACGGCGACCACGCCATCGTGTCTACCCACCCTCAAATTGTCACGCTGAGCGATGTCGTGGGTGAGTACCACTCGTGAACCTTGGCCAATGCGAGAGAGCACCGTGAGTAGTACACCACGCTCTAAGGATTGCGCTTCGTCAACAATGACAAATGAATCATGGAGTGAGCGACCGCGAATATGAGTCAATGGCAAGACCTCCAAGAGCCCGCGCTCCAGAATCTCATCGATCACGTTCTGGCTCACTAGGGCGCCTAAGGTGTCAAAGACTGCCTGGGCCCAAGGAGACATTTTCTCCCCTTCGCTTCCTGGCAAATATCCCAACTCTTGGCCGCCGACTGCATAGAGCGGGCGAAAGACGACCACCTTTTTATGTTGACGCTTCTCCATCACCGCTTCCAAACCAGCACAAAGAGCGAGCGCGCTCTTCCCAGTACCGGCACGACCACCTAACGAGACAATGCCCACCTCTGGATCAGTAAGTAGGTCGAGAGCTACCCGCTGCTCTGCCGAGCGACCGTGTATCCCAAAGACATCTCGCTCCGATCGCACCAAGCGCAAAGTTTTCTCCGGGGTCACACGTCCTAGTGCGCTCCCACGTTCACTCACCAGTACGACTCCGGTATGGCACGGCAAATTACGAATGGCTTCGTGTTCCACGCGTTCACCCTCGTAGAGTGCATCTACCAGGGTGGCGCCCACTTCCAATTCACTCATTCCAGTCCACCCGCTGCTGGGCGCAAGCTCTGCGCGATACTCCTCGGCAACCACACCCATAGATGCGGCTTTCACGCGGAGTGGTAAGTCCTTTGTTACCAGCACCACATGATTGCCTTCTTCGGCCAAGTTTCTGGCTACCGCAAGAATGCGAGAATCATTACTGCCGTCGCGGGTAAATCCGGCAGGCAAGAGTCGTAGATCTGTGTGATTGAGCTCTACATGGATGGTGCCGCCAGCGTCGTTGATCAACATAGGTTCATCGAGTCGACCATGTTGAATGCGCAGTTCATCTAATGAACGAAGGGCAGCGCGGGCAAAGTAACCGAGCTCAGGGTGATCGCGTTTGGCCTCAAGTTCGCCAATCACTGCGATCGGCAGAATGACTTCATGTTCGGCAAAGCGATAGAGCGCGGCCGGATCTGCCAGCAAGACGCTGGTGTCGAGTACGTACGAGATGGATACTGGCCCCTTATTTCTAGCGGGCTTGCTGGCTGGCGAACTTGCTGACTTGCTGATGGGCTTCTTGCTCGTTACCGCCACTCAATACCCCTCTGGTTGTGCGAGGACCGTATGGAATAAAAGTTACGCATCCGGAGAAGGAAGACCTATGCGACACGCCCACCCAAAATGGGGCTAAGCACCGAATCTGCGTGAACGTTGGGCAAACGCACGGAGCGCGCGCAGAAAGTCGATCCGTCGAAAATCTGGCCAGTACGCCTCGCAGAAGTAGAACTCCGAGTGCACACTCTGCCAAAGCAGGAATCCACCCAAGCGTTGTTCACCGGAGGTGCGAATCACCAAGTCGGGGTCGGGGAGGCCTTTTGTATAGAGGTGTTCTGCAATGTGATCTGGAGTTAACATTTCGGCAACTTCGATCAGTGACTTTCCCTGCGTTGCATGCTCTGTAAGGAGTGATTTAACCGCATCAGCAATTTCTCTTCGCCCGCCATAACCAATCGCTACGTTAACCGTAATGCCCGCAATATCTTGTGTGGTCTCGCAAGCGTGTATGAGCCTTTCCTGCACATCGGTAGGGAGCACATCGAGTGCTCCCACCAGATTCATTCTCCACTTCTGACGACCGGCCAATTCTGCAACGGTGCGATCAATAATCTCTAAAAGCAGAGAGACTTCTCGATCTGAACGTGAAAGATTGTCGGTGGATAGCAGCCATAAAGTGACGTGTGGGATATTGAATTCTTCACACCACTGTAGGAGCTCCACAATTTTACGCGCACCCGCCGCATGACCGATTTCGCTCTCCGCACCTGCATTACGTGCCCATCTTCGATTTCCATCGAGAATGACACCTACATGCTGTGGGACTTTGACGCGATCAACTCGTTCACTTAATCTTCGTTCATAGATGGGATAAACAGTAGCTTTTACTACTTTCTTAGCCCACCGTTTCACACCAGCCATGAAGTTAGCCGATCAGGGCGCGAGCACGACGATCCGCAAAGAACGAAGCCGTGGGGACGGTTCCAGCAATGAGAAAAAGCACCGTTCTTTTGAAATCCCAATGAGCCCTACGGGAGAGATTAAAAGTAACGACCACATAGGCCATATAGAGGAAGCCATGAATCTGCCATGTGATCGCAGTCCATTGACCTGTTCCGTCGAGAATATATTTGTAAGGCACCGCAACAACAACATTAAATAGTAAGAAAACTCCGGTTAACCATGCAAAGATGCGGAACAATTTCATAGTCATTTAATTACCTCCGTTAGTCACGTTAGCATACCTATTCTGCGTTCAATGCGGATAGTTCTCACCCATAAATAAATCACCATTAAAATCAGCATCCACCAGAGCACAACGTAAAGAAGGTGCTGCCAATAAAAACCAGGGACCTTTTTTATGGTAACCGGTGCGGACTTTGTGATAGCGAATTTTATCGACGTGGGTGTTGGCGCACTCTCGGCATAGGCAGTGACATACCCATTGATCAGCCGATCGAATTGACCAGCGATCAGCACTGGATCTATTCGCGAAAGTTGGCCGGGGTTGTTTGTGTTTTCATCAGCGCCATTCTCGCGCGGAGAAGCGAGTCTGCCAGCCACGGTGGCGCTCTCATTGAGGCGAGCAGCTGCACCCACTCCACGTAGCACCAAAATTGATCCCGAATCACTCTTAAAGAGCGATACTTCACTCCTTATGCCTTCGTTGATCACATAGAAGTTAGCGATGTACTTTCCAGAAATCGTGACGCGTCTTTCATTTTGCACTGAAGAGAATTTTTGACCAATCTTAAGGATCTGTGAAAGCGGAACTTCCGCAATGTCTACGACTGGCTTCACCGAAGCTTTAAGATCAGCTGCGCGATGAAGTTGCCATTGTCCAAGTGAATAAAAACTTGCCACCATGACGAGAGCGGTGAGATGGAAAGTTATCCACCAAAGAGTTGATCGAGTCTTCACTGATCTTTACGAAGTCTGCGTAAGCGCTTATAAAAGTTTCGCAGTAGCAGGAATGTCGCCACACAAAGCAGACCCGTCACGATCGCACCGATCGCACCCGGAGTGACTTTTGAGTCATCTACTTCAGCAAGGATGATGGAATTAGTGCTATTTAAGAAATTCACACTTCCATTCTACTCAACATCATCAACAACACCAGCGAAGAGATCGCTCTCGGATACGTCGATTTCACCTACCGCAGAGAAAGCCAATTCGAACTCCTCTGTCGGCCAGACCTCACGCTGTAGTGAAATGGGAACCGCGAACCATTGGCCCATTGGATCTACTTGCGTGGCATGAGCGATTAAGGCTGCGTTTCGAATCTCGAAGAAATCGGCGCATTCGACCCGAGTGGTAATTCTTACCGGACGGCGATCTTTCCAGTTCTGTAACCAGCTTTCATAAGGATTGGGTAAGTCAAGCTCGGCCATTGCTTGAGCCAGAACTTCTAATCTCTCTCTCGTAAACTGTTGATTGAAATAGATTTTTTGCACTTGCCAGCCTTGATCAGCAGCTAATTTCACTGCAGCCATCGTGACTTCATGGGTTCTTATGTGATCAGGGTGAGGATAGCCACCCAATTCGTCGTACGTAGTGATTACGTGCGGCCTGAACTCAAGGATCTTCTCAGCAAGTAATGCGGCCGGGATCTCAACTGGAATATCAGCAAAGCAACCCTCAGGCAGCGGCGGCAAGGGATCGCCTTGCGGAAATCCGGAATCCTCAAAACCTAGCCAATGGTGGGCAACGCCAAGGATTTCTTGAGCATGTGCCATCTCGCTTTTACGAACTTCCAGCAAATTTGTTATCCCTGAATCTTTCAGATCTGGATTCAATATGTCGCCGCGCTCGCCTCCTGTGCAACTGATTACTAGGACTTGATGTCCAGCACGCACGTACTTCGCCATCGTGGCCGCACCTTTACTCGATTCATCATCGGGATGTGCGTGCACCGCCATCAAACGCCCGTTCACGATCGAAGGGCTATTCGACGTAGCGATCGTCAACTGAGTGCTCATGGTGGAGAATGCTCCCATGAAGGGCGACTCGGTGTTACCTGTGAAACCCTGGCGTGCACGTATTGCCATAGCGCTCTTTGCCGTTACCGCTCTCAGCTGGCTCGTCTGGAGTGCCTGGTTTCACGCCCATCCAGCTCTCACGATCAAGGAAATCGCTTTCACGATTGCCAGCGAGAGTTCCATAGAATTGCGCTATGAAGTGACTAGGCGCGAGCCAGATCGCCCCATCATCTGCGTCTTACGCGCCCTCGATAGCTCAGGCGCAGTGGTCGGCGAGGTACGCGAAACCATCCCAGGAGAGAGCGGCGAAGCGGCTTCATCCACCGCCTCCCGACGCACCGCGGTCGCCACTCTTGGTAAAGCGGCCTTCGTCAGGGTCGACCGCTGTTGGGTTACCCGCTAATCTCGCCTCTTATGACTGGATCTTGGCTCACGCAAGAGGCGTTCGATCGCCTCACCATCGAACTCGTGGATCTTCAAGGACCTCGTCGCGCGGAAATTGTGAAGAAGATTGCCGACGCTCGCGAGGAGGGCGACCTGAAAGAGAACGGCGGTTATCACGCCGCCCGTGAAGAGCAAGGGAAACTCGAAGGGCGTATCCGACAACTGAAGCACATGCTGGAGCATGCACATGTCGGGGTAAATCCAGATGCCGAGAGTGGCGTGGTCTCACGTGGATCGGTGGTGACCATCGATATGGCCGGTGATCAGATGAAATTCTTGCTCGGCTCTCGTGAGTCAGCCCCTGAAGGCCTCGATGTCTATAGCGACCAATCTCCGCTCGGAGCTGCTGTCTTGGGCGCCAAGGTGGGAAGCACAGTGGAGTACTCCTCGCCCGACGGGAAGCGTACTTTCAAGGTGGGAATCTTGGAATGTGAGCCTTACACCGGCTAGAGAGTGACTTAACTGCCCACACGCTATATAGTTGCATGGTGCAAGCAACTTCTCAGGATGAAGAGCTCCTCAGTTCCATCGTCTCTCTGGTCTGGTCCTTTCGGGACCTGGCCAGCGAATGCGGCGTGCCTGGCGAGCCCGGTGATCGCACCATTCTGCGGCTCATGGCCATCGTGCAGAGAAGCGCTATTCCCCCACGCATCTCCGAAGTTGCCGAGGCAGTGGGCTTAGATGTGTCGACCACAAGCCGCCACTGCGCCACGTTGGGTCGCGACGGATTAATCGAACGCATTGAAGATGAAACCGATCGGCGCGCATTTCGCTTACGTCTTACCCCAGCCGGAAAGAAATTACTGATTCAAGTACACGATTCTCGCACCCAAGCAATCGCTAGTGCTCTTGAAACTTGGAGCGATAAAGAGAAATCACAAGCAAGTGAAATATTGCATCGAATTGCAGATGAAATTAATCCCAAACGAGAGAAGAAATAATGAGCGAGACCAGCGCCACCCTTCCCAACGATTCAGCTAATAGTTCTCCTGCGGGATTAACTCATCGCCAAATTCTCGTGGTGCTTTCCGGTCTGATGACAGGCATGCTCCTTGCAGCATTGGATCAGACCATCGTCTCGACAGCGCTCAAACGTATTGTGGAAGATCTAGATGGGCTTGATCACTACACCTGGGTAGTCACTGCCTACTTGCTGACATCAACTGCGACTACGCCGCTCTACGGAAAGATCTCTGACCTTTACGGACGCCGTCCGGTTTTCCAATTTGCCATTATCACTTTCTTGATAGGTTCTCTTCTCGCTGCCTTCTCTACCAATATGAATGAATTGATTGCTACGCGCGCTATTCAAGGCCTCGGCGGTGGCGGATTGATGGCTCTCACATTCACCATCATCGGCGACATTATTCCGCCGCGGGAACGCGGGCGCTATCAAGGATATTTTGGAGCAGTGTGGGGGCTTTCTTCTGTAGCAGGTCCTCTTCTTGGTGGCTTCTTCTCAGACAGTGGACATATCCTTGGCATCACCGGTTGGCGTTGGATCTTCCTCATTAACTTACCTTTTGGAATAGTCGCATTAGTCGTGACTTCGATCGTCTTGCACATTCCCAAGGTTCGTCGCGAACATAAGATCGATTACCTTGGCGCGGTCACAATGATTGCGGCAGTGAGCTCACTCTTACTCGCTATCGCCTACTCAGTCCCCGCATACGGCTGGGGTGACACACTCACAATCGCCTACTTTGTTGTGGGTATTCTGCTCACCCTTGCATTCTTGCAAATCGAGCGAAAAGCTTCCGAGCCAATTCTTCCGCTCGATCTCTTTAAGAACGATATCTTCAGCGTGACTTCCGGTATCGGTTTCATCATCGGTGCTGGCATGTTCGGAGCACTTGTCATGTTGCCGCTCTACTTACAAGTGGTTCAAGGCAATTCTGCTACGGAATCTGGGCTCAAGTTAATACCCTTCATGCTTGGAATTCTCATCATGTCTATTACTACTGGCAAACTGATCTCCAAGACTGGGAAGTATAAAAAATTCCCTCTCATCGGCAGTTTGGTCATGACATTAGGCCTGTTGTTGATGACCACACTCAGCATCTCTACACCATTTTGGCAATTAGCCATTTTTGCCATGCTTATTGGAATGGGACTTGGCCTGACTATGCCTACCATGGTGGTTGCCGTGCAGAACGCCGTGGACTTCAAAGATATGGGCGTCGCTACCGGAGCGAATACTTTCTTCCGTTCTCTGGGTGCAGCTTTTGGTTCAGCAATCTTCGGCACCATTCTGACTAAGCGACTGGCAGTGCATTTGGATCAAGGCATGTCGCAATTGGCCGCGACAAACCCCACCGCAGCCAAGAGTTTTAACCCGGCGCTACTGGGAGAGCTCCAGAACAGCACTTCTGTTCTTAAAAATCTCCCTGTACAAGTGAAAGAAACCGTATTGCAGAGTTTCGTCTACTCCTTCCATGATGTTTTCTGGACAGCCGCTCCGGTGACGGCCCTTGGATTCATTTTTGCGCTCTTGCTGCGAGAAATCCCCCTTCGATCAAATGAAGATCACGCCGCTGCCCGACATGAATCGGGTCACTAGTAAACGTGAAGAACCCTTTTGATGGGCTGCCGAGAGAGGTCGCAGTTCTTACTGCGGTCTCTTTCTCGGTTGCCATCGGCTTTGGCGTCATCATTCCGGCCATTCCGCTCTTTGCTAGGTCGTTTGGAGTTTCCAACTTTGCAGTCGGTGCGGTCATCAGTCTCTTCTCGTTCATGCGATTCTCTTCAGGACTTCTAGGAGGAAGACTCGTTGATCGCTTTGGCGAACGGTTGGTGCTTGCGACCGGAATGGGGATTGTTTCACTCTCCACTTTCCTCGCAGGCCTTTCACAGAATTACGGAGAGCTGTTGCTCTTCCGTGCCTTCGGCGGAATCGGTTCTTCCATGTTTACCGTTTCGGCGGGATCGCTTTTGCTTCGCATTGTTCCGAACCATCAGCGGGGACGAGCACAATCCACATATCAAAGTGGATTCCTTATCGGTGGAATTTCTGGCCCAGCAATTGGCGGGCTGCTCAGTGAAATTTCTCTGCGTGCTCCCTTCTTTATCTACTCTGCCAGCCTCATCGCGGCCGGAGTGATCGCGGCCATCTTTCTTTCGCATTCCCGTTTGGGCGAGAATGACATCGCGCAAGTACACGAGAACGATACTCAAACAACACTAAAACAGGCTCTGAGATCATGGCCTTACCAAGCTGCGCTCTTTGCATCGTTTAGCACAGGCTGGGCCATCTTTGGCATTCGCTCTTCCATGGTTCCGTTATATGTGAAGAATGGGCTCTATTCATCGACCACCATCACGGGACTTGGCTTTACGTTCGCTTCAATTATCGGCGCAATTTTTCTACTTCCAGCGGGGTCCATCGCAGATAAGCGTGGTCGAAGATTTGCGATGATTATCGGGACCTCACTTTCAATTATCGGTTTGAGCGTGCTGACATTTCTACAATTTCCTATTTTCTTCATCATCGCTATGGGCTTAACAGGAGCAGGTGCCTCCTTCACCGGTTCACCGTCGGCAGCGGTAGTGGGCGACATCATCAAGGGGCGTGGTGGGCAGGTAATTGCGCTTTATCAAATGGTGGGAGATTTTGGATCGGTGGTGGGACCGCTGGTGGCTGGCTTCCTATCTGACCATTATGGATTTAAGGCTGGCTTCCTGACGGCAGTCATTGTCGTCATTCCGGCATTGATTCTCGCAATCCGGATGCCAGAAACAAAGGCAAAGATGCCAGATCCTGATATTCCAGGCAGAATGTAGTCATGCGAAATTCTCTCGTCGAACCGCAAGATAGAAGTACTTATCCATTTCCATTGCAGGCCACCCATAGTGTCCTTCACGTGCCACTTGAAAATTCAACAGGCGAAGTTATCTATGTGGGAATGGGTTGCTTCTGGGGTGCCGAGCGAATCTTCTGGCAACTTCCGGGAGTCATCGCCACCAGTGTGGGATACGCCGGCGGATCGTTTGGTCATCCATTTTATGAAGAAGTGTGCACTGGGAAAACTGGCCACACTGAAGCCGTAAGAGTGAATTATGATCCGGCACTCCTCGGTGATGATGAAATCATCCGCTTCTTCTTTGAAAATCACGACCCCACACAAGGTAATCGTCAAGGAAATGACATCGGGAGCCAATATCGCAGTGCGCTCTACTTCACTACCGAAGCGCAACACGAGAGTGCTTTGCGAATCAAGGCGGCCTACGAAAGTGAATTAAAGTCTCGAGGATTTGGCGAGATCACCACTGAGATTGCTCCTGCTCCGAAGTACTACTTTGCTGAGGAGTACCACCAGCAATACCTTCACAAGGTGCCCAACGGTTATTGCGGTATTGGTGGTACTGGAGTGAGTTGTCCGCTACCGGCGTAAGATCGATAGCAAGCGCAGAATCTCCAAGTAGATCCAGACCAAAGTAACGATCAATCCAAAGCCAGAACGCCACGCTTCTATTGCTGGTGCGCCCCGCGCGATACTTTTTTCGATCTGATCAAAATCCAGCACCAAGAAGAGGGATGCGAGTGCCACGCCCGCCACGCTCATTAATAAACCTATCCCTGTAACACCGTAGAAACCCATACCATTTCCCACGTTAAAGAAGCTAGCTATCAAAGAAATAAGGGCAAGCACAAAGTAACCGGCTACCGCTCCGAGCAAGATGCGGGTGAACTTGGGAGTTGCACGTAATTTTCCGCTTCTATAGAGGAAGAGGATTCCAATAAAGGCGGCGATTGTTCCGATAATCGCTTGGGTCACAATTCCTGAGTAGTAATCGTTATAAACACGACTAATGGTGCCCACCACTAAGCCTTGGCAAATCGAATAAAGCACCATGAGTGGTGGCCGCACAGTTTTACTTACTGAATTCACGATGGAGAGCACAAAGCCCACGATCAACGCGCCAAAAAAGAGTAGACCAGTAAGCGGCACGGCATAGGAGGCGACAGCAGCGACCAGTAGGACAGCGAGTAAAATTCCGGTACGAGTGACCACCTCATCAATACTCATGCGCGACCCACTTGCTCCTTGGGCCGAACTATCGAATGTGGCATACCGGCTTTGATTCAGTACCGGGTTGCTGCTCTGCATGATCGCTCCTTGTTTTTTTCGGAATTCCCTCACCACTCTGTGAAACAAAGAGTACCCCCGGTGGGATTCGAACCCACTCTGTAACGATTTTAAGTCGTTTGCCTCTGCCGGTTGGGCTACGGGGGCGCACTGCCTTGAACTGCCTTGAACTGCTTTGCACTGCTTTGCACCGCTAACCTACCTTGAAGGGAGGTCCTTCTCCGATTTGGCGAGCGTGCGTGCCAGCCCTAGAACCTCATCAAGCATCCCCTCAGTGAGGGTCCCCGTGAAGGTGTTCTGCTGGCTGGGGTGATAGCTCGCAAGCAGGGCGCCCCGGGGGTGATCAAAGCGCCCACCGTGGCTAAATGGAGGCCGTCGACCCAAGCCCCAGGGCTGCGCAAGGATTGACCAGAGTGCACTCCACGCAAAGGAGCCGAAGGCCACGTATACCCGCGCGCTCTCGGCCACCAAGGCGAGCTCACGGGCTGCCCACGGTTCACAACTCCGTTGCTCTACTGGGGTCGGCTTATTTCCAGGGGGTGCACAGCGCACCGCGGTGAGGATTCGAGCCTCCACCAATTCGAGCCCATCTCCTCGACGTTCACTTGTCGGCTGATTTGCCAATCCCACTCGATGCATTGAAGCGAAGAGAAAATCTCCGGACCGATCCCCGGTGAATACTCTTCCGGTGCGATTCGCGCCATGGGCTCCCGGCGCCAAACCTAACAAGATGATGCGTGGAGAAGTAGCCCCAAAACCGGGTACTGGTTTTCCCCAATACTCCTCTTCGAGGTAGGCGCGCTTTTTCTCAACTGCCACTTGGGCACACCACTTTGTGAGCCGTGCGCATGCCTGGCAATTAGCGATTTCAATATCTAGCGCTTCAAGCGAGTGGGTCGCACGAGAAATTTTCTTCACTTGCGCGGCAGTGCGAGCACTCACGATTCACTCTTCACTTGGAAACTTGCGACCAGGCGATACCATCAAGAATATCGTGCTCGCTTGCCACAAACTCTTTGGCTCCAGTAGCCAACATCACTCGACTAAGTACTAATGCGCCACTCGAAATTACGTCAACGCGCCCCTCATGCATATACGGCAGCTCTGCCCGTTCGATCTTAGACATTTGTAAAAACATTTGGGAGATACGAGCGACCGACTCTGCCGATATTCGCGAGAGATGTATAGCCTCTCGGTCATACATATTCAGATCTAGTGCAGCTGCAGCCACGGTGGTTGCCGTTCCGGCCACTGCAATGAGTGTCGCCTCTCTAGTAAGAGGAACTTCAGTAGCCGCTTCGGCGATTGCTCTATCTATATCCACGATTGCTAACGCTATCGACTCAGGACTTGGGGACTCTGAGAGCTGATGGCGTTCAGCCATGCGTACACACCCAATATTTACACTTCTAGCGTATTCAACTTCTTTATTTCCAAAAACAAATTCCGTGGAACCACCGCCAATATCCACTACTAGAAAGGGACCTGAGGAGAGCTCTCGAGTGGCTCCCTCAAATGAGAGCGCAGCCTCTTCAGTTCCTGGAATAATTTCGGGCTCGATCCCTAACCGTTCTCGGACTCCATCAATAAATAGTGCACTGTTCTCCGCATCCCTAGAGGCGCTTGTGGCGCAGAACCTTAAACTCTGCACACCTTTGCGTCGCAGAATAGTGACATATTCATCGATTCCGGCAAAAGTGCGCTCGAGTGCAGCCTCGGAAAAATTCTTGCTCCGATCGATTCCTTCTCCGAGGCGGACCACACGCATTTCTCGTTGAACTTCCCGAAAGGAGTCGCCTTCAATATCGGCGACGAGCAACCGGAGGGAATTAGTTCCGCAATCAATAGCACCTACTCGCATCTACCCGCCATCCACCACTGGCCAACAGCATCAACCGCTTCGTCGCCAAGTAGATTGACGCCAGGTCCAGCTGCCAATGAGTGCGCAGCGAGTGAGTGTAGACATTTGACTCGATCTGGCATTCCGCCGGCTGTAATGCCTTCGACTTCCGGTACCTCGAAACCGAGTGCAGCACGAGCTGCCAAATAATCGTCATGTGCTGCTGCGTAACTTCCTGCCAACTCAGCATCTACTTGTAAACGCGCATTCATTTCATCCATCACACCCTCAGATTCAAGAGTTGAGATTGAGGCAGTGAGCCGTGGACAAGTTGCATAGTAAAAAGTGGGGAATGGAGTGCCGTCAGAGAGCCGAGGTGGTGTTTCTACTACAGCCGGGGAACCACAGGGACATCGAAACGCTACCCGATGCACATCTCTTGGAGTGCGATCTAGTTGTCGCCCAATAATTTCCAGATCGCCCTCGTCAAAATTCTTCAACGCCAAGCCGCCAACTGAATAGTTGAAATAACGCGTTGATACCAAGCCACGTCGAGTGGGACATCACCTGAGAATTTGATGTCATTCTGATTCTTATCCGAAGGGTCAATAACTATATATTGAGTTTCGCCGGGCATCACAAAATGCAATCGTGCTCTCGCTTGTGCCTTGACGTACGCAGCATCATTCCAACGCTCTAATTCAGCCTTGGCTTTGGTCACCCGCTCTTCGCTGGCACTCACTTGCTGGCGCAGTGCATTAATCTGTGCACGTTGCGCGAAATACCGCTGAGCGGGTTGGGCCAAAAAGAGGACAAGAGTGAGGGCAATGAGTGCCAGTCCTACCGCTCGTGTGTTTATTCGACCGCGCACCATTGAGTCAGGATATCTCGGAAGTTGATACGTTGTTAGGAAAGAAAGCGTGGAAAGGCTTGGCGCCCTGCGAATCGAGCCGCATCATCTAGTTGCTCCTCAATTCGAAGTAATTGGTTGTACTTTGCGACTCGTTCAGATCTGGCTGGCGCGCCCGTTTTGATCTGCCCACAGTTAGTTGCCACTGCGAGGTCGGCGATAGTGACATCCTCAGTTTCCCCGGAGCGATGGCTCATCATGCAGCGATAACCAGCCCGGTGAGCAATTGCCACGGCGTCCAAAGTTTCAGTGAGCGTGCCGATTTGGTTCACCTTTACCAAGAGAGCATTAGCTGTTCCGCTACTGATTCCGCGTTCGAGGCGAATTGGATTTGTCACGAAGAGATCATCTCCCACCAACTGAACTTTGCTTCCTAAATGGTCAGTAATAGCTTTCCAACCCTCCCAATCATCTTCAGAGAGTGGATCTTCGATAGAAACGAGTGGGTAGTGTGCCACGAGTGAGGCGTAGTACTCAATCATCTCTGCTGCACCCCACATCTTTCCCTCAAATGAATAGAAGC
>Ga0194055_10001181_pt1 | contig 21245 bp, 17 predicted proteins | sample SepL449m_MetaG_FD_155482 | JGI IMG/M metagenome (GOLD analysis project Ga0194055, IMG submission 155482) | Anoxic zone freshwater microbial communities from boreal shield lake in IISD Experimental Lakes Area, Ontario, Canada - Sep2016-L442-9m | ecosystem: Environmental > Aquatic > Freshwater >...
TGGTGGTAACGGCGGTGGTGGTGGTAATGGTGGCGGTGGAAGTAGTGGCAATGGTAATAATGGTGGTGGTGGTACTCAAGTTGGAGTTCTTCCTGGTAATGGTGGAAGTGCTGATTCATCATCATCATCATCATCTTCTTCAAGTTCGAGTTCTTCTTCAAGTTCTTCTTCTAGCACTTCTTCGGCCTCTGGTAAGGTCGGTAGCTTTGCTTCCCTCGTAAATGCGATTGTTCAAACTTCATCCGCAGTTACAGGAACAGGCTCAGGCTCATTGCTTGCCAACCTTGCTGCAATTGCTTTTGGCGGTGGTGGCACTGCAACCACAGTGAATGAAAAGCAGATTGAAAGAGACTTGGGCGGAGATGCCAAGGGTGATGGCTTGGAATTAGATGAAAAAGATACTAAGGAAGCAAAAACAATTTCTAGCTCGGACGTTGTAAAAGCTACTGCATCATTTGTTTCAGTATCTTTTTCTGAGGCATATAAAGGTACTGATCTTGCGATATTCAGTACTTTGCAAGCTGAACAACAAGTGGTTTCTGAAATTGCAAATATCCTTGATAAAGTTCTACCAATCCTTGTCCCCACGGAATTTGAAAACTCCGTTGAAAACATTCTGGTACAAACCGAGAAAACATTGTTGCAAGAAGGTAAGGAAACTTTGACTAAGATTGCAAATACACTTACCGACTTGGTTCAGGCAAGGCTTAGTAAAAATATCCCTGCTGTTCAGCCTGCCAAAAATAAAGTTGAAGCCATCATCAACACTTTTGAACTTGTGGCTACAAACTTAGTTCAAGCCACTAAGAGCAACGACGCTGTTGAAAATGGTGAGTATTCAGGTGAAATTTGGTTCGAACAAGAATTGCCTGAAGGTTTTGAAGAGATGGTAAACTTCACCTCTGTCAATCGAAACAACCCTGAGGGGGCTTTATTGGGTTCGCCAATTGTTGTGGATGAACAAACTAATAAAGTCGCTGAAGTTGTTGGCCTAGTCGCTGGTGCTCTTCTTGCTCCGAGTTTCCTTAATAACGGTGCCTTGGATGGCAATAAGGTTCCTGCAATCAAAAAGCCCAACTCCAGAAAACGAAAATCTTAAATCCTGCATAGTTCATGAAGCCGTTTGTGTATGCGTGAAAGCATTTTCACCGCCAAGAGCGTTAAGTAAAAAGATTGAAAAATTTTTGATGCGTCTTAGGGTGGATGACAAAATGCTTGCATAGGGAAATCGCAACTACACCATAAAACTTTGGGATTTGAGAGTAGTCAAGGTTAGCACCCTAAGTACACTTCAACTGATAGGCACACGAAAACCTAACCTTGTAATTGACGGTTCTGAAACTGAGAGCAAAAAGCCCGACAATCGGGGACATGATACCTGTTTGCCTATACTTTCCACCAATGCAATATTAAAAAATTTGGGTAATTGAAAGCATCCCCAAACGATTACCCAGGTATTGGATGATCTAGGTTAACGGTTACGACCAACATAATATAAAAAATGAATTTTATTGAACTGGCACCTGTTTTTTTGGTCTTAATTTGTTTTTTAGCTTAAGAAAAGGAATTTCAACTATAAAGTACGAGGTAATTGCAACCATTAAAGAAAGCAGTATTGCAATAAACATTTTGTTTGGCCCAAACCAATGCATGATAGGATGGTGAAACAGGTACAAACCATAAGAAATTTTACCTAATCCGACTAAAGGCTTAAATTCTAAAATTGCTGTTTGAATTGATAATGGCGCAATTTTTAATTGTACTATTATCACCCCAACTGCCACGGAAACTATCAAAAAAAAGCCTTGATAATAACGCCGATAGGTCAATGGAAAATTAAAAGCCAAATAACATAATAAACATATAGAGAACAAAGATACTCCACGCACAATCCAAATGGTCTTTTGCGATTCTGGTATTATTTTATAAAAAAGCAAAAGTGCTATTAAGCAGCCGACCAATAAAGCATCTGCCCGAGTATCAAGCCCCATATAAAGACGTAAAAGATATAGAAAATCAGGATTTGGATCATAATAATAACGAAAAAGAAACAATCGCAATATTGCTGAATAAATAATCCCAAAGCATACAACAAAAATAAGTTGCGAGGATCTAAAACCAAACTTTAGCATTAACAACAAAACAACAGGCCAAATAATGTAAAACTGTTCTTCAACTGCAAGGGACCATGTGTGCCCAAGTGTTGGCATCAAAACCAGATGGATCGTACACCAGTTAGTAAAATAACAGGCTGCTACTTTCATTTCACTAATGTAATTTTGGTGTTGTTCTGTTGAGCAAAAAAAATACGAATAGAAAAACCCCATTAATAAAGTAACAACCAATGCTGGTGTTAACCGCAATGCCCTGCGCAAATAAAAAAAGAAGAGATTAATTGTTCCATTAAGAGTCCACTCTTCAATTAAAATGGTGGTAATTAAAAACCCACTCAATACAAAAAAAACATCAACCCCTAGAAAACCGCCTGGGATCAAGTTCAAATGATATAGGATCACAAAAAGAATAGCGACACCGCGGATTCCATCGATCCATTTTTGATACCCTAATTTATCAATATACTGTTTTGTGGTATTATCCATTCAGAACTCCCACAATATTTCAATGATTGCGACATAAAAAGTTATGACGCAACTCCAAAAGTTCATTACAATTTCATCTTTAGTGAACCGAAACAAGTGCAATTTTAATGGGTCCAAGATATTTATGAGACTAATATTAATTACTTTTGTTCCATCAATTGCTGTCACCTGCTTTTTTATTAATCGTTGACCAATATAAAGAAATGCTTGTCATAAAACAATGCTTGTCGCAGACAAGTAAGTTTTACCGAAACTCCACCACAATCAGCCACTTCAAATGGTTGGAATATAAAACCAAGCCTAGTGATCCGTAACACCGATTTAGTCTACCAAGAATGCCACCAAAAATTAGAACCTTTGGGGCATCTAGAGAGCCTACAAGAATCTGAAATAGAACGTCTTACGATTCTACAAGGTGTTGGCAGTTCAGAAGTTAAAGGTGTTTTACCGAGGAAAAGAGAAGTGCGCCCGGTTGGAATCGAACCAACGACCCTCGATTTAGGAAACCGATGCTCTATCCCCTGAGCTACGGGCGCATTTACTTCAATACTATTCTATGAACGAGGCTTTAGTAAGTCTCTCCCCCTTTACTAACCAAAGAAAAATCTTGCTGAAAGGAGGTAAAACACCAAAGCAGCCATATCTGCACAAACAAGGGCGATAGGGCCCGCAGCAACCTGAGGATTCATCTTCATAATTTTCAAAATATTCGGTACACCCTGCCCTGCAGCAGCAGCAAGCGTCACGCCCCCTGTGATGCCCACAAGCAAAGTGGCGGTCAAGGGAACGTCACAATACCATAGATAAGAATAAACCACGACAAGCAATGCAGTTCCCAACCCCAAAGCAAACCCAGTCAATCCTTCTCTATACAGCTTGGTAAAAAGCTTACCCCAAGTAAGGCCATCCTTGTGCATGGATTGAAGAGAAATACTCACCGATTGGATGGCAACACTTTCTGCAAGTGCAAGCACAACAGGAATGAAGAGGGCAAGCACAACAAATTGTTCAAGTTCATACTCAAACAAGCCAAGCAAGAAAGCTGCAACCAAGCCCCCAACAACATTACAAACCAGCCAGGGAAAGCGAACGGAAAACCCAGTCCACATCCCAAAATTTTTACCTTCTTCCCAATGAACCCCGATAAGTTGAAAAAGATCATCGTAGGTATTTTTGGGATGGCCCTGAGAAAGATCCTCGTTCATGCTACTTATTTCTGCATTATAAGTACGAATATCGAGCATACCTACAAGAACACCCTGTTCATCGACTACCGGAAAAGCAAGGAACTTGTACATGGTAAAAAATTCACAGGCATCGAAGATGGTTGCAAAAGTAGGAATAGCAACAGGCCTTTTCACCATTAAATCATCGATAAGTTTTTCGGGTGCGCTTAGAAGAAGCGAGCGGGTGGCCATGATTCCTTGAAGTTTCCCTAGTTCATCTACGACATAAAAGTAAATGATATTAGAGGAAAAAGGCGGGGAATTGCGAATAGTTGCAAGTGCCTCGAAAACAGTCTGCCCTGTTTTAAGCGAAGCAACTTCCCTGTGCATATGCTTCTCCACCAGATCATCCAGCGGAGGAATCGTGGATTGCATACCCATCCTGATTAACGATCCTTGTCTTTTTTCAGAATATTCCAATGCACTCTTGCAACATCACCCATGTAATGATCCAAAGGCCCAAGTTTGGCAGCTTTTTCCATATGCTCCGCAGCTTTTTTCTTATCATCGATGGATTCATAATAAAGCCCAAGGTAAAGATGAGCATAGAAGGGTGCAATTTTTTCCTGATCAGCAGGGGCGTTGGCAGCGATTTCAAGAATTTTCTCGGGGGCAAACTTCCCTTGGAACATTAAATAGACTTCTGTCATGGGGACCCTGCGATCGCCTTGAATGGGAAGCATCGCAGCACGGGCTTTTTCAGGGGTTTCAGCACGGGCATAACAAAGGTAATGCCATACACCATTCTCAACATCGCTGTTTTCCACTTTTTGATAGGATTCAAATTGTTCTTTACCTTCCTTGAAACGGCCAAGGTAATAAAGACCGATGCCCCTACGCCAATGGCCTGGGTATTCATCAGGGACAAACTTGATGTATTCATCAAAATCAGCGCCTGCTTCTTTCATTTTTCCCAAACGAAAGTTAGCGCTGCCTCGTTGATCCAGAGCGTTGTAAAATTTAGGGTTGGCTTTTAGGGAGTTATCAAAATCTTTTAGGGCAGCAGCATAATCGCGTAAGCCGGAGTTTGCCAAGCCACGCAAGTAGTAAAGCCTTTCGTTCTTAGGGCTTTTAGCGATGGCTTCATCAGCAAGCTTAACAGCTTTTGCATAGTCTTTTCCACGGAGGGCCTGATCGACTTTTAACAGGTCTTCGATCCCTTCAGTTTGAAAAGGGAGCATTAAAGCGAAGATAAAGGGAATAAGTTTCATTGAAGGAACCTTTCAAAACAAAAAAGTCAAAGCTTGCGCAAAAGGCGCAGCGCGTGGATATTGTTCTTATACACAAAAGTAATTCTACTACGAGGAAAGCATGAGACCTACAGACATCACGATAAAAAATGTAAGTTTTAGCACCGAGGATTTTTTGTACCGGACACTGATCAAGTTTGGTGGCGTTGCAGTAGATCGGGTTACGATGCTGAATGCTGAGGTTGAAGTGGAAACCTCGCAGGGAAAACGAAGCGTGGGGAAAGGCTCAATGCCTTTGGGAAACGTCTGGGCATTTCCCTCCAAAACGATGGCGTACGACAAAACATTAGGAGCAATGAAAGCGATTGCTGAAAGTTGCAGAGCGGGTTATGCAAAAACAAAAACGAGTGGTCATCCGATTGAAATCACTTGGGAGCTGGAAAAAGAGTTACTAAGTAACGCAGAGGCAGAAGGCCGAAAATTAAATCTGGATGACCCAATTCCCCCGCTTGCGACTTTGGTTTGCGCTAGCCCCTTCGATGCTGCGTTGCACGATGCCTATGGCAAAGCCCACCAGTTAAGTTGCTACCACACCTATGGTGGGGAATTTCTTGATAACGACCTTGGTCGTTTTTTGGGCAACGATTTCAAGGGTGTGAAGATTGAAGACCATGTGATGAAAGAACCTGTAGCAAGCCTGCCATTATATCATCTTGTGGGTGCACTTGATCCGTTGTTTAGCCAGGATGTGCTGAAACCAGTGGGGGATGGGTTGCCTGAAACATTAGGCGAGTGGGTGTTGTTTAATGGGTTGACGCATTTAAAAATCAAATTGAATGGGGATGATTTGGGTTGGGATGTGAACCGTGTAGTTGGGGTGGAAAAAGCAGTGGAAGTAGCGCAGAAGAAGCGAGGGCAATCTACCTGGAATTATTCACTCGACTTCAATGAGAAGTGCAAAAATGTAGAATATCTGCTGGATTTTTTGGGACAGGTGAAGGAAAAATCGCCCGCAGCATTTTCGCGAATCGCCTACATCGAACAACCCACGGGAAGAGATTTAAAAGCAAACAGGGCAAATGTCATGCATGCTGCAAGCAAGCAGATCCCCGTGGTGATCGATGAATCATTATTGGATTTGGAAAGTCTATTAATGGCTCGAGAAATGGGATACACAGGCGCAGCTTTAAAAGCCTGCAAAGGGCAATCGCAATCCGTGGTGCTTGCAAGCGCAGCTAGGCACATGAAAATGTTTTTATGTGTGCAGGATCTCACTTGCCCGGGGGCATCGTTAATACAAAGCGCAAGCCTTGCTGCACATGTTAAAGGAGTTAGCGCAATCGAGGCAAATTCTAGGCAGTATTGCCCGGCTGCAAATACACCCTGGGAAAAAATCTTTCCCGGAATCTTCAAGATCACCAATGGCTCTATGCAAACCAGTTTCTTAAACGGTTTGGGCTTAGGGGCAGACCCAAATTAAAGTTAATCAGGAAGAGGTTGACCCTTGGTTTCACGCATAAGGGGCAAAAGCAAAAAGCCTGCGAGATAGATGAAACTCATGGTGGCGCAAGCTTTGCCATAATCACCACCAAAGACATCATTCATCAAGGCGCCTGTTTGCAAGGAACCGATTGCAGCAAGAATACGGCCAAAGTTAAATCCAAAGCCCTGGCCTGTGGCGCGTATTCGAGTGGGAAACAATTCGGGAAGATAAAGAGGCAACCAACCATAAAACGCAGCGGTGAATGCTCCTGCGATAAAGATTGTGAAAAGAAACCAAGGCCCAAAGGAATCATTGGTTCGGAAAAAGAGTTGCGCAGAGCCCAGCGATATCACACACAAAAAAGCATAAGTCCAGCGTCTGGAAAAACGCTCGCCAATGATTGCAACAATAAAGCATCCGATTGAAGCACCCAATGCAGAAGTAAGCTGGGTGTATTGCTTAGCACCTGCCATTCCTTGGGAAAGTTTATCCGCCCACGGAGCAGACCAAAGAACAGAGCCCCATGTGCCTAGAAGGGCTACGCCTGATAAGCCTGCAGCAACCATCATCATGGATATTGTTGCTCTACGAAATTCAGCAGTTTCGTTATTACGAGAAAGATAATTGCGGATCGGCCAAAGGTAGCCAATGGTGACAGCAATTAAAAGAATGCAGGTTCCAACTGCGCGCATAGCCCAGTCGCAATCGATGGCCCAAAGATAAAGGATACCGAAGCATGCGAAAGAGCCAAACAAAACGCCCATAAGATCGATGGTAGCCCACCCATTGGTACGGCCCTGCTCTTTTTCCTCTTCCCACTTATGCGATTCAGGAACAAAAAAGCGAATAATCATAGTGAGAAATGCAGGCAATATGCCCATCAGCATGAGCAATCTCCAACCAGAGTTTGCTGTAAGGGCATTGATCCAGTTTTGAGGGATATGGGCTATTTGCAGAAAACCTTCGAGTGCGGTATGGACCTGAGTTAGAAATAAACTAAGCAGGGCTACTATGACATAACCTAGATTTCCTGCTGCACCAATAAGCCCTGCAAGCAATCCTCGCGATTTACCCTGCCAGATTTCCATCACCAAGGCCACACCAAGCGACCATTCCCCACCCATGCCAAGGGCGGCAAGAAAACGAACTGCTACAAGATGCCAGGGATCTTGGGCAAATGCCCCGAGAGCGGAGACGATGGCATAGGTAAGAATACTGATGGTCATGGCACGAACCCGGCCTATACGATCACCCAACCATCCGAACAGAACTCCCCCGGTAGCAGCGCCAACTAGAAAAGCTGCTGTGATTACGCCATACCATCTGCCGAAGAGTGCATCGGAAAATTGATCACCCATCAACTCTTGCAAGGCAGGTCGGGCAACTACTGGAAAAAGCCCCATTTCAAAACCATCAAACATCCACCCGAGAAGAGCAGCTATGAGAGCCATGTATTTTCCGCGATCCCCTGTAACTTGATTCATTGCTAGTTCTCATAAAAAAAGAAGTCTTTGAGACCTCCAGCATACTGTACGAATTGACTGGGTCAATCGAATGCATCGATACTAAGAGTAATTTTAAAGAATATCTGCTGGCATAAAAACCCTTACTCTTGGTAAAAGTAATCTGGTGAATTCAATAACTGGAGATAGCATGGCAGGATTAATAGTAAGCGTTTCTGGAATCCGTGGCATTGTAGGGGACACCCTTACTGTGGAAGTTGCTATGCGATTTGCACGCGCATTTGGAGAGCAACTAGGAAAAGGCCTAGTTCTAGTAGGCACTGATGGCAGGCCCAGCGGCAGAATGTTAAAGCATGCTGTTTGTGCGGGGTTGAATGCCAGCGGTTGCCAAACCATGGATGTAGGAGTCGTGCCCACACCAACCATGGGGGTAGGGATTACCGCATTAAAAGCAGTGGGAGGAGTTCAAATCACTGCAAGCCATAATAGTGCACCTTACAATGGTATGAAACTTTTTGGAAGCGATGGCAGAGTTGTTCCCGCAACCGTTGGCGAGGTGGTGAAGAAGCGCTACGAATCAAAATCATTTGTTCATGGAAAATGGGATGAAGCCCCAGAGGAAGCGAAATCTGAAGATGTGGTGAAAAAGCATGTAGAGAAGATTCTTGCAGTTACCGATGTTGAAGGGATTGCAAAAAGTGGCTGGCGCGTTTTTGTGGATGCAAATGGAGGGGCTGGCGGGCCGATTGCAACAAAGCTTCTTAACGCACTAGGTGTTGAAGCAATTTTGATCGGTGAAAAAGCAGATGGTAACTTTACCCACGAACCCGAACCCATCGCTACAAACCTTGCCAGCATCGGGCCGATGGTAAAGAAGGCCAAGGTTCACGCTGGTTTTGTTTTAGACCCAGATGCAGACAGGCTGGCATTATTCAACGAGAAAGGCGAATTTCTAGGGGAGGAATTAACCCTCGCGATTGCTGCACGGGCAAGACTAGAAGAAAAACCTGGCCCCATGGTTGTCAATATGTCTACCTCTCTGGCCAGCGAAAATGCTGCAGCAAGATTTAATAAACCTTGCTACCGCAGCGCTGTAGGCGAGGCCAATGTGGTGGATCTAATGATTGAAAAGGGCGCAGTAATAGGCGGAGAAGGCAACGGCGGAGTTATTGATCCAAGAATCGGTTGGGTACGCGACCCCTTCATCGGTATGGCGCTTATCCTTGGCTTGATGACCAGAAAAAAGAAATCACTCGGAGACCTAGCAAAAGAAATACCGATATTTAATATCCACAAAGATAAGATTGATATGAATAGAAATTCCTTGGAAATTTGGTACGAAAGGGTTGTAGAGGCTTTTCCTGACTGGAGCACTGATCGGACGGATGGGTTAAGAATTAGCTGGGATGAAAGATGGATTCACCTAAGGCCAAGCAACACCGAACCTATTGTCAGGGTGATTGCAGAGGCGCCAACCTTGGAGGAAGCAATCGGATTATCAGAAACATGCAAGACCTTGGTTCCATGATTAAATAGAATTAATTGGATTGCAAAGACAGAATGAGCAAGCCGAACTAATTATGATGATGCGTAACAGTCATTCGAATTGCAATTGGTTTGTCATCAACCGAAAGTTCGTCAGGCACGGTGTTTCTGATCAATTCGCCACGAACGATGGAAATATTATCCGGGGCATCAATGCCAACCCGAACTTTATTCCCCAACACTTCAAGAACAGTTACAACAATATTGTTGCCAATTCTAATTTGCTCACCAGCTTTTCTGGTTAAAACTAACATGGTAAAACTCCTCCTTGAGATTAAAAAAATTACATCATCGAGATTCAAGAGACAGGGATCCTTCGCCACAACCTTCACATAGTATAAAACCGCACACCATACATTTAGACAACCCACCGAGGGAAACCCATTGCCCAGAGCATAAAGGGCAAGCATTTACCTGGGCAGGCAATGCTTTTCTCGCCAAGGCTGAGTTATCGCAGGTTTGCGATTGGGTTTCGTTGAGCATGAAAAAGTCTCCAAGTAAATATATGCGACTTATATTGTGTTCGTTTGTACACTATACATTATTTTCTGAACATTAGCAACCACAGCGCAACAAATTTCCATTAACTATTACCATTGAATAACTTACAGCTTTCTGAAAACACTTACCGAAAGCAGGTTTTGAGTGAATACATAAAAGATTCTTTCTTAGACACCTTGGTTAGGGCTTCGGTCTACCACCTTTGGACATCCTCGCATGACAATGAAAAAAGAAAAGGTTGGCAGGTGGAATTTGTTTTCAACATTTTCTGCTTCCTTCTTGAATCCAATCAAGACTGCCCTTATAAACAGTTATTCGTGAGATGAAGGGTATTATTTCCCGCCTTTGATTTTTATTTTCTGCGATACAATTTGAGGAGTGATTGATCATGCGTATGTTTGGACTTTTTGTTTTAGCAATTGGAATGGTAACCCTTGCAACTGCGCAGGAAAAAGAAAAAGCAGCTCCTCGAAGCGCAGGTGAGTTAAAGGCCATCGAATCACTTCGCAAAATGGGCGCCCTTGTTTTGGAAGTTGCCCAAAACGATAACCACCTAGACATCTCCTACCTTCAACCTGATGAAAAGTTTGGCGATGTCCACCTCGCGCCTCTCAAAGAACTCAAAGGTATCGTTCACCTGAACCTTCGTAACCAACCAGTCACCGATGCACTTCTAGTTCACATTAAATCTGTTGACAGCCTAACCCAGTTGCACTTGGAAAAAACCAAAGTCACCGATAAAGGGCTTGCTGAACTTAAAGGTCTGAAAAATTTAGAATACCTCAACATTTATGGCACCGAAGTTACCGATGCGGGCGTTGCACAACTTGCAGATCTCAAGAAACTTAAGAAGGTTTTTCTTTGGCAGACCAAGGCAACAAAAGCAGGCGCAGCAAGCCTAACTAAAGCCATTCCAGGAGTGGATGTAAATATGGGCTACGATGATATCAAGCTGCCCGAACCTAAAAAAGAAGAACCAAAGAAAGATATGAAGAAAGAAGCAAAGAAGGAAGAGAAGAAGGACGATAAGAAAACCGATACGAAAAAGGACGACAAGAAGGCTGACGCTGCCAAAGATGTAAAGAAAGAAGTAAAGAAAGAAGAGAAGAAGTAACACTTGCCATTCATCAAAAGCCTCGCACAAATGTGTGAGGCTTTTTTTATTCCTGCAACATCGATCTTGAGCATACAAACCAATCCAAGGGGTATAGCGAAGCACATCTAAAGGCACGGCAATATAAAATGAAGTTACAAGGAAAAGTGCTAAGAGTTTTTGTTTATTAGAACTCAAGACTTTCAAAACAACCCATTTGCCTATATCATAATTTTCATCATGCAATCTTATCTACAATTAATCAGGCTTCCTTTATTGCCTTCAGCCTTGGGTAATATTTGCCTGGGTGCGCTTAGTGCTGGAATAAGCCAAGCTGATTCCCTAAGTTTTATCTTGATGCTATTTTCATCTGCGTTTCTTTACGCTTCGGGAATGGTTTGGAATGATTATTTTGATGCTGGAATTGATGCAATCGAAAGGCCTGAGCGCCCTATTCCATCTGGAAAAATAAGCACGAAGAATGCCGCCATCTTTGCGATAATCCTAATGACTCTGGGAATAGCTTTTGCGCTTTCGGTCGAATTGTTGCGCGGATTTTCTGGAACTACCTTAGCTATTGCATTGCTCATTGCTTTCTTCATTTTAGCTTATGATGGGGGCGGGAAGAATTTTATCATTGGCCCAATACTTATGGGTTCATGCAGGTTTTTTAATGTACTTCTGGGCTGGTCAGTGGTGGGGCAACCCCTTACAGAAATTGCATTTCTGCAGGCTGGGATCATAGGCATCTATATCATCGGGGTAACATGGTACGCAAAATATGAGGCAGAGCAAAGCAACCGTATTTCGCTAATAGCAGCTAGCTTAATTATCACACTTGCCCTTTTTATTGGATTGATATTCCCGACTTTCAATCGTCAGGAAAATGCCCCCACTTGGCTGTACCCTTATCTGTTCTTCCTACTTATGACACGGGTGGTAAAAGCTTTATTGAATGGAGTTCAAGAACCAACCCCTAGAAATGTTCAAATGGGCGTTGTAACTTGCTTAAAATCGCTTGTATTATTGGACTGCATTTTAGCAATCGGTATAGCTGGTTGGGTAGGCCTATGGATACTTTTACTTCTAGCACCAAACTTGATTATAAATCGTTTTAAAAAACTGTACGCCACCTGAAAAGGGTTCGAGCTTATTTATTATCAAGCTCATCCAACTGGGCGAGGATATCCCTAAGGTTTGCACCATCAGAAATGCGAATGGAAGAATTGATTTCGTTAAGAGGTGGAGGATCGTTACGCCCTCGAAATTCAACAAACTCATCGCTCCCTACATTTGTTTTCTTCTTTTTTATTGGCGGTCTTTGTGATTTAGGGGGTGGTTGCTCCCCTTGGATTGGGATAATGCTATCACTGTCATCAGGGGAAACACTAATAGAGTTACTATCATCATTTGATTCGGCTTCCGGAAAAAGCTCGAGTTCAAATTCGGGTTCTTTTTTGGGCGATTGATTTTTAGAGGGGCTTCCTGGAGTAATGGGTTTGGTGACCGAGGTGGGGACCATTACTCTGAAAGTTATTGGCCCGATCAAAAGGATATCGCCTTCACGAATTATGGTGCTCTTAGAGATTTTAGCACCGTTTACAAAGGTTCCATTTACACTTTGTAAATCAACAATAAAAGCTAGCCTATCTTTAAGGGTTATTTTGCAATGCTTTCGACTGACATTTGTGGAGGGGATACGGATCTTGCAATCATCTGCACGACCAACGTAGCTTTCACCCTCCTTAACAACAATGCGTTGCTTGGTTTTGCCATCCTTCAGGATTTCCAAGAAAAGATGCATACTATCCTAGCCTTTAGACAGAAGAGAGCACTGAACCAATCATAGCAAACAAAACTTGAATCAGCCAAGCTTTAATGAATACAGCCATCAAAAAAGAGGGAGAGATCCTTGCTTAGGTTCTCCCCCTCTTTATACGGGTTAAATTACAGACTAATTACTCCCTGGAATTACAGAACTATTCACTACAGTAGCACCGGGTTTGATGTTTGCAGTGCTTTCAAACACAGGGGTTACGGAAACCCTCATTGATCTGCGGTCTGAAGAAAGCACCACTTGAGTGGTCATATCCATGGCATTTTTCATGAAGGATTGAACTCGGGTTTGATAAAGGATCTTATCATTCCCATCGTTTTTATTGGCAGCAGGTGCCTCCATTTCAATAGGTATTGCGCCACTTGCAATCGAAGTTCCTCTCTGAAAACCTGTAACTTCAGGATCAGCAATATCGCGAAGTTGGGTTCCAATATCCTTCGAAACCATGCGGATTTTTTCAGACCTGCTGGAAGGCCTTAAAGAAGGAGGCGAAACATAGGCAAGTTCCGTCCTGCGACCTTCAGCAACCTTAACCACCAATGGAGCATTCTTGGTTAGGTCGATGGAGAAGATATCTTCATGTTGTTGGGCTGTACCTTGGTTATGGATAATGCGAACCTGAGCTTTGTCACCTAGGGTTTTGCCCCAGACTTTCTTGACTCTGATTTCGTAATTACCCTTGAATGCTTCAGCAGCAGTGTAAGTTTCCAAGCCTGCTTCGGTAAGAGAATCGCCCAAGAATACACCGCCGCCAACGGTCTGGGTATTGGTTGGGTTACAAATACTTCCAACAGGTTCTTTAACTTGAAGATCGAGATCTGCATCGCCCTGCCAAGCAAGCTTGATAACAAGATCTCTACGGCCTTTTTCCTTGATGCTTGCAGTTGCGGCATTTTGAGCTTGGTCATTACCGGGTTGCTTTAGCTTTCTGGCTAATGCTTCGGATTTAATGAGTGCAAGTTCTTGAAGATCTTTATTATCAGTAGGCCAATCCTGCTTCATCAGGTTGCTTACAGCCCAATCCATTGCCTTGGTATCATCTGCAAGTTCAGCGAACTTAATTGCAGCTTCAAAAGGAGCAGAGGTATTAGGTTCTAAGTGAGCAGCTTGCTTACAGAAGGCAAGAGCCATGGTGTACCGTTTCATTTCCGCCATGGTGTTAGCGGCTTTAAGGAAACCGTGACCATCTGCAGGTTCGAGATCGATTGCAGCAACTTCAGCGCGTTCGATTTCAGCAGGTGAACCACCACTTTCGCGTAATGCGATAGCAAGTGCTTCATAAACCCAAGGCTTTACAACAATCCCTTTACGGATGTTAGCCTTAAGAAAATCTGCTGCGTGATCGAAGTAACGATTCATTGCAAGGAAATCTGAAATTGCAATGACCATGGAAGGATTATCGCCTGCTTTTTCAAGCGCTTCCTTCCAGTAAGCCTGGGGATCAATCTTCAGTTTGGCTGGATCAAGTTTGGGAACCACTGCCACAACTGGCTTACCATTTTTGTCGAGCTTATTTTCAACAATGACTTTGCCATCTTTGGGTTTGTCCAAGGCGCCCATACCTGCTGCTGCGCCACCGATATTGATAACAGGCGCATAGGCATTTGTATGAACTCTAGAGGTACCTTTGATAACTAGAGCATTAGCAGTGGAGTAGTAGCCGATCTGGTTTTTTTCTGGCCCAGCAGCAGGGTCTGCAAGAGGATCAGCAGCAGCAGCGCCTGGAGCAGCAATTGCAGTAGCCCAATCCTTATCGCCATTACCTACTACATTTCGAATGATAGTAATTAAAACATCAGAGGAGTTGCCACCTTGCTGGCCGAACTGGGAACCTGCGTTTCCGAACTGGCCTTGTTGGCCGACTGCGCCGTTTTGCCCGAAGTTTCCTCCGTTACCCGCCATGGCCATACCACCGCCAATACCGAGGCCTGCGTTACCGCCTAATAAGCCGGCACCACCAAGACCACCGCCAAGACCACCAAGTGCGCCCTGACCACCACCACCGCCACCGATGGCGCCGATACCGCCGGCCATGATAGCATTGTTAAAGCCTTGATTTTGAACGGCTTGTTGTTGAAGCCCAAAGCTACCTGCTTGGCCATAAAGAGTTGCCTGTTGTAAGCCAACCTGTTGGTTAAAAGCGCTTGGGGGAGGATAAACAAGATCAGCAACAGGGTAGATGCGTACTACCTTTTCAGCAATGGCTGCAGCACCCGTGGTGATTTCGATACTTTCTCTTCTAATCATGAAAGTTGCAGTTGAACCTGCGGGAACTCTTGCAAGAATCTTTTTCAATACTGTTGAAATAGAGCCATTCACAGGAGGAAGAGGTTTGTCTGCGGATGCAACAATCTGACTATTAACATCCATCACCCCATCGGCAGCAAATGCTTTTTCATTAATATCAAACTCAAGGTTATAAACTCTACTGAGTTGCTCCAGAACTTCGGATAGTTTGAAATCTCCATCCTTAAGGCCGGGCCATCGAACTTGCTTCAAAAGAGTGTTTTTAATTTCAATGGTTCGGGGAAGCGGGTTATTATCACCGAAGGTTGAGGTACCATACTTGGCTTTGCGTTTTTCAGAGAAATCGGACCAATCTTTGTATTCTTTTCTGCGAGCATAATATGATGCATCAGGAAAAACAATTTCTGGCTCATCAGGAAAAGGTATATGCGACCTTTCAACTTCGTACAAAGTTGCTAGCCATTTGTCATCGCGCAAGCGTTGCAAGTCGCGCATTTCGCGAAGGTAAAATCCTCTTTGGCCAACAGTATACGCAGCGTTAACAGCTTGAGGAATAGGCAGACCAAGATTAACCATATCTTGACGGATATTATTAGCCTGCTTACTAGCTTCGAGTTCACGGGCCTGATTCATCAGGTTGTGATAAACGCGCATTCTTTCAGTAATTCGCTCTTGCTGATTGACCACCATTTTTGCTTGTGCACTTCTCGCATCTGCATTTGCAAGCAATTGCAGTCTTTCATCTTGGTCACTCTTAACCCTACGGCCTTCACGCTTGACACCTTGCAAGGCGCGTTCAATTCTGCCCACCAAATTACTCTGCCCTTTAGGGCTTAAATCGGGGTTTGTTTGGGTCGTATCCAAAATGCGCTTCAGCATTTCATAAGCACCATCTGGGTCTCGGGTGACCAAACGGTTTGCAATTCGAATTGTTTCGTCAATGGTTTGGGTCGCTTGCTGATCGGCAACTGCTCTTCTAGCTTCTGTTTCCTTAAGAATATCGCCTTCGTTTATTCCTGCAACAGGTCCGCCAACAACGGCTGGTGCGGGTAACGCGGGCTTTTCAGCAGCATCCTTGTCCACAGGCACTTGAGCCACGGGAACTCTTGTTTTTTTACCCTGTGCTCCAATGCGCACAATAGTTTCGCCCTTGGCAGGCTGAACTTCTTTACGAATCTGCTCGAGCGTTAATTTGCCATCACGCAATTTCTGCACCATCTTCGAACCATTTTTGGCTTCGCCATCTTGCGGATCTATTTCAAGTGCTTGATTAAACAGCCTTGAAGCAGCATCAAACTTATCTTCCCGCAAGGCCCATTCTGCCTTTTCTTTAAGATCGCTTACTGCTACTTGGTTTTGCTCTGCCGCAAAAGCCAAGGCTCTATCCGCTTGAATTAAAGCAGGCGTTTCCTTCACATTCTTCCACTGCTGCACAACTTGAAGCAGGAAGTAATTTTCAGGTTCAGATACTGGGATGGTTTCACTAACATTCAATGAAACCTCTTTGCCCAACTGCTTGCCTTCAAGTTTATATTCGAGGGTTTTACCAGCTTCGAGTTTTCCCACTACAAGCGTCGGAGAATCCGACCTCAGTGGCGGCAACTTCGATGGGTACACTTCCGAAACTTCTTTAGGCAATTGCAATGCTGCGGAATAAAGCACTGGCACTTCGATTGCAGCTTGCAAACGCTTGTGCAAATCTTCAACCCAATCGCCTGGCAACATGCGCATGCATATGCCACCCGTTCCCGAAGCTAATCCATGAAGGTTTGAAGGGTCCATTCTCGAGCCTATTGGCACAGGGAAAAACACCACTTCCTTGCTTGTCATTTCCTTACAAAGCCCAGCACGATCTGTACCATCAATCGGCCCTGCGATACTCATGCCATCGCCCATGAAAACCAAAACGCGCTGCCTACCAGCTATCGATTCAAATGAACTTATTGCGTCGGAGATACCTTTTTTAAGGTTGGTACCACCCGATGCGTATTCTTTTGCCAATTCCGATACCGAAGCAATTGCATCTTCCTTCTTGCGAAATCCCCTGCTGATTTGTTTCGAATCGTTACTTATGGTCATGATCGAAAGGCGATCTTCAGCCTGAAGGCTTTCAGCAAAAAGCCCTGCAACTTTTCGCGACATTTCCAAAGGTGCAGACGCCTGGCTCGCAGAAGTATCAACTAAAAGCAAGATATCCCGGGGCATACGGGCATTTACTAGCAACTTTGGTTGCAATTGCAGTGCGAAGTATGTCTCGTCTTTTTGGGTTTTGTAAGTCACCAAGGGGTGGCCTGTAAAACGGCATTCCGAAAACTTCATTTCGAATTGCCTGTCTTGATGAATCGGCTGCATCAAGCCGGTGCTACGAATATCTTGTTCTTTTTTTCCCTTGCCTGCTTCGCCAAGCACTTTGGTCGATGCAATGATCGCACCTAGGCCCAAGATTCCAGCAGCTCCAATTGCAAATCGATATCGAATCATGATCAGCCCCTGTCTAAAGTACACTGGGCAGGGAATCTGCCAAATGTATCTAACAATTAGATTCTAAAATATGAATGGCTTGCGCTACAAAATATTATCTTTTTGGTACCGTTGTTTCGCATCTTATTTTCGTTACTTCCGTAAGAAGCGGTCTATTTGCACCCTAAAACGGCAACAATTAAGCTCATAAGTTTAACTATACCACGAAAAACCCACTTTGTTGCAAGGCTTATTTCAACAACCGAAAAGGCGAATTGATTTTTTTCCTTGGACATGGTAGAGGCTAGTAGTTGGTCGTTTTTAAGTTCAGAATTTGGCCTGCAGAAAGGATTCTGTCAGACAAAATGTATGCCTATATAAGTTCAATCTGGTCTTATCGTTATTTCTGGTTTTCTTTGGTGCAAAATGACTTGCGGCAAAGGTACCGGGGTTCGGTATTGGGCATGGGATGGTCCCTTTTACATCCTATCGCTATGACTGTCATCCTATGTGTAGTTTTCGGCAGCATCTTTCATCAAGACTACCGTTTTTTTGGCCCGTTTCTACTCGCTGGAATGGCTGTCTGGAACTTCCTAACCCAAAGCATCACAGCAGGTTGCAACAGTTTCTTCATGGCCGAGGCCTACATAAGGCAGCAACCAATTCCAATGGCCATTTATCCCCTAAGAACCGTCTTAGGGCTTGGATTTCATTTTCTTATTGGCATGGGCCTTGTTGTTGCACTTAGCCTGTGGTTCTTAGGTTGGCCTGGAATAGCTCCCTTCTTATCCATTATTCCCAGTATGACATTAATCTTTTTGTTTGCATGGTCTCTTTCTTGTATTTTTGGCCTCGCGACCGTTTATTTCCGTGATACCAAGCACCTTTCCGAAGTTGGGCTTCAAATCCTCTTCTACCTCACACCTGTGATGTATCCGCCTTCGGTTTTGGAAGGCAGAAGGCTTGGCATACTTCTGAAATTCAATCCTCTTTCTCCTTTTTTAGAGCTAATTCGCGACCCATTGATTTACCAGAAGCTTCCAAGCTCTGAAACTTTTGGCATGGCCTTTGCTCTTACTTTGATTGCCATGGTCGTGGCTTATTCAGCCCTAAAGGCTTCCGAAAAACGTATCATCTTTCATCTTTAATTTATTTTCTGGATTGGAAAACATGGCGAGAATTGAGCTAGAAAACCTGAGCCTTACATTTAAGATGCGTGCTTGCAAATCTATCACCCTCAAGGAGTTCCTTCTAGGGAAGATTTTTACACGCAAGGCGCCCCCCGATATCGTAGTAGATGCTCTTAAAAACGTAAGTTTTACCCTCGAAAAAGGACATCGTCTTGGCATCATTGGCCATAATGGTGCAGGAAAAAGCACCCTCCTAAAAACTCTTGCTGGGGTCTATTACCCCTCTAGCGGTAAACGCATTGTTGAAGGCAAAATATCTTCCCTTTTCGAAATCACACTTGGCTTCGAACCCGAATCCACTGGCTGGGAAAACATCGCTTTTCGTAGCTACCTTCAGGGCGAAACTCCTAAATCCATCGCTTCGAAAAAAGACTCCATTGCAGAATTCACCGAACTTGGCGACTTCTTAAACATGCCTGTCCGCTTTTATTCCGCGGGCATGCTTGTCAGGCTTGCCTTTTCTATCGCTACCTCCATCGATCCGGAAATACTTCTTGTGGATGAAGTGCTTTCTGCAGGCGATCTCGCTTTCCAAGCAAAGGCTAGGCAGCGCATGCAAGACATGATGGCAAAAGCTCATCTTATGGTCATGGTTAGCCATGATTTAGGCTCGATTGAATCCGTTTGTGACCAAGTTATCTGGATGGACCACGGCTCGGTACGCATGTTTGGCCCCTCTGATGTCGTTGTCAGGGCTTATCAAGATTCCGTTCAATCTGAAGCGCGTGCTGCTTAATCTTTTTTGTCGAGTTATTTATGAATCAACCTCTTCGCTTTCATGCTTTTTCTCGCCCTATGGTTTGGGGCGGTCGAAAATTAGCCTCGCACCTAGATAAAAATCTTGGAAACGATGGCCCACACGGCGAATCTTGGGAACTTAGCGATCACCCCAATCACCTTAGCATCGTTACAGATGGCCCCTTCAAAGATAAAACGCTTCGCGATCTTATGAATGCCTCCAAAGAAAAGATTCTTGGCCACGCCTCTTCCAAACATGCCAGATTCCCTTGGCTTATCAAATACCTCGATGCCCACGATTGGCTCTCGGTTCAAGTTCACCCTGATGAACACAAGGTAAATGATCTATGGCCAGGCGAAGGCTCCAAAAACGAAGCTTGGTTTATTCTTGATGCTGCTCCTGGTTCCAAAATCTATGCAGGCCTTCTTCCTAATGTTTCCGAAGCCGAAGTCCGCAAGGCTTCACTCGATGGCACCATAGGCGATCTCTTACACCAGTTCTCTCCCAAACCTGGCGACTTCCTTTATCTTCCTGCAGGCACCGTTCATGCTGTCGGAGGTGGCATTCTTATTGCTGAAATCCAACAAACTTCCGATGCCACCTTCAGGCTCTTCGATTGGAACCGCAAAGATTCCTCAGGCAAAGGCAGAGATCTTCATCTAAAAGAATCCATCGCCTGCATCGATTGGAATAGTGGCCCTAAAAATCCTGTAACCTCTGGCTACAACCCATCGAAACCTTCCAACATAGCCATCAACAAAAATCTTGTGGATTGCCCCTACTTCAAAATCGATTTCCGTCACGAACCCAAGGCTTCCACCATCACAACAAACGGTTGCATGCAGGTGGCCATGGTTCTTGAAGGCGAAGGTTCTCTTAGCAACAATGGTTCAATTACACCTTTGAAAAAAGGTGAAACTCTGCTTTTCCCAGCTTCGATGAATAATCAAACTTGGGAAACCAAAGGTGGACAATCTCTTTTACTCGCCACTCTGACTCACTCATAAACAAGGATTTTTTATGCTATACAAAGAAGGCGCAATCGAAGGCATCATTTGGAAAAGCCTTTCCATCTACAAAGACCAACGCGGATGGCTCTCAGAACTTTTCCGCCATGATGATCTACCCCAAGAATTTCACCCTGTCATGGCTTATATTTCCATGACCGAACCCGGCATTGCGCGCGGACCACACGAACACTACGAACAAGCCGATTGTTTCTGCTTCATCGGGCCCTCAAACTTCAAAGTCTATCTCTGGGATGCAAGAAAAAACTCCCCAACCTATGGCAACAAACAAGTCGAACTCGTTGGCATCGATCGCCCGATGCTTCTGATCGTTCCACCAGGCGTTGTTCATGCTTATAAAAATGCAGGCGATACTCAGGGCCTCGTTTTCAACTGCCCCAACAAGCTTTTCAAAGGCTGGGGGAAGAAAGATCCTGTCGATGAAATTCGTCACGAGGAAGTCCATAACAGCGACTTTACTCTCGATTAATTTTCTGGGCCTCTCGTATTGACCCGATTTATCAATTTCGTTTACATTACTTCCTAATTGGTGCTTTTTTACTCTTGATCAAGGATGATCTGCAATATGTCGAATAAAACCCAGAAAACCGCTCTTATCACAGGCATTAACGGCCAAGATGGCAGTTACCTTGCCGAACTTCTT
>Ga0194055_10001182_pt1 | contig 21242 bp, 23 predicted proteins | sample SepL449m_MetaG_FD_155482 | JGI IMG/M metagenome (GOLD analysis project Ga0194055, IMG submission 155482) | Anoxic zone freshwater microbial communities from boreal shield lake in IISD Experimental Lakes Area, Ontario, Canada - Sep2016-L442-9m | ecosystem: Environmental > Aquatic > Freshwater >...
GGCGCAACGCCATAGCTTGAGCCGCCAACCGTGCCGGCTACGTGCGTGCCGTGGCCGTTGCAGTCGTTCGTGTTCTGCCCGTCACCGATCGCGTCGTAGCCGACCGCCACGCGGCCGCCGAACTGAGTGTGGTCGGCTCGGATGCCGGTGTCGATGATGTAGGCACTTACGCCAAATCCGTTCTGGCTGGTTGAGATCAGGTTGTTGAGAGGCAGCGTGCGCTGATCGATTCGGTCGAGGCCCCACGAGGAAGCCAGCCCGCTGCGGGGCCCAGCGCTGAGCGCTTCTACCGGCTTATTCTTCTCGACCAAGAGGACGCCGTCTTGGGCGCGGAGGCGTGCCACGTCGGCCGAGTCAAGCGAGGCGACATAGCCCTTCGCGGCGCTGCGGAACACATCTTGGACGTCGTTACCGCGCGCTGCTTCGCTGGCCACCTTCTGCGAGAGCCCGGCGCCGCTGTCATAGAGGACGATGTAATCGCTTGAAGTTCCGGCCGCCTGGGCCGATCCTGGAATCAGGGCAAGAAGGCCAGCGCAGAGCACGAGAAAGAGCATCAAAACGCGCTGATGCCTTATCGAATTGCCCTGGATTAGTGAAGCCATCATTGAACTCCCCATGATTCTAACGGTCTGCTGCGCGGCTGCGCGCTGGATTAGCAGCGCGCACCTATCTAGTAACTACACCTTCAGACTGACAAGGTTGCGCTTTGTGACGGAAAGAATTTCGGCCGTATCTACTGACTTCGCAGGCAGAGGTACACTTCGCCCCGTCCGGAGAGGTGGCCGAGCGGCTGAAGGCACTCGCCTGCTAAGCGAGTAACGGGGGTAACTTCGTTCGCGGGTTCGAATCCCGCCCTCTCCGCTGTTCCAGCTCGAACGAAGTCAGACGGCAGTCGAAGTTGGCTGGGCGGGCTGCGAGAATCGCTGCCGATGGATCCTCGTCTTGAGCGCCGAGAGAGTCAGCGCCGTGGAACCGCGCGTCGGCGCCGCAACGCCGCGCTCGGCGCAATCGTGGTCGTTGCTGTCCTCGCAGCGCTGATAATAATCCCTGCCCTAGGAGGCTCCGGCGCCGGTGAATCGAATCGCCCGGCCGCCGCCAAAGAGCCCGCTGTCTCGCCCAAAACCACCGCCCCTGCGTCAGCGCCAAGAGCGGTCGGCCCACCGCCACAGCAGATTACCGACGCGGTTCCCGGCGAAGCTGAAGTAATCAGCGAGGGGCCGACCGCCGGCCGCAAGGTCGCGCTGACCTTCGACGACGGAACCTGCGCTGCCTGCGTTGCGAAGATCCTTGACGTTCTCGAGCAGACCGGCGCGCCCGCAACCTTCTTTCCCAATGGCACCTATGGCGCGTCGTGGGAGCCGCAGGCAAAACGGATCAAGGCGCTGGTCGCCAGTGGCCAGCTCACGCTCGGTAATCACACCTTCAGCCACGGCTTCTCAACGCAGATCGGCTCGGCTGCCTTCGGCGCCGACCTTCAGCGCAACGAGGATTGGATTCAGAAGACCTTCAAGCTCAGTGGGCGCCCCTGGTTTAGGCCTCCCTTCGGCGACTACGACTCGGGCACAGTCTCAGCGGCCGGTGAGCGCGGCTATCGAAAAGTGATCATGTGGTCGGGAACCGTCGCCGATTCCGACCTGCGTAGCGAGGCCTACATCTTGAACGCAATTCAGTACTGGGCCAAGCCCGGCAGGATTATTCTGATGCACGCCAATTACCCACCGACGGCCAAGGCTCTGCCACGCATTTTGAAGCTGCTGGAGCGTAAGAAGCTGACTCCGGTCACGATCGCCGAGCTACTCAAAGACGCTTAAACGGTCAGCCGCTTAGGGCGACGCGCAGGCTGGCGGCAGCTTCGTCGCTGCGTTTGCCGCGCGCGAGCCAGCTGACGACGCCGTTGCGGTCGCAGACGATCACGGCGATCTCCTTCGTATCGGGCAGCCCGAGGCTGTCGCGGATGCGGCCCACGTCGGTGTAGGCGGTGATCGTCCTAGCGCGCGTCTTTGGGTCTGGAATCGCGGCAGCCATTTTACCGTCAAGGACTCCGCGCACGGGGCCGAAGCGGCGCGAGATTGTTGGCATCTCGTAAGCAATCAGGCCGGTGTGCTCATCCTCAAGCGCAGCGAAGTCGCCAAGCCAGGAATCAACGTCGTCCTGGTGGTTTCGCTCGAACGCGACTGCGATCAGGTTACGCTCGCCGCCGAGCTCGCTGGGCAGGCGGTACTCGGTTCCGTCAAGGGCACGCGCTTCGACGGCAGGCAGTAGGCGGATCTTCTCGCTCATCACTAGGAGGGTAGGACCCGGCGCGCGAGCCGTGCTGAGCCTTTAGCGTGTTGGTGGTGAGCTTTCGCACTTCAAAAGTTCTTTGCGCAGCGGCAGTGGCAGCGATCACCGTGACGGTCGCTGCCGCGCCGGCCTCGGCCAGCGGCCGCGCCTTCGCCTTCGCGCCCTACGTCGATACCTCGCTCTACCCGCCGCTGAATCTGAAGACGGCCGCCCGCGCGAGCGGCGTCCGTTACTTCTCGCTCGCTTTTGTGCTCAGCGGTGGCGGATGTAAAGCGAGCTGGGGTGGAGTCACGGCGGTAGCCGACGAGCGCGTGATCTTGCCGCAGCTGAAGTCGCTGCGCGCGCTGCGCGGCGACGCGCTGGCCTCGTTCGGCGGCGCAAACGGAATCGAGCTGGCATTGGCCTGTGGCTCGGCCGAGAGTCTCGCCGCGCAGTACCAAGCCGTGATCACGAAGTACAAGCTCCAGCGAATCGACTTCGACGTCGAAGGCGGTGCGGTTAGCGACCGCGCTTCGATTGTTCGCCGCGGCGAGGCGATTGCGATTCTCCAGCGCAGCGCCCGAGCGGCCGGCCGCAGGCTTGCCGTCAGCTTCACGCTGCCGGTTCTACCCACCGGCCTGACAGCCGATGGCGTGGCGCTGATGCGGGCAACGATCAAGGCTGGCGCGAAGATTTCGATCGTCAACGGGATGGCGATGGATTACGGCGATTCCGCCGCGCCCAGCCCGAAAGGTCGGATGGGCTACTACGCGATCAAGGTCGCCGGCAGCCTCAAGAGCCAGCTCCACCGCCTCTACCCAGCGCTCAGCACGGCGAAGCTGTGGGGGATGGTTGGCGTGACACCGATGCTTGGCGTCAACGACACCAACTCTGAGATCTTCACCCCAAGCGACGCCAGCCAGCTGCTGAAGTTCGCAGCCTCCAAGCACCTCGGCATGCTCGCCTTCTGGTCGGCCGGGCGCGACAAAGAGTGCCCGGGTGGCGCCAAGACCTACGCCGAAGCGACCTGCTCCAGCATCGCCCAGTCGCCGTTCGAGTTCAGCAAGCTGTTTAAGCGCTTCGCTGGCTAACCCGGCTGCGCAGGCCTTAGGATCGCGCTGATGAGTGATCCGTTGACGACGACGCCCGCAGCCGACGGCTTCTCGATGCCGGCGGAGTTCGCCCCGCACGAGGGCACATGGATGCTCTGGCCTCACCGTGCTGACACCTGGCGAGAGCAGGGCGCCCCGGCGCAGCAGGCTTACGCTGAGATGGCCACCGCGATCGCCGCCGCTGAGCCGCTGAGGATGGGCGTTCGCGGTTCGCAGCTCGAGGTTGCGCGGGCGATTCTCCCAGCAAGCGTCGAGATCATCGAACTCGACAGCGACGACGCTTGGATGCGCGACGTGGGCCCAACCTTCGTCACTAATGGAGATGGTGAGCGGCGCGGCGTTGACTGGCAGTTCAACGCCTGGGGTGGCCTCGAAGGCGGCCTCTATCCAAACTGGGATCTGGACATGAAGGTCGCCGAACAGGTGATCGAGCTGGAGGGCGACGAGTGCTACAAAGCGCCGCTGATTCTCGAAGGTGGCTCGATCCACGTCGACGGTGAGGGCACCTGCCTGACGACCGAAGAATGCTTGCTGAACACGAACCGCAACCCGTCGATGACGCGCGAGCAGATCGAAGGCCATCTCTGCGATTACCTCGGCGTGGAGAAGGTTCTCTGGCTTGGCGCTGGCACCCACGGTGATGAGACCGACGGCCACGTTGACAACATCGCCTGCTTCATCCGGCCGGGTGTCGTCGCGCTGACATGGACCGATGATCAAAGCCACCCGCAACACGCGATCTCGCTTGACGCCCGCGCACGGCTCGAAGCAATGACCGACGCGCGTGGCCGCTCACTCCAGATCGAACTGCTGCCGATGCCATCGGTGGCGCCGATGACCGAGGCCGAGGCCGCGGGCATCATCGCGTCCGGTGAGGTTCTCCCGCGCCTCGCCGGTGACGAGCTTGCCGGCTCCTACATCAACTTCTACATCTGCAACGGGCGGATCGTCGCTCCACTACTTGACGAGCGCACCGACGAGGCGGCAATGGCGAAGCTCGCCGAACTCTTCCCGGAGCGCGACGTGGTGGGGGTGCCGGGCCGCGAGATTCTGCTCGGCGGCGGCAACGTCCACTGCATCACGCAGCAGATCCCAGCCGTCTAAAGCGCGCTGCTACTGCGGTGGGTACGGGCCTTGGCCCTGGCGCGCATCGGAGCGGCGAATCATGAACATCACGAACGAGATCACGAAGCCGAGCACCGCAACGCCCATCAGGATTAGTCCGATCATGCCGATGTCAACGCCGCTGACCTCGGTGTTGTTGACGGCGAAGTAGAGGATCGCGCCAACGGCGAGAAGAATTAACCATCCTGCGTAAGCCATGGCGGAAGCTTGACGGCGCCTGCGGCGGAACGGTTACGCGGCTACTTCTGCTTGCCGCGCCTTAGCCGGGCGAAGATGCCTACGAACGGAAGCAGGATGATCACGCCGATAATCGCGCCGAGCAGGCCGCCGAGGTCGAAGACGTTGCTGTCGCCGATGCCAAGTCCGACGGTGAAGATTAGGTAGCCGAGGATTGCTCCGGCAAGCCCGAGGCAGAGCGAGAAGAGCCATGATTTCGGGCCGCTCAGTTCGCTCCACATGTCGGGGACCAGCAGCCTGCCGACAGTTCCGGCAATCAGGCCCAGCAGAATCGCGCCAATCATTCCGTGCTCTCCGTTCGTCAGGGATCAATAGCGCGGCCGCGTCGGCCGCGAATTCTCACGAAGTATTAGGCCGGGCTTCGGTCATCGCTGCGCTTCTCCTGCCACAATGCCCCGCGGAGGGGTGGCAGAGTGGTCGAATGCACCGGTCTTGAAAACCGGAGTCCGGTAACCCTGGACCGCGGGTTCGAATCCCGCCCCCTCCGTTAGCTGTTGCGTTACTGTCGTTTGATGGCTGTAATTACCGACTCTTTGGCCCGACTGCCGATCGTCTCTACGTTCGCTGTAATCGCTGTTTTCTGGGTGCTCGTCGCGGCCGCCCTTCTCTGGGCTGGAGAGAAGTTCATCCCCGCCCACGTTCGCGACGCCACCGCCAACGGCGTTCGCAATCTGTTGGCCGTCGTCGCGGGGTTCTACGGCTTCTTGATTGGTTTTGTCGTTGTTCAGGAGTGGAGCAACGTCAGCAACGCCCAGTCACAAGTCTCGGCCGAGGCCGCGGCGTTTGCGACCGGCAGCTTTGCCGCCGCGACCTTGCCGGCTCCTAACTCTTTGAAGATCATGAATGGCTTTCTTGCTCTCGGTAGGTCAGAGGTATGTGATGAGGTGCCTTCCCTCGAGATCGCGAGCAAGCCGAACCTGCAGACCAGTAAGACGCTATTTAAGCTTTACCAAGTGGTAGGTACGGTTAAGCCGCTGGCGCTGCAAAGTCTCTCCTCCTATGGCCAGGTTTACAGTTCCCTCAACGACGTCACCAGTGCGCGCAGGCAGATGATTAATGCATCTTCCGAACGCGTCCCGTTCGTGTTGATGGGAGTGATCTTGCTGGCAGGGCTCGTGCTGCTTACGGCGGTCAGCCTGCAGGACGTCCGACATGGCAGAGGGCACGTCATGGTTGTAATCGCGGTAGCGCTCTTCGTGGCGCTCGGGCAGGGCCTAGTTGTCAGCTTGAGCAGGCCCTATGTAGGCGCTGCGGCGGTCAGTACCGACGCTCTGACGGAAGGCATACCGCAGCAATTCCAGCGCTGTAACAACCCCGAGCTGCTGACTAGCCCACGTCAGCTCGGGTAAACCACAACCACTGATGTCTGGCGCTCTGGACGAAGGCCTGACGAAGCTTTGCGCACCTTCCTACCCCGGCCCGTGTTCTTAGAGTTGACCGATGGTTAAGACGCTCTTCATCACGATCAGTTCATCGCTGCTTGTAGCCGCGCTTGCTCCGGCAGCTGCCTTGGCGTCCGTAGCCGGTTTGCGCTCCGCCGACCCGATCGTCGTGACTGGCGCGCGCGTCCCCGCCTTGCTCGGTTCGGCGCCGCAGAGGATCCTCGCCTACCGCTACGCGGCCAAGCGCTTGCGGCAGGTTCCGCTGCAGGTTGACGAACGCAAGCTCTTCGACGTCGGTAATGCCTATCAGCCGGCGATGCCTTCGGGTGAGCAGACGCTCGTCTACGCCGACGCTGCGATGTCGGCGGGTGCTGACAATGAGCTCGGTTTCGACAGCAACGACGAGATCGCCTTGCTCGGCTCGTCGGTCGGTGGCAAGGCACCGAGCAACGTCGCGCTCCCAAGTGCGCTGCGTGGGCGCCCGCACCAGTGGCTCAAAGTCCGCGACCCGATCAGCGGCGAGAGCGGCTACATCCTGCTCGGCGTGGCTCGCTCGGGGATCAAGATCGACCAAGCTGCGGGCAGCCATCCACTGACCTACAAGTTCGCTCTCGCCTCGGGGCAGCCGTACTCGAGCTACCGCCGCGCCCAAGGCCCGAACCCTGAATCGTCGAGCTTGACGACTCCGAATTACTCGCTCGGCTTCTCCGACAGATGGATGAAAGATCAACTGAAGATCCGCGCCAAAGATTCAACCGGCGTAGACATTCTCGACATGCACAAGTCGATGATCTCCGCCAGCAGTTGCGGCCGCAGCGAACGGACATTCTCTGACGGAGAGGGCGCCTTCCTGACTAATCGCGTTGGCCCTGTGCGCGCGATCCGCGACTTCATCGGTGCCAACAGCGGCCCAATGACTGAGCGGCGCGAGCTGATGTACCCAGGCCGCGAGGACGTTGAAACCTTCCTTCGCGTTCACGCGATTGGAACCGTCGTCGACTTCATCGACTACTCGGCTGCTGCCAGCGGGATGACTTACCGCAACAACCTCAACACTGCAGGCGTGACCGTCGATGGTCGCCCCGACGTGCTCGCGGCCGGCCTGCCGAACTGGTCGCAGGTAAGCGGCAACCAAGGAACGTTGACCGTTAGCTACTCGCACGAGACCAACATCGTTGGCCTACCGATGAGCGCTTACTACGTCGATTCAACAACACCGACCAACCCTCAGTGCAGCGGCGACAAAGCTTCGTACGCAGCAAGCGGCGCTGCTGTTACCTCGGGAATGACGACTACCGAGCCTCGCCAAGCCGGCTACTCCCACTTCTCAACCTCGTGGAAGCTTTACTTCGGTGGCCAAAGCACGGGCGGAGCGAAGAACGCGGCGGCGCTCGACCGTCGCGCCCGCCAGCCGCTGCAGCCGACTGCGCTGCGCTGAACGCGGCTCTGGTAAGTCCACACCGGCTGGAACAATCAGCCAATGCTCAAAGAGTTCAGGGACTTTTTGCTGCGCGGCAACGTTGTTGATCTAGCCGTCGCGGTTGTGATCGGAGCGGCCTTCGCGGCGCTCGTCAATTCGCTTGTCTCCGACATCCTCACGCCGATCATCGGTGCGATCATCGGCAAGCCAGATTTCTCAAACCTGAGCTTCACGGTTCACGGCAGCCAGTTCAACTACGGCAACTTCCTCAATGCGCTGATCGCCTTTGTCTCGGTTGCGGCGGCAGTCTTCTTCTTCGTCGTCAAACCGATGAACACTCTTAATCGGCTCCGCGGAGCTAGCTCTGAAGAGGTCGCAAACGAGATTGATCTGTTGACCGAGATCCGCGACGAGCTCCGTTCCCAGCGCGGCGCTAGCTGACTGCGAAGCGGAGCTTCTGGCCAGGGCGTAGCTGGCCTGCGGCGTCAAGATCGCCACTGGCGACGACCGCGATCACGGGGTAGCCGCCTGTAGTGGGGTGGTCGGCGAGCAGAATTATTGGCTGGCCCGACGCGGGAACTTGGATTGAGCCGTGGGCCATCCCTTCGGAGAGCAGCTGATCGTGGCGGACACGCGGCAGCTCCGGGCCGAGCAGGCGCGCGCCACTGCGGTTGGAGTCAGATGAGACCTCCCAGCTGCTCGTTGCGAGCAGCTCGAATGCCCCGTCCGCAAACCAGTCGTCGCGTGGGCCACGGATTACGTGAAGCAGTGGCTCTTCGGCGGGCGCGGCAACCGCCGCCACGCCAATTGCTGGCACCTCACTCTTGGGTTCGCCGCTAACGAGTATCTGCCCGGCCTTCAGTGGCTGCGGGCCAAGGCCGCTGAGCAGGTCGCTCGACATGCTGCCCATCGTCACCTCTGCGCTAATGCCTCCGCGTACCGCGACGTAAGTGCGTAGCCCGGTGCTAGTTGTCGCAACTTCCAAGAGGTCACCAGCCGCGACGTTAAAAGCCGAATTGAGCGCCAGCTCTTCGCCGCCCAAGCGCAGCGCGACCTCCGCGCCGGTGATTGCGACCAGCGCGTCGCTTTGAAACAGCAGGCTCGGCCCGATCAGCGTGCACTCCAGCGCGGCTGCGCCTTCCGCGTTCCCGACAATCCGGTTGGCGAGCTTCAGCGAAGCTCGGTCGGCGGCGCCGGAGCGGGGGATGCCGAGGTGAGCGAAACCTGGCCTTCCGAGATCCTGCACCGTCGTAAGCGCTCCGGGCTTTATCACTTCAATTGCGCCGCTCACTTCGCCACCAGCCTCACGAAGGTGCCCGCTGTCAGCAGCGCCGGTGGGTCGCCCGCGACGTCGAAGATCGGCTCGTCGCAGCTTCCGATCAAGTTCCAGCCCCCGGGCGAGCTGCGTGGGTAGACGGCTGAGTACGGTCCTGCGATCGCCAGCGCTCCTGCCGGCACGCGGGTGCGCGGCTCGGCAAGCCGCGGCGGTTGCAGCGCCGGGTCGCTGCCGAGCAGGTAGGCGAAGCCGGGTGAGAAACCGATGAAAGCGACTTGGTAGCGGCACGCTAGGTGGCGAGCAACCACTTCTTCCGCGCTAAAGCCGCAGCTCTCAGCTACGACGTCGAGGTCAGGCCCGTCGTAGCTGACGGCCAGCTCAACTTCGCCTAGCTGCGGCATCGCTTCCCCCGCTAGCTCGGCGCCGGCGATCAGCTGCTCAACTTGGCTCACGGAGGGCGCTGGCGAGTTCCAAACCAGCAGCAGAGTTTCGTGGCCGGGGACGATCTCTTCCAAGTCGCCGTCGCGGCGCGCTTCGAGAGCTGCGGCGAGGCGCTGGACGGCTTCATTGCCGCCGAGCTCAATTAGGACTGAGCGGTCGCCGGCGCGGCGGATCAAGCTCACGCTACTCAAGCGAAAGCCCTCACTTCGACGCCGGCCGCTTCGATTGCGCCGCGAACCGCGCGCGCCAGCTCGAGAGCGCCGGGCGTGTCGCCGTGGACGCAGATCGAATCGACGACTATTCCCAGCTCGGTCCCATCGCTGGGGACGACAGTGCCTTCGCTCGCGAGCCGAACCGCTTGAACGACGGCATCGCTGGCTTCGAGGATGCTGCCTGGCTGATCCCGCGGAACCAGCAGCCCGGCCGCGTCGTAGGCGCGATCGGCGAAGCCTTCGGAGGCGCAGCGCAGGCCGCGCGCCTGCGCTGCATCTGCCAGCGCGCCGCGGGCCGGCGCCAGCACGACTGGCGGGTTGTGGAGCGCGGAGAAGAGTTCGGCAAGCGCCAGCGCCAGCTGCTCGTCGCGCAGCGCTCGGTGGTAGAGCGCGCCGTGCGGCTTGACGTGCGTGACCTCGCCGCCAGCGGCAGTGGCGATCTGTTCGAGCCGCGCGATCTGCTCGGAGACCTGCTCGACAATCTCTCCGGTTTCAAGCTCCAGTTCGACGCGTCCGAAGTTTTCGCGGTCGGCGTAACCGGGGTGGGCGCCGATCCGCACGCCGCGCTCCAGCGCGGCCGCGCAGGCATGGCGCATCATCTCCTCATCACCGGCGTGGCCAGCGCAGGCGATGTTTGCGCTGGTAATGACGTCGAGCAGTGCGGCGTCGGCTGACCAGCCCTCCGGCCCGCTCCCCTCCGCCATGTCGGCGTTGAGGTCGATCGTCAGCCTCAGGCCGCCGCTGGAGGAAGCACTGCCGGGGCGCCGCAGGCGACGAGGCACTCGGGAAGAACGACCGATCCGTCAGCCTGCTGGCCGTTCTCAAGTAGCGCGATGATCGTCCGGCCGACTGCCACCGCTGTGCCGTTGAGCGTCGCCAGTAGCTCCGGCTTGCCGCCTTCGCGGCGCATCCGAATCGCCAAGCGGCGGGCTTGGAAGTCGCTCGTGTTCGAAGTTGATGTCAGCTCGCGGTAGCGCTCCTCACTCGGCAGCCACGCTTCGCAGTCGAACTTCCGCGCCGCTGAGGCGCCGAGGTCGTCGATTGCAATGTCGACAACGCGGTAGGGGAGGCCGAGCGCTGTGAGGATCTGCTCTTCGATTCCCAGCAGCCTTAGGTGCTCGTCCTTCGCCTCGTCGGGCGGGACGAAGCTGAACATCTCAACCTTGTCGAATTGGTGGACGCGGAAGATGCCGCGCGTGTCGCGCCCGGCCGAGCCAGCCTCACGGCGGAAGCAGGGCGAGAAGCCGGCGTAGCGCAGCGGCAGCTTCTCGGCATCGAGAATCTCATCGGCATGGAGCGAAGCGAGCGCCACTTCGCTGGTGCCTACGAGGTAGAGATCATCATCGGCAAGACGGTAGATCTGCTGCTCGGTGTCGGGCAGGAAGCCGGTCCCATGGAGCGCCTCTTCGCGAACCAGAACGGGCGGAATTACAGGCTCGAAGCCATGCTCGCCCAGCAGCTCCAATGTCCACCGCACGAGTGCCAGCTCGAGCATCACAAGCTCACCACGCAGATAGGCGAAGCGAGCGCCCGAGAGCCTCGCGCCGCGTTCCATGTCGATTCGCTCGCCGGAGAGGTCGAGGTGGTCGCGTGGCTCGAAGTCGAACTTTGGCCGCTCGCCGCACTCGCGCAGCACGGTGTCCTCAGCCGGAGCGTCATCGTCGGGCAGGTTCGGCAGCAGCGCGAGTGCTTCGTCAAGCTCGGCTTCGGTGGCCTGCAGCTCGGCGTCTAGTGTCTTCGCTCTAGCTGCGACCTCTTTCATCGCGGCGATCTGCGCGTCGGCAGATTCTCCGCTCGCTTTGGCGGCCGAGATCGCCTCGTTGGCCTCATTCTGTTCGGCGCGCAGCGCCTCGAGCTGCGGCAAGAGCGCGCGCCGCAGCTCGTCGAGTTCGATAACGCGGGCCAGCCCATCTGCGCCGCCGCGCCGTTCGAGCGCCGCTCTTACAACGTCCGGCTCACTGCGAAGGCGCTTGAGGTCCAGCATTGAGCGCCAGGCCTGCCTCTTCTAGCCGCCGGCGTTGGATGTCTTCGGAGCGCACTTCGTCGTGCTGTTCATCGCTTCACTGCCGGCGTACTTGGCAAGGAAGGCAGCTACCTGCTCGCCCTCCTTACCGACAACAATGTTGGCCGGCATGATCGCACCGGAGAAGCCACCGTTCTGAATTGCGTAGATGACATTCTCGTAGCATTCCTTGCGCTTATTGAAGTTTGGTCCGTTGGTTTTCTGAGCGCTTGAGACCTTCGCGGCCGAGCCTTCGGCGCCGACCGCGCTGAGCGTGTGGCAGCCTGAGCAGCGCGCGGTGAAGAGCTGACTTCCAGATTCGACCGCGGCCGATTGGCCGGTGACGCTGTTGCCCTCGGAGCCACAGGCAGCGAGCACGAGGCTGGAGGAAGCGATCAGAAGTATGGGTAGCGAGCGGCGCAGCAACATTCGTCATCGAATAATACGAGAGAGCAGCCCGGACCGGCTGGCCGCCCACCAACCTGGCGCATTATTACGCAGTCGCGATCACTCGCAGCGCAAGGAATGCGATCACGAAGCAGGCAATTGCGGCCACCGTCAGCTCGCGGTGGACGATCGTCAAGACGATCAAACGCTGCTCGTCGTCGGGAAGCTGACCGACGGCCTGCGCATCGTCTAGGTCACGCGAGCTGAGCACCGCATCGGCGGAGGCGATACGCAGCTGCTCGGCGATGATCGAGACCGCGATCGGCAGCAGCATGTAAAGCCAGAAGAGACCGCTGGCAGGTTTATAACCGGCGACGAAAAGAACCAGCGCGATCGCTGCCAAGGCCGTCGTCGCGAGCTGCGCCACACGCCAGAGAACCCAGAAGCTGCGCTCCAGAGATCCCTGCCACCACGCCCACGCGCCAGCTACTGCGCCGAGCACGCCGAGGACGGCGACGAGTCCCGCCGCAATATCTGCCAGTTGTCTCAATTTGAGCTCTTTGTCACGATCTCAGATCGGTAGCCTGCGCCCCGCTCTTAGGTGATACAACAACAGACTGTGTTGTCGACTTATGCCCCTGCACTGATCTTCATCGCCATCGGCGCCACAATCGGCATCGTTTTTGGCTTGCTAAATAAGTTCCTCGGGCCGCCGCCACGAGCCAATAGTCACAAGGCCGACCCGTACGAATCGGGCATGCCCTCAGAGATAAAACAGGGCTTCCGCTTTGGGATCAGCTTCTACATGATCGCGATCCTCTTCCTGCTCTTCGACATCGAAGTTCTATTCCTCTATCCGATCGCCGTTGAACTGCGCGCCTTTGGGACCTTTGCGTTGCTTGAGACGATCACCTTCATCGTCCTGCTGTTCGTTGGCTTCGGCTACGTGTGGCGCCGCGGAGCGCTGACATGGAAGTAATCCGGCAGAAGGCGACCGACTCGGAGGAGTTTCGTTCGAAGCAGCTGCGCGCGCGCGACATGTTGCGCGGCGACCTCGATGACAAGGATCTCGATGAGTTCGTCCAAGAGCGCGTTCTAACGACGACGCTTGAGAAGGCCTCCGACTGGGCACGCGGCAACTCCTTCTTCCCCTTGACCTTCGGCCTTGCCTGCTGCGCGATCGAGATGATGACCGTTGCCGCCTCGCGGCTCGACATTGCACGCTTCGGTTACGAGGCCTTCCGCGCCTCGCCGCGCCAAGCCGATCTGCTCGTCCTCTCGGGACGGATCTCGATCAAGATGGCGCCGGTGATCCGCCGCATCTACGACCAGATGCTGGAGCCGAAGTACGTGATCGCGATGGGGGCTTGCTCGAGTTCGATGGGCGTATTCAACAACTACGCGATCGTCCCGGCCGACAAGTTCATGCCGGTCGACGTTCACGTGCCCGGTTGCCCGCCGCGCCCGGAAGCGCTGATGCACGGAATCCTTGAGCTCCGTTCAATGGTTCACGGTGACCCGACGCTTGGTTGGCGCGAGCGCTACGAGGCCGAAGGAACGGAAGAGATTTATCCGCTCGCCCCGGCCGACGCGACCGGCGTGAATGTCTTCGGCGCCGGTGGCACGGAGGGAACGAATGCCTGACGCAGCCACGCTCGAGCGCCTCGTTGGCGCGCTGAAAGCAAGCGACTCGGAAAGCGTGATCGACACCGTCGAGAGCCCAGGCCGAGTGGCGATCGAGGTCAAGCCGGACTCGATCGTTGGATCGCTGGAAGTCATGCGCAAAGCCGGCTACGAGTTCCTAGCCAGCGTCCACGGCGTTGATTACTACCCGAACGAGCCACGACTCGGCGTTGACTACGAGCTGCTCAGCCGCGAGGCCTGCGACCGCGTCGCCCTAACGCTGCGCGTCTCAACTGAGGATCCGCACCTGCCGTCGGTTACGCCCGCTTGGCCTTGCGCCAACAATCAGGAGCGCGAGGCCTACGACATGTTCGGCCTGATCTTCGACGGCCACCCCGACCTGCGCCGGATCCTGATGCCAGAGGATTACGAGGGTCACCCGCAGCGACGCGACTTCCCGATCGGCGGCGAGCCAGTTCTCTTCACGCACAACGAACACAACGTGCCGCGGTGGTTTGAATGAGCACCGTCGATCCTGCCGCGCGCGAGCTGAGCGCCTACCGCAAGATGGAAGAGAGCGTCACGATCTCGGAGACGACCGAGTTCGAAGGCGACCGCGAGCTGCTGACGCTCAACCTTGGCCCGCACCACCCGGCCACGCACGGCGTACTCAGACTTCTAGTAACTCTTGACGGCGAAGTGATCCGTCGGCTACAGCCGATCTTCGGTTACCTCCACACAGGGATTGAGAAGACGGCCGAGCAGAAAAGCTACTGGAAGGCAATCCCGGTAGTTGAGCGGATGGATTACGTCTCCTACTACTTCAATGCGATGGCCTACTGCGGCGCAGTTGAGGCGCTACTGGAAGTTGAGATCCCCAAGCGGGCCCAGTATCTGCGAGTGATTCACCTGGAGCTAAATCGAATCATGAGCCACCTCGTCTTCCTCGGGACCAGCGCGCTCGACCTCGGCGCGATCTCGGTCTGGTGGTACTGCTTCCGTGAGCGCGAAACGCTGCTCGACCTTTTTGAGATGTCATCCGGCCAGCGGATGCACACGCGCTACTTCCAGATCGGCGGCGTGATCGAAGACATTCCCGAGGGGTGGATTGAGCAAGTACGCAAGTTCTGCGCGATCATGCCCGAGCGCGCCGATACCTACGGCGACCTGCTGAACAAGAACGAGATCTTCCTCCAGCGCCAGCGCGACGTCTGCCCGCTTCCGGCAGAAAAGCTACGTGAGCTTGGTGTTACGGGCCCGCTGCTGCGTGCCGCGGGCGATCCGTGGGACCTGCGCAAAGCGATGCCTTACAGCTCCTACGAGGATTTTGACTTCAAGATTCCGGTTGGCACGAAGGGCGACAATTACGATCGCTTCCAGGTTCGCCTTGCGGAGGTCAAAGAGTCGATCAAGATCATCGTTCAGGCGCTCGACAACCTCCCCGACGGGCCGACGATCACCGAGGATCGCAAGATCGCGCTGCCGCCGCGACACGAACTGGCGACCTCGATGGAGGCGCTGATCCACCACTTCAAGCTGGTAACCGAAGGGATGCGCGTTCCTGCCGGGGAGGCCTACTACGCGATTGAGGGCGCCCGCGGCGAACTCGGTTGCTTTGTCCGCTCCGATGGCTCGAGCAAGCCGGCCCGCGTCCACATGCGCGACCCGAGCCTCGTCAACATGCAGGCCGCGCCGGCCGCCACAGAGGGCTGGTTGATCGCCGACATGCTCGCAACGGTCGCGATGTTCGACCCGATTATCGGCGGGGTGGATCGCTGATGGCCGACGTCCAGCGCCACGTTGCCCGCTTCACGAACGATTCGCGGATTCCCGGCTGGGACCGCGCCGCCGACCTTGAGAAGGAGCCGGCCGTCGTTCCTGACGCCGCGACGACCGAGGTGCCTGCCGAGCTGCGGGCCGCAATCGAGGACGGGATGCGCCGCTTCCCGGTCGGTGACTCAGCCTTCATTCCTGCTCTCTACGCCGTTCAAGAGCATTACGGCTGGTGCCCGCCGGAAGGAATTGAGCAAGCTGCCGCAGTGCTTGGCCGCACGCCGGCAGCTCTGACCGCCGTCGCGACCTTCTACGACATGTTCGAAATGGAGCAGCTCGGCCGCAAGTCGGTATACGTCTGCACCAACATCTCCTGCTCGCTCTGCGGCGCCGACGAGCTGCTCGCGGCGCTCGAACGCGAGCTCGGTGAGGACCCCGACGTAAACGTCCGCGGCTTCGAGTGCCTCGGCGCCTGCGACATCGCGCCAATGGCCTCAGTCAACGGCATATACGTAGGTCCTATAGGGCTCAACGAAGTTCCTGAGCTTGCACGCCAAATCCGCCAGGGTGACGACCCGCTGCCAGAGCGGCAGCTGCTCAAGCGCCCTAGCGCCGACCCAAAGGTGGCTGAAAAGTGACCGACACACTGCTCTTCAAGGGCATCGACGAGCCGGGCCTGAACACGATCGACGTTTACATGGCGCGCGGCGGCTACACGCAGCTGCCGATTGCGCTGAAGATGAAGCGCGAGGACCTAATCACCGAACTGAGCGGCTCCGGCCTGCGTGGCCGCGGCGGCGCCGGCTTCCCGATGGGCAAGAAGGCTTCGTTCATTCCAAAGGGCGACATGCAGAAGTACGTCGTCTGCAACGCCGATGAGTCGGAGCCCGGCACCTTCAAGGATCGCGAGCTGATTCAGAAGAACCCGCACCAGCTGATCGAAGGCTTGCTGATTGCCGCCTTCGCGGTCGACGCGACGATCAACTACATCTACATCCGCGGCGAGTACGACCAGCAGGGCGACATTCTCGACGCCGCAATTGCTGAGGCGCGCGAGCGCGGAATTATCGGCGAGAACATCTTCGATTCCGGCTTCAGTGTTCAGCTAGAACTGGCGCGCGGCGCCGGAGCCTACATCTGCGGTGAGGAGACGGGGCTGCTCGACTCGCTCGAAGGTAAGCGCGGCAACCCGCGCCTGAAGCCTCCGTTCCCGGCCAACGAGGGGCTCTTCAACGGCCCAACGCTGATCAATAACGTGGAGACGCTCTCGGCAATCCCAAGCATCATCGAGCTTGGCGCCGAAGGCTACGCCGCGATCGGCGTGAAGGATTCTGCCGGCACGAAGCTGGTTTCGATCAGCGGCAACGTTGAGCGCCCCGGCAACTACGAGGTGGCGCTTGGAACCTCGAGCCGCGAGCTGATCTACGGGCTTGCCGGCGGCCCGCCCGATGGCCGCAAGGTCAAGTGCTGGTTCCCGGGAGGCTCCAGCACGCAGGTGCTGACAGCCGATGACCTTGACGTTGGCTATGACTACGACTCGCTCGAAGCCGCTGGCTCGGCGCTCGGCTCGGGTGCGATCATCGTCGTCGACGAAACGCAGTCGGTCGTTGAGCTGGCCTACAAGCTGGCCAAGTTCTACTCGCACGAATCGTGCGGCAAGTGCACGCCATGCCGCGAGGGGACGCGCTGGACCTTCCACATGGTCGAACGGATCAAGGAGGGCACGGCGACGCCGATGGACCTCGACATCATGGCTGCCGTTCAGGAGCAGATCATCGGCCACTGCCTCTGCGTCCTCGGTGACGCGATGGCGATGCCGATCGGTTCGCTGATCGCCAAGTTCCGCGACGAGTTCGAAGCCGAGATCGAAGAGAACCGCAACGAGCGCGAGCGCAAGCTGGCGGAAGAGTTTGCCGCCGCCGAAGTCGAGATTGAGGGCATCAGCGCCTAATGCCACGGCCGGTCGAAAAGCTCGTCAGCCTGACGATCGATGGCAACGAAGTGCAGGCACCAGCGGGGATGATGCTCGCCGACGCCGCGCTCAAGTACGGCGACGTTGAGATCCCAGTCTTCTGTTACGACGCTAAGATCGGCCCGCCGGTCGGCGCCTGCCGGATGTGCCTAGTTGAGATCGAAGGAATTCCGAAGATGCAGGCCGGCTGCTCGGTCGCCGTAACCGACGGAATGGTCGTCCACACCAACACGCCGACCGTCAAGGCGGCGCAGCAAGCGGTGCTGGAGTTCATCCTGATCAACCATCCGCTCGACTGCCCGGTCTGCGACAAGGGCGGTGAGTGCCCGCTGCAGGACAACGCCTTCGGCTGGGGTGGAGGGCTATCGCGCTTCGTTGAACCGAAGCGCCATTTCGAGAAGCCGCTCGCGCTCTCGCCACTGATCGCGATCGACCGCGAGCGCTGCATCCTCTGTTACCGCTGCGTCCGTTTCAGTCAGGAGGTTTCTGAAGATGACCAGCTGGTGCTTGAAGAGCGCGGCGCTGACACCTTCGTGACGACCTTCGACGGCCACCCCTACGTGGCGCCTTTCAGCGGCAACATCACTGAGTTCTGCCCGGTTGGCGCGCTCACTTCGCGGCCATACCGCTTCCGTGCGCGCCCCTGGGACATCGAGCAGGCTGGTTCGGTCTGCACGCTCTGCCCGGCGCAGTGCAACGTAAGCTTTTCGGTCCGCGACGAGCGCGTGCTGCGCGTGCTGAGCCGCGAGCACGATGGCGTTGACGACGGCTGGCTCTGCGACAAGGGCCGCTTCGCTTATCAGGCGATTCACGTTGACGCGCGAATCACTGAGCCGATGATGCGCGACGGCGGCGAGCTGCGCCCAGTCACGTGGGATCTCGCGATTGAAAGCGCCGCGAAGTTGCTCTCACACGCCGGCGCTAACACCGGCGCCCTGGTTGGCGGCGAGACGACCAACGAAGAGGGCGTGCTGTTAACGCACCTGATGCGCGAGACGCTCGGCTCGAACGATCTTGATTCGCGGCCGGGCGGTTCGCTTGATCTGGAACTACTGCGGGCGCTAAACGTACCGACGCTGCAGGCTTCAGTTCCTGATCTTCAGTACGCCCACGCCGTGCTCGTGCTCGACTGCGAGCCCGTCGACGATGCGCCAATTCTCGACCTGCGGCTGCGCAAGGGCGTCCGTCACCACGGCGTCAAGCTGATGATCGCTTCGAGCCGCCCGTCGGCGCTCGACGAGCGCGCCGCCCACAGCGCCCGCTTTGCGCCCGGCTGCGGCGAGGCTTTTGTCGCCGCGTTAGGCGCTGAACTGGCCGGCCAGCCTTCGGCTTCGCTGGCGGCAGCCGCTGGCGCCGACGGCGATGACGTGGTTGCCCTTGCCGCGCAGCTGCGTGAGGCCGGCGAAGAGGTAGTGATCCTTTGGGGAGAGCGGCTGACGGCCGGGCCGCGCCGCAACGAGGGCGCCCGCGCACTTCTCAACCTTGCCGACCAGCTTGGGCTTGACGGCCGGGATGGCGGCGGCCTGCTGGAGATTCCTTCCGGCGCCAACTCGCGCGGGCTGCGCGAAGTCGGAGTGCTGCCTAACGCTTCGATCGGACTCGGCGATGCGCCTGCCGTTGGCCGCGATTCGCAGCAGATCGGCGAGGCACTTGCGGCCGGCGACCTCAGCGCCGTGATCTTGCTGCACAGCGACCCGCTGCTCGACCAGCCCAGCTCAGCGCTGTGGCAGCGTGCGCTCGGCAAAGCCAGCACCGTAATCGCCCACGCCTCCTTCCTCACACCGGCCGTGCTCGAGCACGCCAACATCGTCTTCCCGGCCGAGTCCTACGCCGAGAAGGAAGGAACAGTTGTCCACCCCGACAGCCGTGTTCAGCGCCTGCGCCGCTCGATCGCGCGCCAGGGCGAGACGCGCGCCGAATGGGCGCTGCTGGCCGAGCTAGCGGCACGGATCGGCAACGACCCGAAGGCCCTGACCTGCTCAATGGTCAGCGCGCGGATCTTTGAACAGGTTCCGTTCTACGCCGGACTCTCGCTCGACCTACTAGGCGGCGTTGGCATCCGCTGGAGCGAACGCGAGGCCGCCGCCTCGTTCCCCAGCGCTCCGGCAGCGCCGTTCACGCTTGACGCGCCACCGGCCGCGGCCTCGCCGAACGGGCTGCTGCGGCTCGGTAGCTTCCGCTCGATCTGGGCCTCGCCTGAAGTTGAGGCCTCACCGGCGCTGGCCTTCCTTCACCCGCGCCAGCGCGTTGAGATCTCTCCCGCAGACGCCGAGCGGCTTGGCATCAACCACGGTGAGAACGTGACCGTCGCTTCAAACGGTGATTCGGTCACAGGCCTGGCTCACATTCGCGCCAGCGCCCCGGACGGAACCGTCTTCCTCCAAACCTCAATCCCGGGCGAGAGCGCAGCGCTGCTCGAAGGTCCGTTGGTTGAGGTCAAGCGGTCATGAACCTGAACGTCCCTTTCGCGCTCGTCGGATACATCGAGCCCTGGTGGATGGTGATCATCAAGAGCGTCGTCTTTGCTTTGATCGGTCTGCAGCTGGTGCCGGTCGTGCTGATGATGGAGCGCAAAATCCTTGGCCGCTTCCAGAACCGCTACGGCCCCAACCGAGTTGGTCTTTACGGCGCGATGACGCCGATCGCCGACATCATCAAGCTGCTCAGCAAAGAGCCGTTCCGCCCGAAGACGGCGATCGGCTGGCTCTTCGAACTGGCGCCGATCCTTTCGATCACGGCGGCCTTTGGCGCTTTGGCGCTGGTCCCTTACGGCCCCGTAGTTGACATCTTCGGGACCGCCACAGGCCTTTACGGAATCGACGTCAGCATCGGCCCGCTCTACGTCTTCGCTTTCGGCGCGATCTCGTTCTACTCGGTGATGCTCGGTGGCTGGGCCTCGGGCTCGAAGTATTCTTTCCTTGGCTCGATGCGCGCCGCCGCGCAGCTGATCAGCTACGAGGTACCTCAGGGGATGGCGCTGATCGGCGTAATCATCACCGCACAGACGATGTCGTTGACTGGGATTGTCGAAGCGCAGCAAGGGATGTGGTACATCGTGCCGCAGTTCTTCGGCTTCATCGTCTTCATGGTCGCCAGCTTCGCCGAGACCAACCGCCCGCCGTTTGACCTGATGGAAGCCGACGCCGAGCTAACCGGCGGTTACAACACCGAGTTCGGTGGCAGCAAGTTTACGCTCTACTTCTTCGCCGAGTACCTCAACCTGATCGTCGTCTCTGGAATTGCGACGGCGCTGTTCCTCGGCGGCTGGCTGCTGCCGTTTGGGATCCACCCACCGAACTGGCTCGACCCGTTCATCGTGATCGGCAAGATGCTGGCGTTTGTCACCTTCTTCATCTGGATCCGCGCGACGCTGCCACGGCTTCGCTACGACCAGCTGATGTCGCTGGGCTGGAAGGTTCTGCTGCCGCTGGCCACGCTCAATGCCCTGATAACCGCGATCATTGTGGTCGCTTAATAGGAGTCTGAAAATGGCCTGGAATCCAGAAAAAGATGTGATTGAGGTTGTCCGCGGACCGCAGAAGGCTGGCGGCGCCGGCGGCCTCTACCGCGCCTTTGGCGAGACGCTGCGTGGCCTCAAGACGACCTTCGGCCAGCTGCGGATGGGCGTTGACACGATTCAGTACCCGGAAGAGAAGATCCCAGTCTACCCGCGATTCCGCGGCCGTCATCAGCTCCACCGCTTCGAAGACAGCGGCCTTGAGAAGTGCGTCGGTTGCTCGCTCTGCGCCGCTGCCTGCCCGTCCGATTGCATCCGCGTTGTCGCCGCTGAGAACACACCCGAGCACCGAGTATCGGCCGGCGAGCGCTACGCCGCCGTTTATGAGATCAACCTCTCGCGCTGCATCTTCTGCGGCTACTGCGAGATTGCCTGCCCGTTTGATGCGATTACGATGGGCCACGAGTACGAGCTCTCGGACGCCAACCGTTCGGATTTGATCTTCACGAAAGAGATGCTGCTGGCCGAGCCGCTCGAGCGCACACCGCTGAGGGCCGAAGG
>Ga0194055_10001183_pt1 | contig 21208 bp, 17 predicted proteins | sample SepL449m_MetaG_FD_155482 | JGI IMG/M metagenome (GOLD analysis project Ga0194055, IMG submission 155482) | Anoxic zone freshwater microbial communities from boreal shield lake in IISD Experimental Lakes Area, Ontario, Canada - Sep2016-L442-9m | ecosystem: Environmental > Aquatic > Freshwater >...
CGATGGCGGGCTACACCAACTACGCCTACCGGCAGGTCGTCCGCGAGTTCGGCGGCGCGGGCCTCCTGGCCACCGAGATGATCGCGGCGCGGAGCGCGATCTGGCTGGACAGCCACCGCAGCGAAAACCCAGACCGGCTCTGGGGAGTGCGCGACGAACCCCGGCCGCTCGCCGTGCAAATGTGGGACAACGACCCGGAGAATCTCGCTCAGGTCGGCCGCCGGCTGGCGAAAGATTTTCAGGTGAGCGTGGTCGACCTCAACTTCGGCTGCCCCGTGCGGCAGGTCACGGAGAAGGCCCATAGTGGTTCGTGGCTTCTCCGGGATCCCGATCGCGTGGGCACGATCGTCCGCCGCGTCGTCGAGGCCTGCGACGGCGTGCCGGTCACGGCGAAGATCCGGCTCGGCTGCGCCGACACATGCCGCACCGGAGTGGAGGTGGCTCAGCGGATCGAGGAGGCGGGCGCCTCGTGCCTCACCGTCCACGGCCGCGTGGCGACGCAGTTCTTCAAGGGCGAAGCCGACTGGGAAGGGATCGCGGAGGTGAAGCGGAGCGTGTCGCGGATGCCAGTGGTGGGGAATGGCGACATCGACTCGGCCGAGACGGCCGTGCGTCGGCTCCGCGAGAGCGGCTGCGACGGCGTGATGATCGCCCGCGAGGCGGTCTCAAAGCCATGGATCTTCGCCCAGGCCGCGGCCCTGCTCCGCGGCGAAACGCCGCCGCCGGATCCCACGCTCGACGAGCAGCGGGAACTCGTGCTCCACCACTACGACCTCGTCTGCCAGCGGTTCGGCGTGGAGCGGGGCACGCTGTTGATGCGGAAGTTCGCCTGCTCCTACGCGCAGGGCCTCCCTGGCGCCCGCGACTTCCGCGGCAAGGTGTCGCGGGTGGTCACCCGCGAGGAGTTTCTCGAAGTGATGCGAACGACGTTTCCGCGACGAACGCCGGTGACGGCGTGATCGGCCAGGCTCGGGGCTACCCGTGCCCCGTCGCCGGACGTTCGTTGCGCCCATCCTGGGCTCCACTCACTCGATGCTGACTGCGCTCCGCCATCCATGGCTCCGCTGGTCAGCAACGCCGGCTCTCGGAGCACGGGCAGCCCCGAGCCTTCCCCCTACGTAGCACAGGTTGGCAACCTGTGCCGCCACGGCTCAACCGCCGCATCGGCTCAGCACACCCCCGGCCAGCGGGCGCGAACCTCGCGGCCGGCGTAGAGCGCACCGTCGCCGAGCGACTCCTGGATGCGGAGCAGCTGGTTGTACTTCGCGATCCGGTCGCTGCGGGACGCCGAGCCGGTCTTGATCTGGCCTGTCGAGAGGCCGACGGCGAGGTCGGCGATGGTCGCGTCCTCCGTCTCGCCGCTGCGGTGGCTGGAGATCGAAGTGTAGCCGGCCCGGTGGGCCATCTGCACCGCCGCGATCGTCTCGGTGAGGGTGCCAATCTGGTTGACCTTCACGAGGATGCTGTTGGCCACGCCCTCGGCGATGCCGCGGGAGAGCCGGACCGAGTTGGTGACGAACAGGTCGTCGCCCACGAGCTGCACCTTCTCGCCTAGCTTCTCGCTGATCAGCTTCCAGCCCTTCCAGTCGTCCTCGGAGCAGCCGTCTTCGATCGACACGATCGGGTACCTGCCCGCGAGGTCGGCGAGGAAGTTGACCATCCCGGCCGAGTCGATCTGCTTGCCCTCGATCGTGTAGGTGCCGCTCTTAGCGTCGTACATCTCGGTGGCGGCACAGTCGAGGGCGATCGCGATCTGCTCGCCCGCCTTGTAGCCGGCGTTGGAGATCGCGGCCAGGATCACCTCCAGCGCCTCGGCGCAGGTGCCGATGTGCGGGGCGAAGCCACCCTCGTCGCCAACGGCGGTCGAGAGCTTCTTGTCCTTCAGCACCTTCTTGAGAGCGTGGAACGTCTCGACACCGGCCCGGAGGGCCTCGTCGAACGTGTCGAAGCCCAGCGGCATCACCATGAACTCCTGCACGTCGAGCGGATTGTCGGCGTGGGCACCGCCGTTGATGATGTTCATCATCGGTGCGGGCAGGAGGCGGGCGGTGGCGCCGCCGAGATAGCGGTAGAGCGGCAGACCGCAGTGTTCGGCCGCCGCATGGGCCACGGCGAGCGAGACGCCGAGAATCGCGTTGGCGCCGAGTTCCTTCTTGTTGGGCGTGCCGTCGAGTTCGAGCATCAGTTCGTCGACGGTGGTCTGGTCGAGCGCGTCGCAGCCCTCGAGCTCCTCGGCGATCCGCGTGTTGACGTTCTCGACCGCCTCGAGCACGCCCTTGCCGAGATAGACGGCCTTGTCGCCGTCACGCTTTTCCCAGGCCTCGTGGGCCCCGGTGCTGGCCCCCGACGGCACCGCCGCCCGGCCGCTCGCGCCATCAGCCAGCGCCACGTCGACCTCGATCGTGGGGTTGCCGCGGCTGTCGAGAATCTGGCGGGCGTGGATGTCGACGATCGTGGACATGAAGGGCCTCTGGTGAGAAGGGTGGTGTAGTGGGAAGGTTTGTCAAGAGCCGGAAGGGGTGGTGAGCGGGTCGTGCGGCGCGATGACGGCCGCCGAAGACGCCGCATTGTGCCAGCCGCGCCCCGGGAAGCAAGGGCAAACCCGCCGTGGGGCAGCCCGCTGTCGCCCCGCCTCCGTCGCGGGTATCCTCGCAGTTTCGCGTTTCACCGGCCCCATCCCCCGCCAGCCATCCGCATGTTCACCGGCCTTGTCGAATCGCTCGGCCGCGTCGTCGAGGCCGTGCCAGAGCCGCCGGGGTTGCGGCTCGTGGTCGATGCGGGGCAGGTGGCCGGCGATGCCTCCCTCGGCGACAGCATCTGCACCAGCGGCTGCTGCCTCTCGGTGGTGCGAATCGACGGGCCGCAGGTCGAGTTTGAGCTCGGCCCCGAAACGCTGGCACGAACCACGCTGGGCGGCCTGAAACCTGGCGCCCCGGTGAACCTCGAGCGGTCGCTGAGGCTCTCCGACCGGCTCGGCGGCCACCTGGTCACGGGGCACGTCGACGGCATGGGCCGGCTGGCGTCGAAGGTGCAGGAGGGCGACTGGGTCACGTGCCGGTTCACGGCCCCGCCGCAGCTCCTTGTGCAGATGGCAAGCAAGGGTTCGGTGGCCATCGACGGTGTGAGCCTCACGCTGGTCGATGTCACGCCCACGGAGTTCAGCGTGGCCCTGATCCCGCACACGCTCGCCCACACCACGCTCGGCTCGCTCGCCGTCGGCGACGGCGTCAATCTCGAGACCGACCTCGTCTTCAAATACGTCGACCGCTGGCTGGCGGCGCGGCACACCACATGACGCACGACCACGAGAACGAGAATGCCGCCGCGAGTCCACCACCACGGCAGACGACTGCCTACCTGAAAGACCTCTTCAAGCAGGTCGGTTTCACGATCGACGCTCGTCGCGGCCAAAACTTCCTCGTCGACCTGAACCTCGTCGATCTGCTCGTCCGCTCGGCCGTGATCGATCCCGCCGACGTGGTGCTGGAGGTGGGCACGGGCACCGGCGTGGTCACGGAGCGGACGAGTGCCGCGGCGGCGCGCGTGATCGCAGCCGAGATCGATCAGCGGCTGGCCCAGCTCACCCGCGAGCGACTCATCGAACGCGACAACGTGGTGCTCATCGAAGGCGACGCCCTGGAGAGCAAGCACCGCTTCGCACCAGAACTGCTCGAGGCCCTCGACGCCGCGCTTGCCGCCTCCCCCCGCGGCCGGCTCCTCCTCGTGTCCAATCTGCCGTACTGCGTGGCGACGCCCGTGATCTCGAACCTCCTCGCGCGGCCCAGGCCGTTTGACGCGGCGGTGGTGACGGTGCAGCGGGAGATGGCGGAGCGGATGACCGCCGTCGCCGGTACCAGTTCCTACAACGCGCTCTCCGTGTGGGTGGGGGCGCAGTGCCGCGGCGAGATCGTTCGCGTGCTGCCGCCGAGCGTCTTCTGGCCGCGACCGAAGGTCGAATCTGCGATCGTGCGGCTTGATCTCGAGCCGGAGCGGAGGGCGGCGATCGGCGACCTTGGCAGCTTCCACAACTTCGTCCGCGAGATCTTCTGCCACCGCCGCAAAGTGCTCCGCGGTATCCTCCTGCGGATGGCAGGCGGCAAAAAGACCGAAGCGGCCCACACCTCGGTGGAGCGGGCCTACGCCACGCTCGACCTGCCGGCGAACATCCGCGCCGAAGACATCCCACCGGACGACTTCGTGCGGCTCGCGAAGGCGTTCTTCGGCGAAGCGTGAGAGCGAAAGCCGCCGAGCGGCTGCCAGTGCCCGGTGGCCCGGACGTTCGCTGCGGGCGTTGAGGAAGTCCGCACGGATCTGCGTGTGCAGGTTACGAGCGGGTGCAGGTTACCAACCTGCACCTACGTAACCGCAGGTTGGCAACCGTCTACGTAGCCGCAGGTTGGCAACCGTCTACGTAGCCGCAGGTTGGCAACCTGCGGAAAAAAACCTGGTCCTCCTGCCGTCGGCGAGCCACCTCGTCCCGTCTCTCAGCCGGATTTGGCTCGCGGGGGTCAACCACCATTTTGGCCGTGCGTTGGCCGTCAGACTTTGCGCAGCCCGCGACACAATCGGCCCTAAACCCGAGAAATGCCCTAAAAAAAGCGTTTCGGCCGCCCTCTCCGCAAATACCGGTTGGTCGGGCAGGACGGCTAAAATGTGGGCGACCAAGGGTTTTCCTGCCGACATCCCACGGTCGGGTCCACAAGGGGCTCCGGGGCTGTCCCGGTTCCCCGGTTCCCGACGCGCCGGGGGAACCAGATGGTGGAGGCCGTCCGCACGTGATTCCAAATCCCACGACCGAGGCGTCTTTCGCCCCCACGATCGTTGACCTCCTGCGGCAGCGGGCGGCCTACCGGCCGCACGACCGCGCCTTCACGTTCCTCGTGGACGGCGAGCACGAGGAACTCAACATCACCTACGCCCAACTCGACCGGAAGGCCCGGGCGGTCGGCGCGTGGCTGATGGACAAGGGGATGGTGGGGAAGCGGGTCCTCCTGCTCTATCCCTCCGGTCTCGACTTCATCGCCGCCTTCATGGGCTGCCTCTACGGCGGCGCGATCGCGGTGCCGGCGTATCCGCCCCGCAAGAACCGCTCGGTGGAACGGATCGAGGCGATCGCGGTCGACGCCGACGCCTCCGTGGCGCTCACCACCCGCGACGTGCTCGATCGATTCGACAGCCTGCGGGCAGCCGCCCCGAGCCTCGAACACCTGATCTGGAAGGTCGACAGCGAACTCGAGCCGAGCTGGGCCGAACGCTGGGACCGCCCCGACATCGACGGCGACACCCTCGCCTTCCTGCAATACACCAGCGGCTCCACCGGCACGCCCAAGGGCGTGATGCTCTCGCACGAGAACCTGCTGCACAACTCCCTGCGAATCATGCAGGCCTTCGAGATCACGCGGAGCCAGTCGGGCGTGTTCTGGCTGCCGAGCTTCCACGACATGGGACTGATCGGCGGCATCCTCGTGCCGCTCTACGGTGGCAAGTTCAACGTGCTGATGTCGCCGGTGGCGTTTCTCCAGAAGCCGCTGCGCTGGTTGCAGGCGATCTCCCGCTATCGTGCCACGATCAGTGGCGGGCCCAACTTCGCCTACGAACTCTGCGTGCGGAAGACCACGCCCGAGCAGCGGGCCACGCTCGATCTCTCGAGCTGGTCGCTCGCCTTCAACGGTGCCGAGCCCGTGCGGGCCGAGACGATCGATGCCTTCTGCGAGGCCTTCGCGCCGAGCGGGTTCCGTCGCGAGGCGTTCTTCCCGTGCTACGGCCTGGCCGAGAGCACGCTGATGGTCACCGGAGGGATGAAGTTCGAGCAGCCGGTGATCCGCTCCTTCGATGCCACTTCGATCGAGACCGGCACCGCGCAGCAGCGGCCGGCGAAGGCGGCCGGCGCCCGCCGGCTCGTGGGCAGCGGCCGCGAACTCGATGGCCAGGATGTGCTGATTGTTGATCCCCATACCAGCGAGGCACTGTCTCCGGGCCGTGTCGGCGAGATCTGGGTGAGCGGGCCGAGCGTGGCCCAGGGCTACTGGAACCGGTCCGACGAGTCGATCGCCACGTTCGGCGCGATGATTGCCCAGCCCGACGAAGACAACTCGGGGGCCGTCGCCAAGTGGCGGCCGAACCCCGGCCCGTACCTCCGCACCGGCGACCTCGGCTTCTTCGACTCGGGCGAACTGTTCGTCACCGGCCGACTCAAGGACCTGATCATCATCCGCGGGCGAAACCACTACCCGCAGGATCTCGAGCACACCGTGGAGGAGGCGAGCGACCTCATCCGCGCGGGGTCTGTGGCCGCCTTCGCCGTCGACGTGGATGACCGCGAACGGGTGGTCGTGGTGGCGGAAATCGAGCGCGGCAAGCGGGATCCCCACGAGATCGCCTCCGCCTTCGAGGCGATCCGCAGCAAACTCGCCCGCGACCACGAGGTGGCCGCCGAGGGGATCGTGCTCGTGCGGCCCAACAGCATTCCGAAGACGTCGAGCGGCAAGATCCAGCGGCACGCCTGCAAGCGGCAGTTTCTCGACGGCACCCTCGAGGTGGTCGAGCGGTTCGTCAGCTGGGAGCAGCCCGTCGTGCAGGCTCCCTCGGCCGCATCGGGCTCCGCAGCCGTCTCGGGTAGCGGTGCGCCCCGCCTCGCCCGCAACCGGCCCGTCGGCGAGACCTCGCGGGCCCATCGTCCCGACCGCGAGTTGCCGCAGGAGATCGTGCAGACGGTCTACGACCACGTCCGCCGCATCGCCAAGGAACGGGCGGGTAACCTCACGCTCGACACGAATATCGTCGAACTCGGGCTCGATTCGCTGGAGCGGATGGAGATCGTCGCCAGCCTGGAGGAGGCCTACGGAGCCCGTTTCCCCGAGCAGGTGTTGCCGCTGATCGAAACCTGCCGCGAGGTGACCGAGGCGATCATCGACCACATGCCCGCGGCGGCCAAGACGCCTTCGGAGCAAACCGTCCGCCTCGACGCCGAACTCGGCGCCGACGTCTGGGACATCTCCCAGTTTCCGGAAGTGCGGGCGCTCGAGCAGAACTTCGCGATGGTCCGCGATGCGGGCCTCGAGAATCCCTACTTCAGCGTCCACGAGGGGCTGACCACCGACCGCACCACCATCGGTGGCCGCGAACTGGTGAGCTGGGCAACCTACAACTACCTCAGCATGTCGGGTGAAGCCGAGGTGGCGGCGGCGGCGAAGAACGCAGTCGATCGGTTTGGCACGAGCGTGTCGGCGAGCCGGCTGGTGTCAGGCGAGAAGACGATCCACCAGGAACTTGAGCGGGAGATCGCCCGCTTCGTCGGCACCGAGGATGCGATCACCTTCGTGGGCGGCCACGCCACCAACGAGACGGTGATCGGCCACGTGGTCGGCCCCGGTGACCTCGTGCTCCACGACGCCTTCTCGCACAACAGCCTCTTGCAGGGGGCGCTCCTCTCGGGCGCCCGCCGCCGTCCGTTCCCGCACAACGACTACGACGCCGCCGAGAAGCTCCTCTCCCAGATGCGAAGCCAGTATCGCCGCGTGCTGGTGGTGATCGAGGGCATCTACAGCATGGACGGTGACTTCTCCGAACTGCCGAAGTTCATCGGCCTCGCGAAGCGACACAAGGCGCTCCTGATGGTGGACGAGGCCCACTCGATCGGCGTGATGGGGGTCCGCGGCCGTGGGATCGGCGAGCACTTCGGCGTGAATCCGGAAGACGTCGACATCTGGATGGGCACGCTCTCGAAGGCGCTCGGCAGCTGCGGCGGCTACATCGCCGGCACCAAGACGCTCGTCCGCTGGCTGAAGTACACCTGCCCCGGCTTCGTCTATTCGGTGGGCCTGCCGCCGGCGGCGGCGGGAGCGGCCATCGGAGCCCTGCGGCTCTTGCAACGGGAGCCGCAGCGGGTGGAGCGGCTGCACGCCAACGCCCGGCTGTTTCTCCAACTCGCCAAGGAGGCTGGGCTCAACACCGGCCCGTCTGGCGGCTCGGCGATCATTCCGGTCATCCTCGGCAACTCGATGAACGCGCTGCGGCTCTCCCGCAGCATGTTCACGCGGGGCATCAACGTGCAGCCGATCCTCTACCCGGCGGTGGAGGAAAGCGCCGCCCGGCTGCGGTTCTTCATCACGTCGCGGCACACGCCCGACCAGATTCGCCGCACGGTTTCGGCGATGCAGGAAGAACTCTCGAAGATCGACCCGGCCTACGCCCGCCAGTCGGCGTAACCCTGGCTCCTCGTAGCACAGGTTGCTGCCCGTAGCACAGGTTTCCAACCTGTGCCTTCTGGCCCGCAGGTTACCAACCTGCGGCTACGTCTTCTGCTCCCCGCAGCACAGGTTTTCAACCTGTGCCTTCTCGCCCGCAGGTTACCAACCTGCGGCTACGACTTCTGCTCCCCGTAGCACAGGTTGCCAACCTGTGCCTACTTTCCCGTAAACCAAAACCCCACGGCTCGCGCCGTTGGCGCGTCCTGCTAGCAACGGCGTTATAACCATGCCGCCATGCCCTCCACCGAAACCACGAGCCACCGGCTCGTCCTACCCGCCGACGCCAATCACCACGGCACGCTCTACGCCGGGAGCCTGCTGCGGTATGCCCTGGAGGCGGCCTACGCCACCGGTAGCCGGGCCGCGGGGCCATCGGCCAACCTGATGCTCCGGCGGGTGCTCTCGCTCGAATGCCGGCGGAGCGTACCGGTCGGCACGCTCGTGGAGATCCGCTGCGCCGTCGTGCAGGTGCGGCGGGCTTATCTCGTGGTGGGCGTTGTGGGGATGCCCACGCCTGGCGGCACGCTGCCCTGGATGGACGGCCTGCTCGGCTTCGTGCAGGTGGACGCCGCCGGGCTGCCCGTGCCGCTACCGCAAGAGATCGAGGCAGTGGCCGCGGGCCCGCTTTGGCAGCCGCTCTTCGACCGCCTCGCCAAGCTCGCCGACATCCGCGGTGCCACTGGCGACTGGATCGCCGCGGGTTGGTGAATCAGCCGCGACGAGAGGCGGCGCCCAGCGTGATGCGCCCGAGGCCTTACGGCCTTCGGCTTCTACGAGATCCGGTCCAAGCCCAACGCCGCGAGGCGTGGGGCCTGACGCCCTCAACCGACCGTTTTCGCGGGGGCAAGGGATGGCCCCGCGAAAACCTCAGTAGTTGATCTCGACGCCGAAGTCGACGCCGTTGACGAACAGGTAGCCGAGGTCGTTGCCGGCCCGAGGACCGACGTGGTTGTAGACGCGAAGTTGGTTATTGGTGGTACCGTCCGTACTCGGCGCGTTCACCGGGGGAGGCGTCCACGACGGAACTGCTGTGTAGCCGATAATGTTTCCCTGAGGATCGTAGTTCGGCGACTGGATTGGAGGACCGTTCTGAGTCGCTGTCAGCACGGGCTTCAAATCGGCTTTGAACTCAGTGTTGGTGCTGGCCCGCGTGATACTGCCCAGCCACATGCCCGTGTAGCCCAGGTTCAGTGAGACAGCCTTGCTGACGCGATATCGGCCCTTCAACCGCCACTCGCCGAGCGGAGCGAACACGAAGTTGTGCTCGGCGGTATTGGTGGCATTGGTCTGCCCGATGCCATAAATCTGCACGAACAGTGGGGGTGCCGAAACCGACGACGAGTTGTTCGTCGTCTGCGAAATCGAGTTGGCGAAGGTGTACGTGGAGCGGAAGTAGTCGGCGCCCAAGGCGGCTGGAAAGTTTGAGCCGCGGTAGAGCGTATTCTGGAAGTTCATGCCGGCGGTAAACCGGAGATCGGTCTCGATCGACCACCGGCCTCTTTCGAACATGTAGTTCAGACCGAACTCAGGGCCCACGATGTTGTTGTAGGCCGACGTGTCCCAGCCGCCGTTCTGCAGTTGGCAGAAGTCGCCCTGCGGGCAGCCGTCGATGAACGACTGCTGATTACTCGAATAATCGATGCTATAGCGGTCGGCCACCTGGAGGTACCGCGGCCCAAACGTGAACCTTGCCGTGCGGAGTTCCCCGGAGCCGGCCGAGGAGAGGTTTCGACGGACCGCCCAGGCGAAGCCGGCCGAGGTCAGCTCAGTTGTGTTCTTCTGGGTCAGCGTCTGCGTGATGATGTGGTCCGGGGGCGGGCTCTCTGACGTGATGGTGGTCACGACGATCGGCAGGCCACCGGCGACCAGGCCGCCGCCGCCAGCGGCCACCTGCTGCGAGAAGGTCGTCGTGGGCGAGTTGACCGCAAACGAGTTGGTCGTGACGAAGTTCTGGCTCTGCGGCCCCGAGTTGTAGTAGCTGAACATCATGCCGTAGTCGTCGTAGATCCAGCCGCCCTCGAACCGGTTGCCCCACGACATGACGGTCCGCATCCAGTTGGTGTTGAGATCCAGCCGCAGCGGATCCGACCCGAAGATGTAGAGCCCGGAGGCCGGATTGCCCGAGCGAATCAGGTCATTGTTGAGCTGGGCAACCGCGAACGGCGAGAGCGGCTGCACCGGAATGAAGAAGTCGTTCAGGATCGGTCGCGACTGGGCGGGCGTGAACGCCCAGAACGTGCGGTCGTACGTGAAGAAGATACCTTCCCGCGGATCCTGGCGGATGGCGTAGTCTTGCGACTCCGGCGGCGCGAACATCTGGAAGTCGTAAAAGTCCTGGTCCGGCAGGAGCGGCATCCAGTTCTGTCCCGCGATCGCCGGCACGGCCGTCGCGACCAGTGCCGCGACAGTGGTGAGGATCGCCGTCAGCCGCCTGAAACCGTTTTTCGTAGCCATCGCTTCTGTGTCCTGTGGAGCAGGAGCCGTCTTCCGCCACTGCGGATTCTCCCGTGGTATCGGTCGTGCCGGTCGATCGGGTTGACGAAACTTGGCAGACTCTGACGGCTCTGCCGGTTTTCACGCGGCCGACAGGCCCAATGCGTGGCAGGATGGGTCGCCTCGGCTATCCTGCGGATGTCCCCCGGCACGAAGCCGCTCCACCCGCCCCGTCAGGAGCCCGGATCTATGCGTTTCCCCGCCGCGGTCGCCCTCCTTGCCCTCCTTGCCACGGCTTCCATGGCAGCCGATCGGGCAGCCCCGAACGCCGAACAAGGCAACCCGCCAGCGGCCGAGTTTCTCCGCCTCGTCCGCGACGACGATGGCAAGCCGGTGTCGCTCGATACGGCGCTTGTGGAATACCGGGAGAGTGCCGCCGATGCCGCCAGGGCCGGCCGGCGGACTCCGCTGCAGGTCGATCTGGTGGCCGCCGTCCATGTCGGCGGGGCCGACTACTACGAGACGCTCGACCGGCTCTTCGCCGACTACGACGCGGTGCTCTACGAACTCGTCGCGCCGCCCAACGCCCGTGTCCCCAAGCCGGGCCGCAAGCCGGCCGGCGCGATCGGCTCCGCCCAGCAAAGCCTGAAGTCGATGCTCGGGCTCGAGTTCCAACTCGAAAGCATCGATTACTCGGCCGAGAACTTCGTCCATGCCGATCTCTCGCCCAAGGAGTTCGACGCCGCGATGGCCAAACGCGGCGAGAGTTGGTGGAGCATGTTCACGCGGCTGATGCAGGAGAGCATGGCCCGGGCCGACCGCGGAGGCGGTGCCGGCGACGTGAGTTTCGGCGAACTCTTCGGGATCCTCTTCGGCTCGGGACCCGAGCGGCAGGTGCGGCTTCGCCGGATGATGGCGGAGCAGTTCACCGACATGGACGTGCTGACGGCGGCCTTCGGCGGCGAGGAGGGATCGACGCTGATCACCGACCGCAACGCGGCCGCCCTCGACGTGCTCCGGGACGAAATCGCCAAGGGCAGGCGGCGGATCGCCATCTTCTACGGAGCCGCCCACATGGACGACTTCGACGAGCGGCTGCGAGACGACTTCGGGCTTCAGCCCGGCGAGCCGGTGTGGCTCGAAGCATGGGATCTCCGCGAGCCGGAGCCTGCCGCCGCACGAAAGTGACCGGCCAACGGCCTGCGGCTGGCTCCACCCGTCGCCACCACGGGCCCGCTCCGCCCGATCGCGAGCCGGTCGTTCCAGGCCTCCGCGACAAGTCGCGTCTCGTGCCACACCCCCTCGTAACCGAGAATCTCAGCCGCCTCGCCGACGGGATCGAACTCCACCGGGCCGCGATAGCCGTGGGCGAGCATCTCGCCGACGAGCCGTTCCAGCGGAAGCCCACCATGGCCGGCCGGCAACCGGTCAGCCTCGGCGGAGGGCGGCCCGCAGCGATCGGCCACCTGCACGATGGCCGCCGCCTCGGCGAGTTGTGGCAGCAGCGGCTCGAGATCGGGGGCGTCGCCGAAGTGCCAGAAATCGACCGCCAGACGGACTGCGGGGTCGGAGAGCCCCTCCACGAGATCGACCGCCTCGGCGAGCCCGCCAAGGAAGTTGCAGCCGGCAGCGCCGGCAGGATGGGCTGGCTTCAAGGCCAGGGTGACTCCAGCCCGTGTGGCGACCGGGGCGAGAGCCTCCAGGGCCTGGACGAGCAGTCGCATCGCATGGCTTCGGGTGTGGCCGCCGCGGCAGCCGCTGTGGAGCACGAGCACCGGAGAGCCAAGGGTGGCTGCGGTCGCGATCGCCTCAACGGCGTCGTCGAGGCTTTCGGCGAACGAGCGTCCATCGCCCCCCGTAAAGCCGCCGGCCGACTGGAGGCTCGACACGCGGATGCCGGCCACGGAGACCATCGCGGCGGCCGTCGCAGCCCCGATGTCGGACACCTTGGGCCGCCAGAGCGAGATCGCATCGAATCCGAGCGCGGCCGCCCGCGCAACCTCGTGCTGGAGTTCCCAACGGGGACTGGTCAGCTCGCTGACCGCAACGTCGAACATGGCTCTGCTTCCTCCGGGTGGCGCCGCCTGCGTAGACGGCGTGGACGCTCGCCTCATGGGCGGGAAGTATGGGGGGGTGCCGCGCAGACTGTCCAGAGAAATGTCGTCCGCGAGCGCCAGTGGCGTGCGCCATGCCATTCCAGACCGCTCGACCGATGACAGCACCACGCCTGCCAAACCCTCTTGACAATCGCATCGCTCACCGTCTGCTTTCGCCGCCGCCTGCGGGTGGCGCATACTCGACCCACGAGGAACGCCGCCCGATGCCCCGCCTACGATTCCTGCACGTCAGCGACGGCCGCCGCGAGGTGGTGATCCCGGGCGATGCCATCGAGTGGCAGTTCGCCCGGTCCGGCGGCCCGGGCGGCCAGCACGTCAACCGGACGAGCAGCAAGGCCATGCTGCGATTCGACGTCGCCCGCTCACCGCACCTGCCCGACGACGTCCGCAGCCGCATTCTCGCCCGCGAGAAATCGCGACTCGCGGGCGACGGCACGCTCGTGATCGCCAGCCAGGTGCACCGCGATCAGTCACGAAACGTTGCCGACTGTCTCGACAGACTGTCCGATGTGATCCGCGGCGCCCTCACGCCGCCAAAGCGTCGCCGGCCCACCCGCACCCCGCGCTCGGCCGTTGCCAAGCGGCTCGACACGAAGAAACGGCGGTCGCAGACGAAGCAGGGGCGGCAACGACCAGATGCCTGAGCCACGCTCCTGAGGAAGCAGCCGGCGGTATAATCGGACGGCGGGCAGCGAGGCCCGCCGCCGCACCTTGAAGGATTCACCATGCCCTCCCCCCGCGACATCGACTCGCTGCTCCGCAACTGGGAGTTTCACCCCGGCGAGGTCAACGCCCGACTGATCAAGACCCGGTCGGGCCGCGAGGTGCTGCAGATGCGCATCGACATGGGCGTCGTGCAGATGGAGACCGACCTCCGGCCCGACGGCCAGCGGCCCAACGGGGCGGAAACCTACTACGACTACCTCGTCGGTGAGGTGATCCGCGAGGGCGATGCGTTTCGGCTCACGAAAGAGCAGTGCGCGGAGGCCGACCGCGAGTTCGCCCAGTACTACCAGCGACGGCTCTGCTGGCTCTCGCTGCGGGAGTATCGTCGGGCCGCCCGCGATGCCGACCACAGCCTGGCCTTCATGGACTTCGTTCGCGAGCATTCGCCGGATGAGGAGTGGACGCTCACGCACGAGCAGTATCGGCCGTTCGTCCTCTTCCACCGGGTGCAGGCCGCGGCCTTGGCCTCGCTGGAAGAACAGGGGCCGGAAGCGGCCATCGGCGAGCTCAATGCGGGCCTCACAACCTTCCGCGACCTATTCGCCCGCTACGATGCCACCGAGCAGTTCGAAGACGACGAACTCGTCAAGCGACTCAGCGAGATGCGGGAGAGCGTGAGGCAGCGGTATGAGATCGGCCGGACGCTCCCCGAGCAGCTCGACGACGCCGTGAAGGCCGAGGATTACGAACTTGCGGCGAAGATCCGCGACCGGATCCGTAACGGCGACAAGGTGATCGCAGACGGCGCGGGTGATGGAGCCGACGCCGTCGAACGTTGAACATTCGACGCTTGATATCCGCTCCAGCCTGAAAAAATTACAGGCGCCGCCACACGCTCCAAGCTGCCTCGACGGCACCGTTTCACCAGACGAAACGGCCGGGCGTGAAGCTGGGGAGGATGTGCGGACTGGCGGGCTCCGGCGTCATTTTCCTGGCGAACCCTCTTCAATGGCACGCCGTATGCAGCAGGACACCATCGGTGACGAAACCGTCGCCGCCCTCCCGAGGAGCACCGCCATGAACGCCACGACCACCCGCACCGCCCCGCAGGCCCTCCGCACCACGATCCTGCTGTCGACGCAGGTGGATGGTGAGGCATGCACGGTCCGCGCGACCCCGATTTGGCCAATCGCCGAGGTGCTCGACTTCGACGAGGCGTTCGACGATCTCGCCGCAGCGGGGACCGATCTCGACCCGGGGCTGGTCGCCGATGCGATCGAGTCGCGGATGATCGCCTCCCCGCGGCTTCGCCGCCGGCAGAAGGCCGTGAGTTCGCGGGCCATGTTCTACGCCGGCGGCTGATCGAGCGTAACGGAGGTGCAGGGTGGCAACCTGCACGCGAACGCCGCCTGCTTTCCCGCAGGTTACCAACCTGCGGCTACGTGGGAGAGCCGCCAAACCTGCGGCTACGTGGAACCGCGGCCACACGGCAGCCACAAAACGGCCCGGCGGCACCACCCGCTGGGCCGTTTCGCATGCCGGGTCGGAATTGCGTACATTCTCGCTCGCCGCCGCGGCAGCCCGCGGCAGGCCACCCCGCATCTGGAAGGAACACGCCGCATGTCCCTCGCTGAAGTCTCCCGCGACACCACCCCCGGCCGGTGGAACGCCCTTGCCGACCGCGTGCTCGCCGGCGGATCGATCGACCGCGACGAGGCCCGGTCGATCCTCGAGTCGCCCGACGTGGAACTGCTCGACCTCCTCGCGGCTGCCTACCGGGTGCGGCACCGGCATTTCGGCACTACCGTGCAGCTCTTCTTCCTGATGAACGCCAAGAGCGGTCTCTGCCCCGAGGACTGCGGCTACTGCTCGCAGTCGAAGGTCTCGGAGGCGGAGATTCCGCGATACAACCTGCTCTCCGCCCCGAAGCTGATGGACGCGGCGAAGCTTGCGGCCGAGCGGCAGTCGAAGACCTTCTGCATCGTGATCTCGGCCCGCGGCCCCAGCCAGCGGGAAATCGACTTCGTCTGCCAGATCACTCCGCGGATCAAGCAGGAATACGGCCTCAACATCTGCGCGTGCCTGGGGCTGCTCACCCCCGAGCAGGCCAAGCAGCTCGCCGCCGCCGGCGTGGACAAGGTCAACCACAACCTGAACACCAGCGAGCGGTACTACGGCGAGGTCTGCACCACCCACACCTACGCCGATCGCGTCGCCACCCTCGCCGCCTGCCGCACCGCAGGCCTGCAGCTCTGCAGCGGCGGCATCATGGGCATGGGGGAGCGGGATGACGACCTGATCGACATGGCCTTTGAACTGCGGGCGCTCGAGGTCGAATCGATTCCGCTCAACTTCCTCAACTCAATCGACGGCACGCCATTGGAGGGAGTCGACAAGGTCACGCCTCGCGACTGCCTCCGCGGGCTGGCGATGATGCGGATGGTGAACCCTGCCGCCGAGATCCGGATCGCCGGCGGCCGCGAAATCCACCTCGGCAGCCTGCAGGCCCTCGGCCTCTACGCTGCCAACTCGATCTTCGTCGGCGACTACCTGACGACCAAGGGCCAGCTCCCCGAGGCCGACTACAAGATGATCGAGGATCTCGGCTTCACGATCACTGGCGGCGCCGAGTCGGCCGAACCGAGCCCGGCGATATGAGACGCGGCCAGCCCTGGCGCGTAGCCGCAGGGCGGTATCCCCTTCCACGTAGCCGCAGGTTAGTACCCCCTTCCACGTAGCCGCAGGTTGGTAACCTGCGGGAAAGCAGGCGGCGTTCGCGTACAGGTTGCCAACCTGCACCTACGCACTGCAGGGCGGCTTGAAGCTAGCCCAATCGCGAGGGGGACGCCCGCGGCCTTACGGCCGGTCGGCTTGGGCACAGGTTGAAAACCTGTGCTACGGGGGATCAGCGAGGGGCTGCCCGTGCCCCGAGAGCCGGGCTATGGGAGCAAGCGTAGCCAGGATGGCGAAGCGCAGCGGACATGCAGTGAGCGTCGGGCAGGATGCCCGACGCGAACGTCCGGCGACGGGGCATGGGCAGCCCCGAGCGGCGGCTACCAACAGCCCGCGGCCTTACGGCCGGTCGGCTTCCTGAGACGTGATAGGTCAGCCTTCGCCAGCGGCGCCCAGGCTTGTGAGGAGTTCAGACATCTCGGCGGCGGCGTGGGCTTCGCCGGCCGCCCGCGCGACTTCGATGCCCTCGCGAAGCGCCCGGCGGGCGTCGTCGATCCGCCCGTGCCTCACGAGGTGCTGCCCGGCCATGTGGAAGGCGGGCACGTAGGGAGGCGACTCCCGCGCGAGCTGCTCGAGGATCTCGAGGCCCGCCTCCCATTCGCCCGTCGACTCCAGCTCCAGCGCCAGGCTGTACCGCAGGAACACGTCCTGCGGGTCGTCCCTGAGCATCGCCTCGATCTTCTCGCGCCTCGAACCGCTCATCGCTCACCCTCCTCACGCCGTTCTTCCTTTGGGTCGACCACATCTTCGTCAGCGGTCATATCGATGCGACTGATGGTTCGCGGCTGCGTGCCATGAACGACCACCAGACTATGGTCCGACACCGCCACCACCGCGCGGGGATCGGCCAGTCGGGCGACGCACGTGGGCCGCACCGCCTGGCTGCCCTCGCGAATCACAGCGTCGAGCCGCCAGAGTCCGGCAGGCTGCCGGCCGTCGCCTTCCACTTCGCCGGCGATCACCCAGAGCGACGAACCGTCGCGGGCGAAGGCCACGCCCCGGACGTCGGTCAATCCGGTGTCGAGCCGCAGGAGTTCGCGGCCGCCATGCCCCGTGGAGACGAGGCTGGCCACCGCCCTCGGCCCGGAAGCCTCGAGCGTCACGAGTTCGTCGGCTGGCCCGACCGCAACGGCGACTGGACGGCCGCCAGCCGACGGCTCGTCTGGGCGCCGCCTCACCCCCGGGCCGGCGAAGGCTGCACGAACCACGGGCGGCAGCGGTGGCGGAAGGCCCACCACCGCAAACCAGTCGCGAGTCCGGCTCACCGCCATGGCGGCTGTCTCCGGCCCGTCGCCGTATCCAAGGATGACCTCCTGCAACGACTGCGTTGCATCGACCGATTCCTCCGGCCGCGTGCGATAGGTACGGAGCGACCAGGTGTCGTCCGCGCGGCAGACCACCGCCATAATGTCGCCGGGCAGGACGGCGAGCGACACCGGCTGAGGTCGACCGTCCACGGCTGTTCCGACCACTTCCCGACAACGGCCCACGACAAACGGATCGATCGCCACGATGCTCCGCCGGGACTCGTCGACGCCATAGACGGTCTGCCCGTTCGGCGATGTCGCCAGTTGCGAGATCTGCCGCGCCTCGATTCCGAGCGGCGTGACGGCAACGGGGCCGGCTCCTACCGTGGAGCAGGCCGCCGCCAGGACCAAGGCAGCCAGACCGCGGCGTGCCATCGCGTTCAACCCGACACGGCGGGGAGGCCGTGCGCCGCTTCCCAGGCCGCGACTTCATCGGTGTGGCGAAGCGACAGGGCGATGTCGTCGAGCCCCTCGAGGAGGCACTGGCGACGGAACGGATCGACCGTGAACGATCGCGAGAAGCCAGCGTCGTCGGATACCGTGCAGGCCTTCAGGTCGACCGTGAGCCGGTACTGACTTCCGGTGGCCGCCGCGGCGCTGACCCGTTTGAAGAGTTCCTCCACGTCGGCCTCGTCGAGGCGGATCGGCACGATGCCGTTCTGGAAACAGTTGTTGAAGAAGATGTCGGCGAACGTCGGGGCGATCACCGCGCGGAAGCCGTAGTCGGCGAGCGCCCACGGGGCGTGTTCGCGGCTCGAGCCGCAGCCGAAGTTACGCCGCGCGAGCAGCACGCTCGCTCCGGCCGCGGCAGGCTGGTTGAGTTCGAACTCCGGGTTCAGCCCGCCGTCGGCAAGAAACCGCCAGTCGAAAAAGAGGAACTGGCCAAAGCCGGTCCGCTCGATCCGCTTGAGGAACTGCTTGGGAATGATCTGGTCGGTGTCGACGTTGGCCCGGTCGAGGGCGGCGACGACGCCGGTGTGCGTGGTGAACGACTGCATGGCACTCGGACTTCCTGTCGGGTTGCTGCTCCGTGTCGGGCTGTTACTTGTACTGCCAGTCGCGAACGTCGACGAAGTGGCCCGTGACGGCGGCGGCCGCGGCCATCGCGGGCGACACGAGGTGGGTGCGGCCCCCCTTCCCCTGCCGGCCCTCGAAGTTGCGGTTGCTCGTCGAGGCACACCGCTCCTGGGGCGCGAGCGTGTCGGGGTTCATGCCCAGACACATGCTGCAACCCGCCTCCCGCCAGTCAAAACCGGCCTCCCGGAACACGCGGTCAAGCCCTTCGGCCTCGGCCTGCCGCTTCACGCGACCGCTGCCCGGAACCACCATCGCCCGCACCGTCGGCGCCACGCGGTAGCCGCGAACGACACCCGCCGCCGCCCGAAGGTCTTCGATCCGGCTGTTGGTGCAGGACCCGATGAACACGCGGTCGAGCGGGATGTCGACGATTCGCGTGCCTCCCGTGAGGCCCATGTAGTCGAGCGCCCGCTCGGCGCTCGAGCGGTCGTTGGAATCGGCAAACCGTCCCGGATCGGGAACCGTGGCGTCTACACCGGTGACCTGCGCGGGGTTCGTGCCCCAGGTGACCTGTGGCACCACATCGGCAGCCTTGAAGATCTCCACGCGGTCGTAGGCGGCCCCGGGATCGCTCGGTAGTTTCTCCCAGCGGGCCACCGCCGCGTCGAACGCGGCCCCCTTGGGCGCGAGGTCGCGACCGCGGAGATAGTCGAAGGTGATCGCGTCGGGGGCGATCATCCCCGCCCGGGCGCCAGCCTCGATCGACATGTTGCAGACGGTCATCCGCTGCTCCATGCCGAGGCTGCGAATGCACTCGCCGGTGTATTCGATGACGTGCCCCACGCCCCCTTCCGTGGAGAGCTTCCCGATCAGGTAAAGCACGATGTCCTTGGCGGTCACGCCGGCGGGCAACCGACCCTCGACGCGGAGCTCGAGCGACTTCGGCTTCGCCTGCCGGAGCGTCTGCGTCGCGAGCACATGCTCCACCTCGCTCGTGCCGATCCCGAAGGCCAGCGACCCAAGGGCGCCGTGCGTGGCGGTATGGCTGTCGCCGCACACGATCGTCATCCCGGGCTGCGTGATCCCGAGTTCGGGCCCGATGACGTGCACGATCCCCTGATCGGCGTCGTCGAGGTCGAAGAGCCTGACGCCAAACTCGCGGCAGTTTGCCCGGAGCGTGTCAATCTGCTGCTTCGAGATGGGGTCCGCGATCGGCAGCCGGCGGTCACTCGTCGGCACGTTGTGGTCGGGCGTCGCGAACGTCGCCTCGGGCCGGCGGACCTTGCGGCCGGCGAGTCGCAGGCCCTCGAAGGCCTGCGGGCTGGTCACCTCGTGAACGAGGTGGCGGTCGATGTAGAGCAGCGGCAGTTCGCCCGCGGGCGAGCAGACCACGTGATCGTCCCAGATCTTGTCGAGCAGCGTGCGTGCGGTGGTGGGCATGGCAGGAGGAAGTGCGAGGGAAAACGTCGTCACCTAGCCCGATACTTTACCAGACGATCGCCGGCTGAAACGACCACGCCGGTTTTCACTCGCGTGGCGGTTCGGCAAGGTCTGACGGGTGCCCCGCCGCCCTTCCAGCGTCGCCCCCGCCGACGCCGATCCACCCGACGGGGGCCAGGGGGCTCTCACTGTCGCGGAACGTGGGGGGCTCTCATGGGTCGGCTGGGCATGATCCGTTCATTGTGGCTCACTCGGCTCTCCAAACCGGCGGGAGAAAGGCCCATCTACCGGCACGCCGTCAAGGTGCCGCCTCGACGAATCCTGGAACTCGGCGTGGGCACCCTCGCCAGAACGGAACGGCTGCTCGAGGTGGCGACCTCGGCGACCCCCGCCGCCGACATCAACTACGTCGGCCTCGACCGCTTCGAGAGCCGCGGGCCGACCGATCCGCCGGGGGTGTCGCTCAAGCAGGCCCACCAGCGGCTCCACGGCAAGGCCCGCGTGCAGCTGGTGCCGGGCAACGTCGACTCGGCGCTCGCCCGCGTCTGCAACCACCTCGGGGTCTTCGACCTCGTGGTGATCTCGGCGGCCAACGACGAGCGGCACCTCTCCCGCTGCTGGTTTTTCCTGCAGAGGGTCACCGGGCCGCAGACCACGGTGTTCATCGAGTCTGGGCCAACCTGGACCGTGCTCCCCAAAGCGAAGATCGACGAGATGGCCGCGAAGGCCGTGCTCTCCCGAGCCGGCTGATCCGCCCCCACGTCGTGTGCGGGTCACAAGTTGACCGCGCGTGTCGTCTTGCGACCGCAGCCGGCCGGAGACATGCTCGGCGCCGGCGGGACTTGTGAGACAGGGTCTTCATGTGCCTTGCGCGGCCGTTCGTACAAGCCCAACGCCGTGAGGCGTGGGGTGAACCACCACCAGACGCCGCGTCCAGCGTGGTTTGCCCGCGGCCTTACGGCCGGTCGGCTTTGACGACGCCGATCCCAATGCGAACCGGGAACGCACAGAGGTTGAAAACCTGTGCTACGGGAGGGCAGCGAGGGGCTGCCCGTGCCCGGGAGCCGGCGTCGCTTCCTCCGCGCAGCCACGATGGCGAAGCGGAGGAAGCATCGAGCGAGCGAAGGCCTGGAGGGCAATCCTGTTCGGCACGGGATTTGCGCCCTGGCGACTCGGAAGTCTGAGCAATCCAGGGAGAGTTGCGCTCCGATGGGTACGACGGTATCGTGCCTGCCATGGCTGGACG
>Ga0194055_10001184_pt1 | contig 21174 bp, 21 predicted proteins | sample SepL449m_MetaG_FD_155482 | JGI IMG/M metagenome (GOLD analysis project Ga0194055, IMG submission 155482) | Anoxic zone freshwater microbial communities from boreal shield lake in IISD Experimental Lakes Area, Ontario, Canada - Sep2016-L442-9m | ecosystem: Environmental > Aquatic > Freshwater >...
AGCAGCCGAGGCCGAGCGTGTGTACGAGTCGCTTTCACGCGACCGGCTGCCGACGATCCAGGACCGACTCCTGCAATCGGTGTGTAGCCCCGCCCGGCTGATGGAACTCGCGCGATCTTTCACGCTGTTTGAGGAAGGTCAGCGTAAGGTCGCCCGCTACCAGCAATACACCTGCGTCAAGAAATGCCTCCGCCGGTTTGAGACGGTCGGTGCCGATGGGCGACGTACGGGCGGGATCGTGTGGCACACCCAGGGAAGTGGAAAGAGCCTGACGATGTGCATGCTCGCGTCGCAGGTCATGGCGGCATACGCACCGCTCTCTCCCCGGGTGGTCGTGGTGACAGACCGAATCGATCTGGACGAGCAAATTGCCGACACGTTCCGGCGGGTCCTGGGGGATGAGAACGTCGTACGTGCCACGTCCGGGGGCCAACTTGAGACCTTGCTGAAGGATGCACGCACGCGGGTCATCACCACCACGATCCACAAGTTCGACGCGTTCGCTAAGAAGATCACCAGCGGGTCCGGCAAGCCGATCGTGGACCCGAACGTGTTTGTGTTCGTCGATGAGGGGCACCGCACCCAGACCGGTAGCCTCCATGCTGCGATGCGGAGAGCCCTGCCCGTGTCCTGCCTCGTGGGGTTCACCGGCACGCCCATTCTCAGCGGTGAGAAGCAGACGGCTCTCTCCTTCGGTGGGATCATCGACTCCTACACGATCCGGCAGGCCGTGGCCGACAAGGCGGTCGTGAACCTGGTCTACGAGGGACGGTATTCAAGGCAGCACGTCAACGCCGAGCCGATCGATACATGGCTGGAGCATCACACCCACACCCTCAACGACGACCAGATCCAGAAGCTAAAGGAGCGGTATGCCGGCCTCTCCGCACTCAACGAGACTGCAGAGCGGATTCGGCAGCAGGCGTTCGATATCGCAACACACTTCAAGACCTGCTTCCAGGGAACAACTCCCTTCAAGGCCCAACTCGTAGCCCCATCGAAGGCCGCTGCGATTCGTTACAAGGAATGCATCGATGCATCCGGACTTGGTGTCACGTGTGAGGTCTTGATTTCACCGCCCGACACCCGGGAAGGCAACAAGGCGATCGACCAAGCCGATCGTGATGTCGTCCAGGCTTTCTGGAAGCATCGCATCGACGAATATGGGTCGGAGGAGAGGTATCGGAAGGAAGTCATTCGTCGGTTCAAGCAGGAGCGCGACCCGGAGATCATCATCGTCGTCGACATGCTCCTGACCGGCTTTGATGCGCCACGGAATGCATGTCTCTACCTCACGCGACCGCTGGAGGGACATAACCTCCTGCAGGCGATCGCTCGCGTGAATCGCGTCTATGCCGGGAAGGACCACGGCTTGATCATCGACTACTTCGGCGTGGTGGACGCGCTGGGTGAGGCCGTGGACCTTTACTCCACCTTTAAGGGCGAATACGACCGCGACGATCTCGATGACGTACTCACCGACATCCGGCAAGCCATTCACGCACTGCCTGGAGCACACGCCGCCGTATGGGACTGCTTCAAGGCAGCTGGGAATGACCGTGAGGCTCAAGAGCGGGCGATGCACGATGCGGACACCCGCAAGGACTTCTACGACAAACTGGCGGAGTTCGCGCGCTACCTGAAGCTGGCCCTCGGCAGCGAGCCATTCTGGAAGGACACGGCCCCTGAGCGAATCGAGCGATACCGACGCGACCTCAAGTACCTCCTCGAGCTTCGCCGGTCGATCGCCATCCGGTATGCGGAGACGGTTGATTTCGGCCAATACGAAGGAGCGATCCGAAAGCTCCTCGATGAGTACGTCGGTGCGGAGGCTCCACAGACCATCGTCGACCCCACAACGATCTTCGACGAGCAGCGGCTTCTCAGTGAGTTGACTGAGTTCACCAGCCCTGACGCCAAGGCTGAGGTCATCGCGAATCGGATTGACCGCACGATCCATGAAAAGATGGACGAGGATCCCGCATTCTTTCAGTCGATGGGCGATCTGCTGAAGGCGGCGCTCGATCGTTACCATCAGAAGCGAATCGATGGGTCGCAGTTCCTAGCCGACATGGAGCAGATGGTCGACACGATTCGCCAAAGGGAGCAGGTCGACGATCGAACGGTCTACCAGGGCATCGTCGCCACTGCCGCGGATGGCCAGCTCGACGAGGTGGACAAAGCCGCTGTCGCTAGCCTGGCGGCTGCGATCGAGAAGACCGTGGAGCGGCGGTCCATTGTCGATTGGCAGGATGATCCTGACGTGCAGAATCGAATGAAGACCGAAATCGAAGACACCATTTTCAATTGGCAGAGCGCCCATGGCGTGGACATGGGATTTGAAATCATCGATCGCATTCTCGACCAAAGCATCGCAACGGCCCGGACGAGGTCCCGCCGATGAGCCCTCCCAAGGTCGAATGCCGCATGACGATCAGGCTCGGAAGCGAGCTCGTCGAATACGAGCTTCGCCGCAGCCCTCGACGCACACTCGGGATCACCGTGACGTATCGCGGCGAGTTACGGGTGACTGCACCGAAGGCCGCCTCGGTGGACCAGATCGAGCGGATGCTGCGGCGCAGGCACCCGTGGATCCTGCGGCAGATGAGGGAGACTTCGGCTTTACCTGCCGAAGCGCCCGAGAAGGAGTGGGTGAGCGGTGAAACCCACTGGTATCTCGGCCGCCAATACCGTCTTCGAATCCAAGCGGCAGCTGTGCCACGCGTTCGACTGATCGGCCGCTACTTTGAAGTCGGGATTCCTGATCCCCGCGACCGGCGTAAGGTACGAGAAGTACTGACACGGTGGTACTTAGCTCGTGGGCGAGATGTATTCGAGAGACGCCTCCGTCATCTCGTGGATGCGATTCCACGACTTGCTCTGGCATCACCGCCCCCGCTGATCGTTCGATCACTCAGGCTGCGCTGGGGGAGCTGTTCGTCGGCAGGCCGGATCTTGATGAACGTCGATGCCGTCAAGCTTCCGATCGGATGCATTGATTACCTGTTGGTGCACGAGCTTTGCCACCTGCTTCACCCGTGTCACGACAGGGGGTTCTGGCGGCATCTCGATCGCTGCATGCCGGATTGGGAAACCCGCCGTCGCCGGATCGACCGCGCCTCCACTTAGCTCGGTTCGGAAGGACCCTTATGAGGCATTCTTTGACGGTGAACACGCTGACTTTGCAGCGGAGATAGGACGGTCATGTTGGGATTGACCGCAGTTGTTTAAGGGAGAAGCGATGGCTCGTCAAAGGTATGTCGTCTCCGAGGAGCTGATTCGACAACTCTATGAACGGGAGACGAAGACCATCGAGCAGGTGGCTGCCGTGATCGGCTGCCATCCCTCCACGGTGCGGCCCTGGTTGCTCAAATACAGCATTCCGATTCGACCCAAAGGCCGTCCGCCCACTGACAACTCCTTCGAGGCGATGCGTCATCGCGAGTATGGGCGGCGGTACCGTCGAAAGATGGATGCGGAGAGGAAAGCACTTCGTCGAGATCAGCAGCGGCGACGCCGCCGCAGCGTGATCAAAGAGCCCTTGCCGCCCGATGAACGAGAGCGACGGCGGCAAGAGACCCATGCACGATACAGGCAGAAGCATCGGGGGCGATTGGCCGCAAATCACCGGGAGCGTCGCAAGCGGCCTGAGGTAAAAGCTGCGGAGAGAATCTACAGGCAATCGAATCAGGAGCGACTGACAAGCACCACCCGCGAGTGGCGAGTAAGAAACCACGAGCGGATCCGCGCTCGACGCGAAGCGAGGCGAGAGGACATCAACGCCGTTCACCGCGCTTACGTCAAGCGAAGAATGCAGGAAGACATCCAGTTCAAGCTTGCCCGCCAGTTACGATCTCGGATGAGCGCTGCCGTTCGTGGTAACTTCCGGGCGGGGTCGGCTGTTGAGGATCTGGGGATGTCTATAGCGTCCTTCAAGGTGCATCTTGAGGCCAACTGGGACGCCGATATGTCGTGGAGCAACTATGGAAAGGGGCCAGGCAAGTGGTGTATCGACCATATCTACCCGTTGGCAAAAGCAGACCTGACAAATCGCGTCGAGTTTCTCGCGGTCGCCAACTGGCAGAATCAGGTGCCGCGGTGGCACGTTGAAAACTCCACCAAGCTCGACCTCGTAACCCCCGAGGCAGCACGACTGTTTTCGGAGTTGTGCAACTTCTTTAGGGAGGCAATCTCCACGCCGTTTCCGCAGCCGAAGGTGTGAGCGTTGATCACAACCCAGCCTGAATCACTCCGGGCGGCACCGGATGCCGGGGCGAACCAAATGCTTCCTCCCATGCCCAGCATGAAGGACATCCCAACGATCCCTGGCGAGTTGCTCGCCAGGTTCTGGTCGGGCTTCTACGCCGAAGCCCGCAGCGCCGTGTTCAAGGTGTTGGAATAGTGTTGAGGACGACGGAATAGAGGGACATATGAAACCACTCGACGACAGCATCTGCTCACTGAAAAAAACCATATCAGAAGAAGCTGCCTTTTTTGGTGGCGTGCCGCATGTCGTAGAAATGGTGTGCCCGGTATGCGGCAACTCATACACACATGTCCTCAATCAAAAGCGAGTCGATGGAGACGACTATGAGGCGTGGGCTGGCAAAGGCGACTGCGTAAAAGTGCTGTTTCATAGCGAATGCGGTTCCGAGTGGAATGTATGCTTCGGCTTTCACAAGGGCAACACGGCGGCTTTTGTAGAGATTCTTCACTCGTGCAAGAGCGCTCCAGCCCCCGCCGTGCGTGTGTACTTCATCGAAGCGATCGGACTTGGGAAAATCAAAATCGGACGTACAAAAGGCGACCCCATGGAGCGGATGCGTTCGCTTAGCACAGGAAGTCCATGTGAGTTACGTCTTCTAGGGCATATCGATGGCAACGACGGAACGGAAAAGGAACTGCACGCGCGTTTTTCACATATCCGTATGAGCCGCGAGTGGTTCCATGGCACCCAAGAGCTGAGAGACTTTATCGCGAAAGTCGCAATCCGTCCCGTCGGCGGTCACTAAGCGTTTGGACTTTGTTTCGGCGGCCAATCATGCGTTGTTGACTTACCAATGCACACCTCGGCCGGCTGATGCAGCCGGAATGGATCACGAAAACTCTTGAGTCAACAAACGCTACTCCTCCCAGGCGGTGACTTCGTCCGGGAAATCTGCGACGAAGTTCTGACGGTATTTGATCGTATGCTAGATCACCCTGCATGCCGCGGTCTGTGCATCCCCAACTAACCCCCGGCTACGGCAAGCCATCAATCACCGTGGGATGAGCGAAGGATTCCTCGGGCGACGTTTGACCAGCCGCTTGCCGTTGCAAGACGAGACCATCGCGGCAACGACGGTGCCGCCTCAGTCCTTGCCAACGCTTTTCGCGAGTTCTTCACTGACCCGCTGCAAGGAGTCCATGGTGCGGGTGATTTCTTTCAAGAATGCATCTATGGCACTCTTTAGCGAGGCTGGGTTCGTAAATGCCGATCGAGTCTCTTGACCGTCGACCCCGGGCAACCGGTACCCCGTCCTCACCCGATAACATCCTTCGTCTTTGCAGAAATACCAAGGGACGTTGGCCATCGAAAGCGACTGCATGATGCGGTGAATCGTCCGCGGGCTCACCTCGAGTTCGCTCGCGAGGGCATCCGCATCCCATCGGCCAGGGCCCATGATGCAGTGCAGGACTCTCAGGAGACGGCTCAGCCGTTCCCCCTGACGCACGCGACGCTCGGCATCAGTTCGTCGGAAGACCGGGGCTTTCGCCCGACGGAATACCGGCGGTTTCCTTTTCTTTGCCATAGCGCGAAGCGTACGCCCCTCGGCTGCCTCCTATGGGTCGCAGGCAGTGGTTCACTATTCATCAATGCCCTTTCGTTTACGCGTGGCGCGTTGCTGCGACCCATAGGTGACAGGTGTGGCGGCAACCCTTTTGGGGTGCATCCTCCGTCGTTCCTGCCCAGTGCTGGCGCGAGCGACGGAGAAATCTTCGTCGACGCCGATCACGAGGGGGCCCCATGTCGAAGTCAAGTGTCTACCGCGATCTTCACAGGCAGTTGGGCGACACCAAGGGCCCCAAGCCCCACTGGCCGATCATGCTACGGCAGCTCCTTGCAGTGGAGTTCGTTCGTCAACAGTCCGAGTTGACTGCCTATAAGGGCAAGGTGCCCATCAAACGCACCATCTCAAATCTGGCAGATGTCGGCGTGCCTGAAGAGAAGGCGGTCAGACGACTGATCGACAACTGCGAGAAGTCGCACGACTCCATTCTGACGATCGGTGACGAGTCATTCCTGCTGCTGGGATGGCAATGGCCCAACCAGGGCAGTGCGAAGGGGCGCCGCGCTGACTTCGTCGGCGTCAACACAAGCGGCGGTCTTGTCGTGTTCGAAGCGAAGCTCCGCAACGGTGAGACGCCATTCATGGCGATGCTCGAAGGACTCGACTACCTCGTGCATTTTGTGCTCGAGGACAACTTCGCCCAGATCAAGAAGTTCTACGAGATGCGACGAGACGAAAGCACGGCGGAGCTTCCTTTCCCTCCGAAGGCATTTGCACGGACCAAGCTCTCGCTCTCCGCGCCCCATGAGGTCATTGTGCTTGGCTCGGCCGATTACTTCAGGACTCACACCAACTCGGGTAAGAAGGCCGGGAGAGGTCATGGATGGGAGGAATTCGCAGGCCCCGCCTCAGCAGGTCCATTCGAGTTCCAACTGCGGTTTGCCGAGACCGACTTTTCAGGCACGACCGCCAAGTGGGTCTAGCCGACGGCAGCTCCTCTGGCTTGTGCGGCTGATCGGAGCTTTTTCGCATGAGTCGGGACGTGGATTCCACAGACCCACAGTGGGCAGAGGCGCACGCGATCGTTTCGACCCGCGGCGTCACCGCTCAGGGAAGGCTTTCCCCTGATGCCTCGATACTGTCTGCGGAATCCAACCATGCCCACCGTCACCGCCCTACGGAAGCTGCACCACGTTCTGAGGCCGCCAGCTCTCCCGACCGCCGGCCAGTTCGCGGTCTGCGAGTTCCTGCTGAACGAGCATCACCGAAACCCCACTAGGCCCGTGAAGCGATTGGCGAAGCTCTTTGACGATGCTTTGTGGTCCAAGGCGAACACCACTTTCGATGCCTCGACGCATCCGTTTGTGATCGATGGTCGTCCCCATCCAGACGTCGGCACGAACGCCACCTACGCAGCCCTCAATAAACTGCCCGGCCGTGTTATCCGTGCGGTTGGCGTCCACCCGTACGAGTTCCGATACCTCCATCGCGAAGTCCAAATCCTCAGGCCCGAGGATCGAGCATCGCGACATCCCGCAGGCAGTGCCTGGGTCGACTGCATGGGCATCTCCTCCGAAAACCGCCCCGTCCTTTGCGAAATCAAATACCAAAGCGATCAGAACGCCTTCTCCGCGCTGATTCAGCTGCTGACCTATCTCTCCGAAGTCGCCACCGCTCACCAGCAGGCTCGCACACGGGAGCACCTCTTCAAGGATCTCCCCGTTGGCTCGACTGCCCACGACCTCGTCATTTTTCTGGTCAACCCGACACTCGGCGGGCTGAAGGGCGAGCTCCTCGAAAGGACCCAGAAACTCGCACAAGGGTTCGCGAAGCAAATCCGCAGCCACCATCCCAGGTCGGCGGCCGTCCTCGGCAACATCGTCTGCCTGCAGGGGACCCTGGACGAGGCCACCGCGGAGTTCACCCGTCCCATCGAGACGCTGTGGTACGTCGAGGGCTAGCAGCTTTTCGTCATGCCGCAGGGTGGCCCGCTACGACGTCACCGAGGCGAGCATGACCCTGAAATCCTCGGGATGATGGGCCTTCACGTACGCAGCCCGCAGGCAGAGGTACGCCGTCAGGAGATAGTGGGCCTTGCACACGGCGAGCGGACACTCGTTTACGAGCTGTTCCCAGAGCCGATTCCATTCCCGGGGTGAAAGTGGCTCAGGCGGCTTGATGCCAAAGAACCGCTCTCGGATTTCGACCACGCCACCACCATTCGGTGCCCCGAGACCGGCAACCAGGTCGTAGGCATCCCGGAGGCTGACGCCGAGGCGATCGTGCAGGAGCTGCATCAGGTGTTCTTGGTAGACAGGCTTCGCGTCGATCTCGCCCTCCCACTCACCCACCGCACCTGGTCGGGTCACGGCGAGGACATCCGCCAACCCCTGGAGGGATCGTGGCTTTCGGCTCCTGAGGGCATCCTGGACCACCGGAGACTCGAGTGGCTCGATCCCGTCGGTGTCACCGGCGGCGAGAAGGTGCCAGGTCTGGATGTCGTCGGGAATCTCATCCCGGTCGGGATGCCCGGCAAGATTCGAGAGCACGGCAAGCGACGAAGCCTCGACCGCAAGTTGAACGCTTCTCCCCCCGCTCGTAGCGGCCCGTTTGGACGCGGTGATGGTTCGCACCGGGTAGGCCGGGATCGTGTCGGCTTCCACGCCGAAGCTGTAGCCCCGCTGCCGAAGCAGCGTCAGGAAGTCCGCCTGCCCCATGCTTACCCGAACAAAGAAGTAGTCGAGCGCGTTGGCTGCCCGGCTCGCGGGCGGCCGATCACCCTCCAGCCGCGAGTCGATGAACCGTTCGGTGAAGAGACCGTGCTCGAGGGGATCCAGGGGCGTCAGTCCGACGAGATGGAAGAGGGCCGAGCCTGCAGCAGCCCCCTGCACGAACATGGTGTGCCCCCGCCGCTTGAGCTCGAGGCCAAGCCGGATGAGTTCCGTGACGGCCGGACCATAGCCCGCTGCCCGGATCGTCCGGCACTCCTCCTCGATGCGTCCGGTGGCACCCGGGTGGGGGCTCGTGCGGGGCACGGCAGGCTCGAGTTCCGCGAGCAACTCCGGGCCGCCGTAATCCCGCACCAAGCCGCCGAGCGTCACGCGCACAAGCGGCACTACCGATGTGTCCCCCAGAATGGCACTGACCATATCGCCTCCGTGATCACGGGTTCTCAGCATGAATACCCCGCTCGGGGAACACTCGCCGTCGCTTCACGGCACCTGATACGGCTCCCCATCGGCCAGGCAGGTGACGTTAGGGAAAAGCTCCTTGAACCCGTACGGCTCGAAGGTGTGAATCGGCACCACCATCCTCGGATTGATCCCGTTCACGAAGGCGACGAGATCATCCTCGTAGATGTGGCCGGACGCATGGGCGTGAATTAGTTCCCCGCCCGCAGCCTTGAGCTGCTCCTGACACCGCACCCAGTCGGCCTTCTCCAGGTAGCCCTTCCAGTACGAGTAGAGACACCGGCTCCCCGTCGGCAGCTGACCCCCGAAGTCAAGCTCCACCATCGACGGTCGGAACATCATCACGTAGGCCCGTGGATCGCTGAGAATCTCCCCCAGCCCGATCCTGTCACCTGAGAACAACTCTTGGATCGTGGTGCGGTTTCTGCGGTTGAAGGCTTCGTTGAAGAACACCCGGATACCCGCGGCCGTCTGTGGCAGGGGAATCTTCGCCTCGGTATGCACGAGGTACATCACGTACGCGGTGTAGGCATCCGCGACGAAGATCCGCCCGGCCGATCTCGCGGCCTTGTAGTACGTGACGATCCGATCCACGTCGATCGGCGAAAAACTGCTCAACACAAGCTGCGGAGACTCTTCGATCAGGCTTCGGATGCGGGACTCGAGCTCGTACTCGTTGATGCCTGTACCCCGCCCGGACCCGATGTGAGTGCCCTCCATGATGAGAACGTCGATCGAACGCTTCCGGGCCTCATCGACCAGGGCATGGATCATGCCGGGCTTGCGTCCGTGGCATCGCAGGTCACCAGAGTAGAGGATGGTTTTTCCCTCGGCTTCGAGCAGGTAGGCCACGCCCCCGTAGGCCGAGTGATCGACCGGAAACCCCGTCACTGTGAAGTCGCCGATCGTCCGCTGCACCCGCGGCTTGATCTCCTCGTGCCGCACTCGGTCGAGCCAGCGCTGCCCGCTGAACTGCGCCCCCGCATTCATCATCTTGCTCGTGCCTGACGTGGCGTAGATCGGGATCTCCGGCCGGGTGAGATGGAGTAATCCCGCATGATCCAGGTGGCTGTGGGACAGGAGGATCGCATCCGGCACAGCCCCTTCCGCATACAGCCCCGGGACTCGGGGAATCACGCCCGTCTCGATGAGCTCGGCCACGGTCTTTCCGCGGATGCCCCCCGGATCAAACGGCTCCCGCTCGGGTGTCACGAGCGGCAGTCCCGCATCGAGCACAAGCCGCGTGTTCTTCGTCGAGACCTCGACACAGCTGCCGCCGATCTCCTTGCTGCCGCGGTGGATCGTCACTTCCATGCGACCATCCTCCGGACAGGGAACCTTGGCGTCGTCTGCGGGCACGATCCCGAAACGAAATCAAGTTTCGGGGCAGTCACGAGAGCCAACCGATCAACACTTCGATCCCATAGGCCAGAAGAATGAGCGGAATGATGACCAAGCCGGCCTTCGTGTAGCCCTTGAGGAAGTTCTCCTCGGACGCACCGCCCCGGTAGAGGCAGCCGCGGGCCATCTCGTCGATCAGGTTGAAGTCGTTTTTCTGGGACATGGGGAGTTCCTCTGTTCGGGTTCTTCTCAGCCACATGCCTCGAATACCCGCCAGACACTCTTTCCCGCGTCACTGCCATCTCTGGGACAGAGAAAATCATGACCTTCTCCACCTGGCCGTCACATGATCTTGATGCACCCACGCTGCTGGTCCCTGATTCAGAATCCCGCGATGTCTGTACCGCTCTTTTCACCGGACGTTTTCGGCAAGAGTTTTGAGGAGTTCACTCGTTGAGGGCGATCGCTTTTCTGTGGTGGTCGATCACCTTCTTCCGAAGTTCCTCAGGCCCGAGAACCTTCACCCTCCCTGCCCAGCCGACGACCCAGCGGATGATCTCGTCGAGACCGTCCACCGTGAAGGTCATGGTCACCGTGCCGTCCTTGTTGCGTCGGCTTTTTTGGGTGTGATGCCAGACGGTTTCGGTCACGACGTCGGCCGCTTCCTTCGCGAATACCAGTTCCACGGCATGGCTGTCTTTTCCGCGGTACACCCCCCAGGCATTTCCAAAGTAGTCCCGCAGGTCGAAGTGTCTCGGCACGACGGCGGGCTGATCAGTCATCCGCAGTGACTTGAACCGCACGATTCGGTAGGTGTGCGGATGCTCGTCCCCCCGAGCCTTTGCAATCAGGTACCAGGCACTCTTGATGAGGCACAGCCGGTACGGATGAAGTGTGAGCTTGACCGGCTTTTCCTCGTAGGGACTCTCGTACTGCCCCGTGAGCTGCTTCTTGCGGATGAGAGCCCATTGAACGGTGCGGATGCAGTCGATATGCCGGCTGTGATCGGCAAGTTTCAGGTCGAGGACTTCGGTGAACTGCTGGGCCTCCCGCAGAAGGGTTTCCATACCGTCACCCGTTCTGGCGATCAGCTTCTCCGTCGTCGGCTTGGCTCCTGCGGTCACGTCGAGTCCAGCTGCCTTGGTGACGGCGGCAGCAGTGGCCTGGCCGAGCAGTTCGTCATCCGTCAGGTTCAGCACCGGAAACTGAAAGTCGGGCCGCACCCGGTAGCTCGACGTCTCCTTGTCGAAGGTCCAGGGCACCCCAGCCAGCTCGAGCACAGCCAAGTCCCGGTAGACCGTGCGGACGGAGCACTCTTGCTCCCGGGCGAGCGATTCGGCATCCCAGCGGCCCGGCCGCTGGATCAGCTGCAGCACCCGCAGTGCCCTGGCGAGCCGGTCGGCCTGGCGAACACGTCGATCGGCATCCGTGCGATTGCTCACAGGATGGGGCCTCTGCGGACGGTTCGGACGGGTCGGCATGGACGCACCTCGGCGGATTGCCGCCACAGGCTACAGCCCCCCGCTGCCGAACGTGGGTCACCCCCACTCGCCCAGCCAAGCCCCGATGGCTCGCACGCTGGCCGGATCGGCCCACCGGACCGACGGTCGGGCCGTGGCCGAGTAGAGAATCCCTGGGGGAACTCCTGCCTGCGAGGCGATGGAGGCCATGAGCCAATCCACCACGGCCGGATGACCGCACCAAGAGACGTGGATGGCATTTCGGGTGCCGGTGGCGAGCAGATGTCCCCCAGCGAATGCCGCCATGTGATGCGGAGAGATCGCCGGAGGAAGAGCATCCCGTTTCCTCCCCGGAGGCATCCCAAACCTGGCCACGAGTTTCTCGACGAGCAGGCTGTTGCAGATCTCGAGGACGTGGGTGTTTTCATTGGTCTGGATGAGATGCCGGGCGGACATCATCTCCCGCACTTTTCGCATGCTCTTGGTCTCTCCATAGGGACACACGAGCCGCAAGGTTTTGCGATGCTTGGTCTTTACGCTTCCGCATGCCCAGATATACCCGAGCACGTAGACCATCTCCGGCGTATCGGCTTCGAAGAAGTTGATGTTCACGCTCTTTGAACGCCCGACCCGCGTGCGTGCCTGTCTCTTCCGGTAGTCGCAGCTCACCAGCCCGTGCCGGCGGGCCTGGCTGCTCACCGAGTCGGGACTGCGACCGAGCTCGAACCCCAGGGCCGTCGCCCCGAGTCGCCCATAGTGGTCGATCACTCGTGTCCGCTCATCGATCGTCCACATTCGTCGCATCGGAAATCTCCGGGGGATCCGCAGCCGTTCTCCTTCACGGGTCACCGAATAGCACGCGGGCCCTGGAACCGCACAGACCCCGCCTCTGATGGTCTGACCCAATGGTGGCAAAGGTCTGCGTCACGCTCTCCGCCGAAGTGGATCAAGCTGTTTCTGGCTGGTGACAAGTGTGCCTGCACGCATCCCTCAGAAGGCAAGCGGTAATCCCGCGGATATCGGACGAGGACCACCACCAGCCCTCATCGGTGCGGTATCGTGATCGCTCGGCCCCAGCGATCACGCTCGTGCGAACCGGACCCAGCGACCGGACAACCAACTCGGCACCGGGCTAGTGCCAGGGGGCGATGAAGCGGTTGCGTGTGTCGCTCTGCCGCATGTCGCGTTCTGCGTTGTTCCTCACCGCAGCGACGCCCTGCAAAACCCGATCTCCCGCTCGTTTTGCTGCCGCGACCGCGTTTCCCACCGTACCGCGTCCGCAAAGTCCACTGCCGTCAGTCTGGTGTCGGCAACCCCGCGAGCCGCCGCAAACCGGGCCGCATTGAGCATGACATTCTTGATCTCCCCGCCCGAGAGATCCTCTTCGGCGAGCGCATCGAGATCGACCGTGTCATCCAACGGCAACTGCGGCGGGAGCATCGCCTGCCAGATGTGGAGCCGCTCAGACTTGGTGGTCGGCCGCCGGAACTCCACCTGCATGGAGATGCGTCGCGTCAGCGCCTTGTCGAGCCTGTGCCGACGATTCGTCGCCAGAATGCAGACCCCCTCGAACCGCTCGATTCGCTGCAGAATCACGTTCACATCCCGCACCTCCGACGGCTGCTTCGCATCGTCCCTATCAAACATCATGGCATCCGCCTCGTCCCACAACAGGACCGCCTTGCGACGCTGAGCGTCGTTGAACACCCTGACGATGTTCTTCTCCGTCACGCCGAAGTAGCAGTTCTGGATTTTTGAATAGTCGGCCACCATGAGGGGACGTCCCAGTTCATGCGCCAGGGCCTCCGCGGCAGCCGTCTTCCCGGTACCCGGAGGTCCGTAGAAGAGCAGGACCGGATGCAGTCCGTACTGGATCCGATCGGCCAGGCCCCACTCCTGGAGAAGACCCTGGCCGGCGCGGGCGTGCGTGACTGTGAGCCGAATCGACTGGTCGATGTCACGTGACAGGGCGAGTTGGTCAAGCGTGATCCTGGGCTCCCGGAGTTCGACGCCAGCGACGGTCTGGCGGGAGTTCCGTTCGAGCTTCAGGATCTCGTACGCCCGATCGTCCAGTTCGAACCGCGTGACTGCGATTCCTTGGTCACAACCGGGCCCATGCCGTGTCTCTTCGGATGCCGGTCGAACCCACTGCTCGCGAACCAGCCTGCTGGTGGGCCGAAGGAGTCCAAGATAGCCGTCGCCGGCATTCAGGCGACTTACGAGGGTGGAGACAAGGCCTCGTCCGGTGAAGAGGTCGTGGTTCTCGGGCAGGATATCGAGCGCGGTGGCGGCGAGCGTGAACAGGATCCTGATCTCGCGTTCCGAAAGCGCTTGTACTTCTGGACGAATCCACGACCACGTGGGGTGCCGCTTGAGGGTCTCGGTGAGCTTTAGCCACTCATGACGGATTCTGGCGCTTCGCCTCTGGAAGGAGCTGTCGGCGAAGTTGTTCTGGTGGTAAGCCACATAAGCGTTAGCGCTTTTGTCGAGCATTCGATAGAGGGGCCGCAGGGTGTCGTAGAGCTCGCTCTCGTCTTTGAGGTTCCAGAAACCGGTGTCCATCACACGGCTGCCGAGCACTTCGTCGAGAATCGCACTTTCCGGAAGAACCTCCATCGTCATCGACTCGGACTCCGCGTCGTTGGCGAGAACCACGAAACCACCTTTGGCAAGCGGGGCCTCGGGGATGAGAAGCGGGAATGCCGTGAGACGATCACGCGGTTCAATCGAGATGTGCTTGAGGAGATCAATGGTCGTCGGGCCGGTTCTCGTGGCCTCGAGACCCAAGCTCAACGCACCCCAGAGCAGCTCGAACTCGAGGAGGCTCAGTCCGTGCTCGACGCCTCGTTGGCACACGGGCAACCGGCTGGCACTGATACCCTCGTGCCAGGTAGCACGCAGGCTTCGGTACCTCATCTCCCGTTGATGGAGCGTTTCGTCGCCCAAGGCCTCCTTCACGCCCTGAAGCCAGAGGCTGCGGGCATCCCACATGTCCTGGGCGGCGGCGAGAACATCGCCGTAGCTCGTGAACGAGCGGGGCTCCGGCACGCTCGGTGCGACCGGTGGCTGCTGGGCGAGCGAAGGCGTCATGGGGTATCTCCTGGGGTGTCGGGTGGGCTCTCGTGTTGGAAGTCATTTCGCAGGGCGGTCTGACAGCACTGGGTCAGAGCGTGTCGGCCGCGGGCAATTGCTGGGCAGGCCAGAGCATGGCGGGGCGACGATCGCGTGGACTCTCGTCGGCCACCATGGAGCCGCGTTTGAACTGCAGGTATTGATCCAACTCCTCGGCCAGGACTCGCTCGGGACGGGACATGAACCGCCTCGAGTGGCGAAGAACCTCTGATACCTGTCGGTAGGAGATCTCGCCGACGAATGGCGGTGACGGCAGACCTGCCAGTTCCTCGCTGTGCGGAATCGATCGCAGCAGGGTTCGGACGTTCCGGTAGCGGTGGACGAGGGAGTGGTTGGCATGAGGACTCAGCACCACCACCACAAACTCCCGTGGCTTCCACTCAAACAGGCGGTTTCCGCGAAAGTATCCGCACTCGTGAAGACCGACCCGGATGTTCCGGATCAGTTGGTCGCCGGGATACCGCCGGGAGGAGGTGCTATTCGAGGTCCTCCAGGAGAGTTCGGCCTGGTACTTGGCCTCGATGAACACGGTCGTCGGTGGGTTCTCCCATGAGATCACGACGTCGACTTGCGTGCTCCCCTCCTTCCACGGCAGGAGTTCACGGGGGTACGGGTTTTGATTCACCCAGGGCTCGATCCGCAGCCGTCTGTAGACCTGCTGGTGGAATCGCTTTGCACCCAGGGCCACGTTCAAAAACTCCGCGAGCCACCACCGCGGATTGATCGTCCGCATCACCTGGACGATCTCGCCTGTGATGACGTCTTCCGACGAGCTGCGGATGAGAAGCGGACAACGCAGTTGCTGGAGGCGGGCAGGTTCGCAGACCTGGCCCCCCTTGCCGTGGAGTTCCGTGAGCATTCACGCCTCCGCCAGGGCCGCCACGAGAGAGGTTTCCTGGGGGAACTTCGGCCGTCCCCACTCTCGGCACGGGCCTCGGTAGGGGCAGGTGGAGCAGTTGATCTGGTTCTCCACGGGGTAGTAGATGTTGGCCTGCACGGCCCGCTCGATCGTCTCGACGATATCTCCGAGCCTTCCGAGGTCCTCGGGCGATCGGTCGGCCTGGAGTCGCTGGATCTTCGGGGTCTTCGTTTTGATAAGCACCGTGTACTCGACCGTGACCGGCTGCCCAAACGCCTCCTGGACCGCGTTGACGTAGCAGGTCGGCTGCAGCGATCCGGTCGCCTCCGATTCGGAGTAGGCCCGGGCGGCAGTCTTGAACTCCCGCACCTCGAGCCCCTCGTCCGTGGCCACGATGAGGTCAGCCACCGCCAACAGCGGAGCCTCGAGGTATTCGCCGCGGCTGTTGTGGACCGGGGCGATGATCTCCTGCTCGACCGCCACGATCCGATCCGGAGGGGGTTCGTTCAGGTAGAGGTCCAAAAGGGCCAGCCCCTGGGCCATAAGCCCCTCCCTGGTCTCGCCGTCCTTGAAGGCGATCTCAGCGTCGTCTCGACGGGCCCAGTCCTCGGCGTACGCACGCTGAACGAGCGCGAGGTCGGGTTCCCGGCCCTCCTGGAGATGCCGGTGGTACTCCGCCAGACCGGCGTGGACGGCGGACCCCACAACGAGGCCGCTTCCCACGGTCGGCTGTGGCAGGCAGAGGATCCGCTGGAAGTAGTAGCGGAGCGGGCAGGTGAGGTACTGGCTGATGGAGCTATAGCTCCAGTGCGGGCGTCGGTGCATGGATACGTTCCCTCTCGTATCCAGATACCCCCGGGAACCGCAGCGCAGGGCGAGGGAGCACGCCCGCAACAACGCGTCAGGGAAAGACTGCCCCCAAGGGGAGTAACCGTGCTGCTACGTGCTTGGGCGGCTGCGTAGCCGAAGGTGGTCGGAAGCCGCCTCGCCACGCACGCTACTATGCAGCAAAAGTGTTGCATAACTGCCCGGCCAACCCAAGGGCAAAACCGACCCTAAACCAAGCCGTGTGGTCGAGTTGCGTGCGCCGACCCGAGAAGGGCATAATCCTGCTATCGGGGCATAATGGGGTAGCTATCAGGTTCCGCATAATTAAGAGTTATGCCTCAAAAGAGATTCTCCGATGTCCGTTGACTCGTTCTTTTTCGTTCGCGACGAAAAGCTGCCGACCATCTCTCAGTGGCAAGCCGCTCTGGATGGAGCGGGAGTCAGCATCGTCTTGGAGGACGTCGGCGATCTTCGCAAGCACAGCGGGTATCTGCCCGCAACATTCCGCGGCCAGCAGTCCGGATTTGAGTGGTTCTATGGGCCGCTTGCTGAGAACTTCGGTGGCGATGAGCCAACTGGCCTCAACGGGCGTGAGCATGTGGTGAATTGCGTTACGCATAGCGACATGACAGAGTTGTTGTGTGGCCTGATTGCCTGCTCAGTCTTGTCGCAAGTAGCCGACGGCGTTTTCCTTGATGATGGTTCTGGGGCCGTGGTCAGTGCAGATCAAGCCCTCCAAATGGCTCTAGGAATAGAATCACAGGAGCACGAGCGCAAGAAGCTTGCCGCCGAAAAGGACGCTGCCATAACGGACCGGCGATGTCCGAAGTGTGGCAGCCCTTGTCCTGAATACCGCAAGACCTGCAAAGCGTGTGGCTTCGAAATCGGTCGGGCTGTTTGACGCAAGGCATAACCAACCGATGCAGCGGACTCGCGATAGAATCCAAAAGTGTGGCTAGCCCTGCGGTCGCGAGCCGCTGATCGGAGCCGTTCTGTGCGGGAGTTGCACCCATGATCAACGGGAGAGAGTGATGGCCGAAGCCTACGCTGGGTTCTTTGAATACCGACGCGAACGCTATGATTTCGACACCGCGATTGCACAGTGGGACGGACGGCGCCTTGATGCCTATGCGTCAGGGGACTGCGCTCTCGTGTACTTCTGCGGGATCCCTTTCGGCCCGGTCGACGAGTTCGCGGAATTGAACGGCCAGACCTTTTGTGGCGATGGCGGCGAAACAGTATTTTCTGAGGGCCTCGTTCGTTTCTTCGAGAAGAACTACCGCGTCGAGGGAAATGCTGAGATTCGTTGTGTGGCGGCAAATCCCGAAAAGCGCATAGTGAGCCTCGAGTTCGAATTCAAGATCGCGTTGAGTTCGCGCCCGAGTCGACGCGCTCGCGGTGGAATGCGATGCGTACTGGGAGACATCCCCGCGTTGCCCGACCAAAGCCTTGACGAATAAATGTACGCTGCATTTGAAAACGAACTCGCAAAACCGCTCGGGCACAGAACAAAACAATGAACACGAGCCGCCGATCGTGTCCTGGATGATGGCGACGTCTGCGGCGGCGGCCGTGTTATTGTTACCGTTCCACGCTTCAAGTGAAGCGACGAGGTGGAGGTAACCCGAATAGCTGCCCGGCCGGGCGGCCTCAACTCTGATCGCAACGCAGATCGAGATAGTGGCGGGGCAGCGTCGGTCTGCGAGTGCCCCAATAGATGGCCATTCGTGAGGGGCCGAGGGGCTGAAGCAGTGTCGAGGCGCCGGAAGCGACGCCGGCTGGGTGAGCATCGCGATGTAAATCCACGCGGCCCTCGTCGCCTGAGCGAACGGCCCTGGGCGGCGGGCAACCCGCGTTGGCTGGGCACCCCGGCGCCCCTGTAGAATCCAGCCGTCGCGAGGTGGGGTGCCTATTCCATGTGGACGAGCGCCCGGAACCACGCGATGCAATGGACTCGCGGCGGCGTCGTAAGCGATAGCCGAGCTCGTTGCCGCGAGCCATTGATCGCTGGCGTTCGGCGAAGGAGTTGTCGCGAGGGAACCCATGACATCATGCGATTACTGCGGCACCGGAATCCTATTTGGTGCGAATAAAGTCGGCGACCTTCGCTTCTGTAGTCCCGACTGTGCTACGAAGGCCGATTGGGTGCGGGCGGCACTGGCCCTACCCAGAGACGAGGCCGATCATTGCGTCCGGGAAACGCATCAGTCGCCGTGTCCTCGGTGCGGAGGACCCGGACCGGTGGATGTCCACACTTCGCAGTGGGTGTACTCTGCGCTTGCGTGGACGTCTTGGGGGAGTCGGCCCGAGATCTGCTGTCAGTCGTGTGGGCGTACGAAGTACCTGAAAAGTGGCGTGTTCTCTCTACTGCTTGGCTGGTGGGGATTCCCCTTCGGATTTGTCATCACTCCGCTTCAGGTGTGCCGGAATCTCGGCGGCCTGCTTGGAATTGGGGCGCCCGATCCCGGATCGCCGTCTCCAGCGCTTGATCGAATGGTTCGACTACGCCTTGCAGCGCGCAAGTAGCCGGTCATGATTCAGTATTCTCGCTCACAACCAGACGCGACGCCGAACAAGGCGCTGGATCAGACGGCGGCTTGCTTCCAATGCGGCGACGCGGAGCCGATTGTCCGCCGCTGATCAGCTTCCCCGTTAGCCCGAGGAGGATATAGCGGTGGGACTCAACCTCGGATTGACGCATGGCTGGATCGTAACGGAGTTGGAACGTCGCCGTCCGGTCGCTGAGGCAATGGCGTCGCTAATCGATCAGTGTGAGGCCGAGCATCCGCACCCCGACTGGACCACTCTCCGGGCACTGCCCTACTCCGACTTGTCGTCCCTGGTTGAATGGGTGCAACTCCCTTTTCGTAACGAACCGCCAGCCGCTCCGCTTAAGGGCTTGTGGTTTGGGCTATTCAATCCATGCCCTGACGGCCAGACTCCTGTGGCTGACGTTTACGTATGCGGGTCTGAACGTTTCGAGCCAGATCCGAACGACATCAGTTGGGCCGAGCGACCTGAGTGGTGGCCAGAATGCCGCTATGCGAACTCAACCGTCTTAGCCGACATTTATCGCATCGCCTACCGGCAAGGTGGCGAGTTTGGCGAGCAGGAATCCGCGCTTGGCAACTACGCCGAGTACCCGCTGTGTCTAGGCTACGGCGCTTTCGCAATCCGCGAAGTGCTGGGCGAGGTAGACCCAGATCTGTTATTGGGATGCTCCGCTTCGCTCGGCGTAGCGCTCGGGTTCGACGGCGGGGATTTTGTGATGTTGGGGCAGTTGGTGCGCGACGCCCATGTATCGGAGTAGGGCTAACCAAGCGATGCAGCAGCCTCGCCCTAACGTCCTGCGGTGTGGATAATCTCATAGTGGCGAGCTGCTGATCGCCAACGTTCGGCAAAAAGATATGAACGAAGGATGGAGCGGAGATGACTACCTGATTCTGTTCGATGAGGCGGAATCAGAACGACTGACTGAGGGATACGGCGTCCAGCAAATCCTTCCGGGATTGGCGGTGGTCGGACTCCTCGGCTGGGACGACTTCATCCTCAGGAATGATGGCGGCCAACTGTTCCGCGCTCCGACCGTGCCCCTGGACCAAAGGTATGTCGAGTCGCTGAGCGAGGTTCCGGCTCCCTCTAGGTTGACCCAAGACCACCGATTCACCGGCAAGATCAAGTGGTATACGCAGCCCATAGTCTTCGGTGGCGATCCGAGTGCGGAGCAGAACATCATCTGGATCGATATCGCAAAGCATCAGGAACTCGTGCAGTGGTGGAACCGCAAGTACGCGGAAGTAGCGGGTGAATGACTTGCCGAACCAAGCGATGCAGCAGCCTCGCCCTTACGTCCTGCGGTGTGGATAATCCCATGGTGGCGAGCTGCTGATCGCCAACGTTCGCCTGCCATCCCGGACCTCCTTCGCCCTGGATGGGTTCCCCCTTCCCCCCGCTACCACGCTTCTGATCTGCTGCTGACCACCCCCGTCCCGTTGTTCATGCGATCGCGAGGCTCGACCATCCGTGAACCCCGCCCTCATCTTCGTCGCTTGTGTTCACTGCCTCCTTCTTGCTTCGTTGCTTGGATGGGCACTGCGGAGGTTTGAATCTGGCCGCACCTTTCCGCGGCAGCAGGTATGGCGAGCCGCAGCGCTCGCGGTCGCCGCTCTGTATGCACCCTCGCTCGCCCCTGAGTTGTTTAAATTGAGGGCGTGGCTCCCCTCGGACATTACATTGCAGACGGCAAAGTTAGTTGCGGCCGTGTTGTTCGTAATGCGTTATGCACTAAGCTTCCTCGTGCAGTTGATCGTGTTTCGCATCTGCCTACGTGATGCCTCCGGTCTTCCCTTGTCATGGCCAGGAAGTTTGTGGCTCGCAGGGCTATCCACCGCGTTGCTCGTCGGACTTAAACTATTTGCCCTGCTGTGTCTCGCTTTCGCCTTTTCTGCAATCAGAGGCCCGTAATCGTCCGTGCCTCTGGGGCGAACCAAGCGATGGAGCAGAATCGCGATAGCGTCCAGCGGAGTTGAGAATCCAATGCCGCGATCTGCTCATCGCGGTCGTTATCCGAGTGAAATCCACGAAACTCACGA
>Ga0194055_10001185_pt1 | contig 21167 bp, 20 predicted proteins | sample SepL449m_MetaG_FD_155482 | JGI IMG/M metagenome (GOLD analysis project Ga0194055, IMG submission 155482) | Anoxic zone freshwater microbial communities from boreal shield lake in IISD Experimental Lakes Area, Ontario, Canada - Sep2016-L442-9m | ecosystem: Environmental > Aquatic > Freshwater >...
GTGCGTTTACAACAAACGATGTTCCGCCTGAGGTTCCGATGACTTCTGCGGGTACTCCATGCTGCAAAGCCAAATCCAGTAACTCGGCTGCTTGTTCTGCCGTCAGGGCAACGACCGCGCGAGCCACTGACTCACTCCATAGTTGCGTGAATGCATCGCCAGTTAAGTTCAAGGTCGCGCCGCGGTTTCCGCGTAGGCACATTTCCACCACGGCTTGAGCCAAACCGCCATCAGAGATGTCGTGGGCCGCACTTACCAGGCCTTGATTGGCAGCCGTGATGAGAACTTCTGCCAGGTTGGCCTCGGCTTCAAGGTCTGGCTGTGGTGGTTGCCCACCCAGGTGAGCATGGACAACGTGGGCCCATTCCGAGCCGTCAAATTCAGCCTTGGTTTCACCTAACACAATCAGAGTCAAACCATCTGCGGGTAAAGCGTGCGACAGATGTGTGTGAACGTCATCAATCACACCGAGGACTCCAACAACGGGAGTGGGCAAGATGGCTGTTTCGCCGGTTTGGTTGTAGAAGCTGACGTTGCCACCGGTTACCGGAACGCCCAAAGTTAAGCAGGCATCGGCAAGGCCGGTAACGGCCTCAGAGAACTGCCACATCACTGATGGGTCTTCAGGTGAACCAAAGTTCAAACAGTTGGTTACCGCGATTGGTCGCGCACCCGTTGCTGCGACATTGCGGTATGCCTCACTTAGGGCCAACTGTGCACCTAGGTAGGGGTTCAACATCGTGAAGCGTGCGTTGCAGTCGGTGGAAATCGCCACACCACGTGAGCTGGAGTCGTCAAGGCGCACCATTCCGGCATCTTCTGGTGTTGCCGATGCTGTGTTACCCAAGACGTAGCGGTCATATTGCGATGTGATCCAACTCTTGTCGGCCAAGTTCGGCGATCCAACCAGCGTCAACACCGTGTGAACAAATTCTTCTGCTGACTGTGGTCGCTGGAGCGAAGTAGCTGAGTTGGCGGCCAGGAGATCTTGACTAGCGGGCTTTGCGAAGGGTCGGTTATAGACCGGTCCTTCGTGAGCAACGGTGCGCGGTGGCACATCCACGATTTGTTCGCCTTGCCATTCAATGGTCAACCGACCGCTGGAGTTCACTGTGCCAATCACGACAGCATCAACATCCCACTTGCCACAGATTTCCATGAAGCGATCAAGGTGGGCCGGTTCCACGATCGCGCACATGCGTTCTTGAGATTCGCTCATCAAGATTTCTTCAGGGCTTAGTGTGCCATCGCGCAATGGCACTGAATCCAAGATCACGTGCATGCCGCCATCACCGTTGCTGGCAAGCTCAGAGGTGGCACAAGAAATTCCAGCACCACCAAGGTCTTGGATCCCTACGATGATGTCTTCAGCAAAGATTTCTAAACAGCACTCAATCAAAACTTTTTCAGTGAATGGGTCGCCGACCTGCACGCTGGGGCGTTTAGCAGGCCCGTCGGCATCAAAGGTTTCAGAGGCAAGGACCGAGACGCCACCGATTCCGTCCCCACCTGTCTTTGCACCAAAGAGCACGACAAGGTTGCCGGTACCTGAAGCAGTGGCTAGCAGGATGTCTTCGTGTTTCATAACCCCAACGCACAAGGCATTAACTAGCGGGTTACCTAGGTAGCTTTGATCAAAAACAACTTCGCCACCGATATTGGGCAGTCCTAGACAATTCCCGTAACCACCAATTCCAGCCACGATGCCAGGGAGCACTCGCTGGGTATCGGGTGCATCAGCTGGTCCAAAGCGAAGGGGATCCATGACGGCGATGGGGCGAGCCCCCATAGTCAAGATGTCGCGAACGATGCCACCAATTCCGGTGGCGGCACCTTGGTAGGGCTCGACGTAGGACGGGTGATTATGTGATTCCACTTTGAAGGTGACGGCGTAGCCATCGCCGACATCAACCACGCCGGCGTTCTCACCCATTCCCACGAGCAGCACGTCAGTCTTTGGAACCTTGTCACCAAATTGGCGTAGGTGAACCTTGCTGGACTTATAGGAGCAGTGCTCGCTCCACATCACTGAATACATGGCAAGTTCGGCACTGGTGGGGCGGCGGCCGAGAATTTCCTTAATGCGGGCGTATTCGTCAGCCTTCAAGCCAAGTTCGGACCAGGGTTGCTGCGCATCTGGGGTGGCCGCTGCTTGTGCTGTGGTGTCGATACTCATGAGGCATTGACCAGTGTGGAAAGAACGGATGTGAAGAAGGCCAATCCATCAAGGCTTGGCCCAAACCCAGCTTCGACAGCATGTTCGGGGTGCGGCATGAGCCCCACGACGTTTCCTGCTTCGTTCGTGATGCCAGCAATGTCTCGTCGTGAACCATTTGGATTGACATCGACGTAGCGAGCGATGATGCGCCCGGTTGCTTCAAGTTCATCAAGGGTCCGCTCATCGGCGATGTAGGAACCCTCCCCATTTTTCAATGGGATGACGATTTCCTGGTTGGTGTTAAAACCAGAGGTAAAAGCAGACGTGGTGTTCTCGATACGAAGTTTCTGATCACGGCAAATAAAGTGCAGGTGATCATTACGCGTCAGGGCCCCTGGCAGTAAATGCGATTCGCACAGCACTTGAAAGCCGTTACAAATACCAAAAACCGGCATGCCCGACTTGGCTGCATCAATGACCGAGCTCATGATCGGTGAAAAACGTGCGATAGCCCCAGCTCGGAGGTAGTCGCCGTAGGAAAACCCACCAGGTAGGACGACGGCGTCAATTCCTGACAGGTTTGTGGTGCCATGCCACAGTGCGACAGGTTCGCCACCGGCGATGGCGATGGCCCGCTGTGCATCACGGTCGTCAAGGGAACCTGGAAAAGTGACAACCCCGATGCGTGAGCTCATACCTAGTTGTCCTCCACCCGCACGGTGAAGTCTTCAATGACAGTATTTGCCAGCAGCGATTGGGCAAGTTCGCGAATGCGCGCGAGGGCCGCATCATCAACGGGGCCGTCAATCTCAAGTTCAAAACGCTTACCTTGTCGCACGCTGGCGATCGTGGAATATCCCAGTCGTTGGGCTGCGCGTTCTACTGCTTTACCTTGAGGGTCAAGGATTTCCGACTTCAGCATGACGTCGACGACGACGCGGGCCACTGGCACTCCTGAACTTGCAGGGACGATTGTTTGATCAGTCTATCGGGGTGGGAATGCTTGCCATGCTGACCACGCGCTGGCCACCATGTCGGTCAAGTCACGATGCGCACTAAAGCGCAGTTCAGTGTCAATGCGCCCAACGGCGGCCACCAGGGATGCGGGATCGCCGGCACGGGCTGGGGCAATTTCATGGTCGAAGGAACGACCAAGGACTGCTCTGACAGCGTCAAGAACCTCTAGGACACTAAATCCCAGTCCGCGCCCGACGTTAAACACGCTTGACCTGCTGCCACTTTCCACATGGGCCACAGCAGCCACATGAGCATCAGCCAGGTCTTGCACGTGGATGTAATCGCGCACACAGGTTCCATCAGGTGTGGGGTAGCTATCTCCGAATACTTGAGGGGCTTGACCTTGATCCAAGGCTCGCAGGACCATCGGAATCAGGTTGAACACCCCTGTGTCACCGAGATCATCGGCACCGGCACCGGCCACGTTGAAGTAGCGCAAGGCGGTCCAGGACAAGTCATAGCCGGAGTTGACTAAATCAGCCAGTAACCACTCTTGGGCTAGTTTGGTTTGTCCGTAGGGATTAACCGGTAGCGGCGTGGTGTCTTCGCTGACACGTTGCCCATCAGGAGAGCCATAGATCGCCGCACTTGAACTTAAGACAAAGTGGTGAATCTGCGCTGCCTTGACAGCATCGAGCAGGGACATCATGCCGAGAACATTTTGTTCGAAGTACAGGTGCGGGTTGTGCACTGATTCCTCAACCGATTTTTTCGCGGCCAGGTGCACGACTCCATCGATCAAGCCAGTGCGAAGGGCTGAGGTGACAGCATCGGTATCGAGGATTGAGGCTTGGATAAAGGGGACACCTTCTGAAACCTTTCGGCGCAAGCCCGTTGAAAGATCATCTAGGACAACCACATCGTGGCCAGCGGTGTTCAGGGCCCGAACAATGTGGGCACCGATGTAACCGGCTCCACCGGTAACTAACCACTTCATGCCAAGTCACCGCCGGTGAGAAGTTGGAATGCTTCAAGGTACTTAGCCCGAGTTGCTTGCACAATCTCGGCCGGAAGTGCCGGCGGTGGGGTCGCAGATGTGCGATCCCAACCAGATTCAGGTGAGGTCAACCAATCCCGAACGAATTGTTTGTCATAGGACGGTTGAGCAGAGCCTGGCTTCCAGCCAGTAGCCGGCCAAAAGCGTGAAGAATCCGGTGTAAGGACCTCATCACCCAGAACAATGACCCCAGCCGCGTTTCGCCCAAATTCAAACTTGGTATCTGCCAACAAGATTCCGCGCTCGGCGGCGATAGTTTCAGCTCTTTGATAAACCGACAGAGTGAGGCGAGCCAATTCATCAGCATCGGCTTGCCCAATGGCTGCCACTACGTGGGCAAAATCAACATTTTCATCGTGATCACCAAGTTCTGCTTTGGTGGCAGGAGTAAAGATCGGCTTGTCTAGCTTACTTCCATCAAGCAAACCGGCGGGAAGTTTAACGCCGCACACAGTTGACGATTGGTTGTATTCGATGAGACCACTACCGGTCAAATATCCCCGCGCCACACACTCAATAGGAAACATCTCCAGTCGTTGGCAAATCATTGCCCTGCCCGCCACCGCTTGGGGAACGTCGGTAGAGAGCACATGATGAGGAACCAGGTCTTTGAGTTGGTCAAACCACCAAAGCGAGAGGCTGGTAAGAATTCGACCTTTGTCAGGAATCGGCGTTGAAAGCACCCAGTCGTAGGCAGAAATGCGATCGCTGGCCACTACCAAGAGGTTGCCATCGGCGGCTTCATACAGTGAGCGAACTTTGCCTTGGTGCAGAAAACCGAATCCGGCAGCTAGCAGTTCATCGTGGGCTGGATCTGGCGGTAAAAGCGTTGTGGTCACAAGATCTCGCCGGGTGAGTAACGGGCAGCTTCGGGGTAGGTGGCTAAGACCTGGCTAATGCGGGCAACAACTGCATTGACTTGAGCTTGGGCTGCACCGGTGAATGTCAGTGGTTCAGCAACAAGGGCTTGGATGTCCTGGTGAGTCAGGGGCAAGCGCTCATCTTCTGCGAGCCTGTCAAAAAGGTCGTTGTCTGCGGAAGCCTTCTCGCGCATTTCCAGTGCGACTGCCACGGCGTGTTCTTTGATCACTTCGTGGGCAACTTCGCGACCGACTCCAGCGCGAACACAGGCCATCAGAATCTTCGTCGTGGTTAAGAACGGCAAGTAGCGCGCGAGCTCACGTTCAATGACAGCTGGGAAGACACCAAATTCGTCAAGCACTGTCAGGAATGTTTCAAACAAACCATCAATGGCGAAGAATGCATCAGGAAGGGCCACCCGCCGCACAACCGAACATGACACGTCACCTTCGTTCCATTGATCACCAGAAAGCTCAGTGGTCATGGAAAGGTATCCGCGAAGCACTACGGATAATCCGTTCACGCGTTCGCAAGAGCGGGTGTTCATTTTGTGTGGCATCGCGCTAGAGCCAACTTGACCAGCCTTGAAACCTTCGGTTACCAGTTCGTTGCCCGCCATCAGGCGAATGCTTGTAGCCAGATTGCTTGGCGCTGCGCTGGCTTGAACCAGTGAACTGACAACATCAAAATCCAGGGAGCGCGGGTACACCTGACCCACAGAGTTCAGAACGTGTGAAAAACCAAGGTGGGTGGCGATGCGTTGTTCAAGTTCGGCCAATTTGCCTTCATCGCCATCAAGTAGGTCCAGCATGTCCTGTGAGGTGCCGACCGGTCCCTTAATGCCGCGCAGTGGGTAGCGCTCAAGCAATTCCTCAATACGCTGCAACGAAAAAAGAAGTTCGTCGGCGCAACTGGCGAATCGCTTACCCATGGTTGTGGCCTGAGCTGCCACATTGTGGCTTCGTCCCGTGACAACAAGGCTTTGGTATTCGCTGGCGCGTTGGCCTAAGCGGGCAAGGGTTGCAACGATGCGATCGCGGGTCAGGGTTAACGCTGATCGAATCTGCAGCTGTTCAACGTTTTCGGTCAGATCCCTAGAAGTCATTCCCTTGTGGATCTGCTCGTGGCCTGCAAGGGCGTTAAATTCTTCAATGCGAGCCTTGACATCGTGGCGAGTGACTCGTTCGCGGGCTGCAATCGAGTCCAAGTCAACGTGCTCGATGACTGCTTGATAGTCCGCGATTGCGCCGGGGTCAATGGCTATGCCCAGATCGCTTTGGGCCTGCAGTACTGCAATCCACAACTGGCGCTCAAGGATTATCTTTTGAGTTGGCGACCACAGATCTTCCATGGCCTTGGATGCATACCGACTGGCCAGCACATTAGGAACTGCGGTCATAGGTCCATTCTCTCAGGTCGACGGTATGAAGTGTCGTTCTGTTGGGCGTGGACGCTGCCGTACTTGAAAACTAGCTCCTAGAACTTGGTAGCCCCAGCAGCAAGTGGATCGAATCCAGCAGGCCAAATCGTGGCATCGTTATAGGCGGTACCGGTCAGGATGGCACCGGTCAGGATGGCACCGGTCAAATTGGCTCCACCCACGTTCGTTGCGGACAGATCGGCCCCTGACAGGTTCGCATTTGTCAGAACGGCAAAACCCAACTGGGCTCCGCGAATTTGCGCACCAGTTGCGTTGGCATTACTCAAATTGGCTTTGGTCAAAACCGTTTGGGTCAGGGTGGCACTGGTCAGGTTCGCCCCGGAAAGGTTCGCCGCTGCTAGTTGCTGTTGTGAAATATCCGACTTTGAAAGATCGCAGTTGCTGAGGTCTGCGTTGGCCTGCCAGCGGCCGCATCGCGTTCCGTCTTGCTTTTGACCGGTGTAGCTACTGGTTGACTGGCTTGCACTGGGGTTGGCCGAGTTCGAAGCCACAGGTGCTGGATTGGATTTCTTGGAACATCCAGTCAGGGCGAGCAGGGAAATCAAGGCGATGACAGCAACTTTTTTCATGCCTTAACGATAGAGGCTTGAGTTGATAACGGGTCAAGGGGATGCGAAATGAGCACATCAGTAAGGAAATTAGGCAGGAACTTCCACGGTCAGGCTTTGGCCTAGGGCTAGAAGTTGTTCACCGGAGTTGGGCTTGATCACTGTTGAGGGCTTGGCTCCCACCGATGTCATGACTAGGGCTGTTTGGCTCGTTGATGAGGTCTGAACAATGAGTCCGGATTGTTCGGGTAAGCCAAGAACGGTGATAGCTGGACCAGCCCCCCCAACAGAATCCAGCCTGCCTAATCCACCAGCACTGAAGTGAGGCAAAACTAAGCAGCCGGGCACCAGGGCCAGGCCGGCTGCAAGTTTTCCACGATCTGGCAACCAGGTTTGTTCGCACAAAACCATCGCCCCGGCACTTGCGCCCATCAGGATGCCTCCAGAGCCGTCAAGGAATTCCTTGAGAAGTTGGTCAAGTTTGTGTTCGATAAGTGCGCTCAGTAGGCGCGATGGTGATCCACCCGGTAACACGATGATGCTTGCAGAACGCAGGGCAGCCTGTGCCCCGGCTTCGTCGCCTCGTGCATCAGGAGCGGCAATAACACTTGGCGCATCATCGTTGCCGTAAACCGATTTCACAATGGAGGAAAAGTGCCTGATTCCGTTGTTGTTTGCGGTGTCGTATTCAAACCCTGAGGCGCCTGCAAGGGCAGTGACAACGATGTCTCCGGTGCGCCCGGCATCGCGCGCTGCTTCTACGAGCAAGCGATCCATTGCGATGCAGTCGGCACCAAATTCAGCACCACCTTGTAAACAAATCACGCGGAGTGCGCTGCCTTAAGTGCGATATCTGTGCGGTAGTGACCATCACGAAGATCAATGTGACCTAAAGCTTCGTACGCGCGTGCCCGGGCCTGTTCCAAATTCGCGCCACTGGCTGTTACTGAAAGGACTCGACCACCGCTGCTGGTTAATTCGCCGTCTGCATTGATCGTGGTGCCGGCGTGCAAGACCATCACCCCTTCAACGGCCTCAGCGTGATCAATGCCGGTGATAATTTCGCCGGTTAGGGGTGATTGTGGGTAACCGGGCGCTGCTAGTACCACTGTTACGGCCGATCCAGGATTCCAAATCAGGGCTGGCTGCTGGCTAAGCGTGCCGTTTGATGCTGCTAGGAGCAGTTGCCCCAGTGGAGTTTCCAGACGAGCAAGGACTGCTTGAGTTTCGGGATCGCCGAATCGAGCATTGAACTCAACGACCTTCACCCCTTGTGAAGTCAGAGCAAGGCCTACATAGAGCAGTCCACTAAAGGGCGTTCCACGCTTTTGCATTTCTTGCAAGGTGGGATGTACGACGGTGGCAAGTACTTCATCAATCAGATCGTTAGGCGCCCACTCCAGCGGAGTGTAGGCACCCATACCGCCGGTGTTTGGTCCTTCGTCGTTGTCGTCGATGCGCTTGAAGTCCTGAGCCGGCGATAGCGCGAGTGCGTCAGTTCCATCCGTGATGACAAACAGCGAAACCTCAGGCCCATCAAGGAATTCCTCAATGACCACCCGATCGCAATCTTGCGCATGAGCCAAAGCTTGCGCACGATCATCGGTGACAACTACACCTTTGCCAGCGGCTAGACCGTCATCTTTGACAACGTAGGTAGGCCCGAACGCATCAAGGGCAGCTTCAGCTTGATCAGAGTTGGTACAAGCAAAAGATCGTGCCGTGGGCACTGAGGCCGCAGCCATGACTTCCTTGGCAAAGGCCTTGCTTCCTTCAAGTTGGGCAGCTGCCGCGCTAGGACCAAAGCAGGCAATCCCCAGTTCGCGCACCGCATCGGCGACTCCGGCAACAAGTGGGGCTTCAGGGCCGACGACCACCAGATCAATGGCAAGCTCGCTAGCCAGGGTCGCAACGGCTGCAGGATTTGTCGCATCAACGTCGATGTTGGTTGCGTGCTGACCGGTGCCACCATTTCCTGGCGCACACCAAATTCCGGTCACACTTGAGTCTTGGCTTAATGCACGGATGAGAGCATGCTCGCGGCCGCCATTTCCAATGACGAGAACTTTCATAAAGTCAGGCTACCGAACACCAGCGGAGCGTGTGGTGGAAAGGAAATCTGCCAGCGCAATGGTTGCATCGCGGGCTTGCCCCACGCCTATTGCCGAAATCGGTGCTCCCGAAATGTCCTGCAAGTACCTTACGTAGGACTGTGCATTCGCCGGTAGGTCACTGAACTCGCGGGCGCTAGAGATATCGCTCTTCCAGCCCGGAAGAATTTCGTAAATTGGCTTTGCGTGGTGGAAGTCGGTTTGTGAATCGGGGAGTTCCTCAACACGTTGACCGTCAACTTCGTAGGCCACGCAGACTGGAATTTCATCCCACGCGCTGAGCACATCAAGTTTTGTGAGGAAGAAATCGGTAAGGCCATTGACTCGTGTGGCGTAGCGAGCAACAACCGCGTCGTACCAACCACATCGACGGTTACGTCCCGTTGTTGTGCCGCGCTCACCACCAATTTCGCGTAGCTGGTCACCGTCGTTGTCCAAAAGTTCGGTGGGGAATGGTCCAGAGCCCACGCGCGTTGTGTAAGCCTTGATGATTCCTATGGTGCGCGTAATGCGAGTAGGTCCGATGCCGGATCCGCTGCAAGCCCCACCGGCTGTGGGGTTGGAGGAGGTCACGAAGGGGTAGGTGCCGTGATCAACGTCGAGCAATGTGCCTTGCCCACCTTCAAGCAGGACTACGGCGCCTTGGTCTAGGGCCTTGTTGAGAACTAATGAGGTATCGGTGACGTACGGGCGCAGCGCCTCTGCAAACGAGAGCAAGTAGTCAGTGGATTCCTCCACAGTGATGGCCTCTTCGTTGTACACCTTGACGAGTTGTTCGTTCTTGCTCACCAGGGCACTTTCAACTTTTTGCCGCAAAATCTTTTCGTCAAACAGATCCTGAACGCGAATGCCTAAGCGAGCGACCTTGTCCGCGTAGGCCGGACCGATGCCGCGACCGGTGGTTCCAATTTTGGCCTCACCCAATGATCGCTCAGAACTCTTATCGAGCATGACGTGATAGGGCGCAATCAAGTGTGCACTTGAGGAGAGCAACAACTTAGAGGTATCAACACCGCGGTCGTTCAGGTCAGAGATTTCCTGCAGAAGGACTGCGGGATCGACCACCACGCCATTACCGATGACTGGAATGCATTCAGGAGTCAAGATGCCCGAGGGTAGAAGGTGAAGAGCGTATTTCTCGTTGCCTACAACAACAGTGTGTCCGGCGTTGTTGCCGCCTTGGTAGCGAACGACGTAGTTGACGGAACTGCCAAGTAGGTCGGTGGCCTTGCCCTTGCCCTCGTCGCCCCATTGGGCGCCAAGCAGCACTATGGCTGGCATGGGATGTGTCCCCTCGGTGGAGTGAGCCGAATGCTCGGCTGGAACCACTATCTGGTTCCGATAAAGAATACCTGCTCAGGCTAGGAAAGCCCTCAGGTGGTCAAACTAGCGTGTAGCCGGCTTCGTCGATGGCCTCGGTTACCGCATCAATGGGCAACTCGGTTGCACTTTCAACGCGAACTGCTCCGGTTTCAAGATCTACCGACACCGATGTCACACCTTGGATCGCAGAAAGCTCTTGCGTAACCGAGGCGACACAGTGTTCGCAAGTCATGCCTGCAACGTTGTAGGTAGATGTTGTCATGCGTTATCCAAACCGTCCCGAAATGTAATCCTCAGTAGCCTTTTGAGATGGCGAACCAAAAATGTTTGCTGTGGTGTTCATTTCAATGAGTTTACCGGGCTTGCCCGTTCCAGCGATATTGAAGAATGCGGTGGTGTCCGAGACGCGAGCAGCCTGTTGCATATTGTGCGTCACGATTACGATTGTGTATTGCTGCTTCAATTCGTGAATGAGTTCTTCGATGGCCAGAGTCGAAATCGGGTCCAACGCTGAGCAGGGTTCATCCATCAGCAGGACCTGGGGTTGAATCGCGATCGCGCGCGCGATGCATAAGCGCTGTTGCTGCCCGCCTGAGAGCACACTGCCAGGTCGGTCCAGGCGATCCTTGACTTCTTCCCACAGGTTGGCGCCACGAAGTGAGGACTCAACGACATCGTCAAGCTCAGACTTCTTGGTGCGCTTTTTGAGTTTGATGCCCGCCACAACGTTTCCGTAGATTGACATCGTCGGAAATGGGTTGGGTTTTTGGAACACCATGCCGATGGTGCTGCGCACGTTGACTGGGTCAATGTCCGGACCGTAAATGTTTTCGTGGTCAAGCAAGATTTTGCCCTCGATGCGGGCCCCAGGAGTTACTTCGTGCATGCGGTTGAGGGTTCGCAACACTGTTGACTTGCCGCAGCCGGAGGGGCCAATGAAAGCTGTCACAGCGCGCGGTTCGACAACTAAGTTCACGCCTTCAACGGCAAGAAAGGTGCCGTAGTAGACGTTCAAGTCAGAAACGTCGATGCGCTTTGCCATGTCCCTACTTCACTCGTGACAGTCGCGCGATAGCTCGCGCACTGAGGTTGAGAATCATCACTAGCAAGATGAGCGTAAGGGCTCCGGCCCAGGCCCGGTCAATGGATGCCGTGGTGCCACTTCCGATCTGGTCCCAAACATAGGTTGGAAGTGAGGCCTGAGGGCCATTGAATGGATTGATGTTAATCGACTGCGTGAGGAAGGTGGTCAAAAGTAATGGCGCTGTTTCTCCAGTGACGCGAGCAACGGCAAGCATGGCACCGGTGATGATGCCTGTTGATGCTGACGGGATCACGACTCGAAGGATCGTCCGATACTTAGGAACCCCCAGTGCGTAGGAGGCTTCACGAAGATCTCGCGGGACTAATCGCAACATTTCTTCGGTTGAGCGAACCACGACGGGGATCATCAAGATAGCTAAAGCAATCCCAGCGGCAAAGCCACTTCGTTGCAGTCCAAGAGTGAGAATCAATCCGGTGTAAACAAACAAACCGGCAACAATGGATGGAATGCCGGTCATGACATCGACGAAGAAGCTCACGCTGCGTGCAAGGCGACTTCTATTGCCGAATTCGACAAGGTAAACCGCGGCCAACACTCCCAGGGGAATTCCGATGGCTGCCGCAATAGCGACTTGTTCCACCGTGCCGATCAGGGCGTGCAAAATGCCGCCACCGGGTTTGCGCGGGCTGACATTGCGCATGGTGGAGGTCAAGAAGCCTGCATTGAATGCGTGGAAACCACGCACCAGAACCGTCAGCAGGATTGAAGCCAGCGGAACGAGTGCGGCGACCAGGGCAGAGACTAAAAATGTGGAGGCAAGGCGATCGATGGCGTAGCGAGAGCCCTCAACAGCAAAACTCAGCCAGGTTTGCAGGACGAGAAACAGGACAAATGCCACCACGGTGGTCCCGGCGACTCCGCTGATCGGTGTCATCAACGACAACAAGATGGCTGCAGCGACAGAGGTTGCCAAAACGGCTGCGGTATTCCACCGCGGCAACTTGCGTTGTGACAAAAGGTCGTGCAGCTCTTCACTGGTGATTGTGCCTTGAGTCATTGTCATGTCAGTTAGCCCCCGAGAAGTCTCGACGGCGTTCGACGACAACGCGCGCGGCCATGTTCACAGCGAAAGTAATGATGTAGAGAACAAGGCCGGATGCAATCAATGCGCCAAGACCGATGTTGCCTGCTTCATTCCATTTCAAGGCAATGTTGGCAGCGAAGGTATTGCCGCCGGGTTCTGTCACATGCCAGTTGATGGAGAAGGTCGCTGACAGAATTAATGCAACAGCGATGGTTTCACCAAGGGCTCTGCCCAGTCCCAACATGGCCGCGCTGACCATGCCCGGACGAGCGAACGGGAAGACTGCGGTGCGCATGGTTTCCCAGCGAGTGGCGCCAAGAGCTAAAGCGGCTTCAATGTGGCCGGGGGGTACTTGGTTGAACACCTCACGCGAGATTGCTGACACGGTGGGCAAAATCATGATCGCCAAAACTACGGCGGCAAGGGCGATTGAGCGGGTGTAGATGTTTTGGCTGTTGTTAAAGAGCGGGATGAATCCAAGATGTTGATCAAGCCAGCGCCACAGACCGATGCTGTTAGGCATCAAGATTTGCAATCCCCACAATCCGAAGATGATGGAGGGAACGGCTGCGAGTAGGTCGACGACGTAACCAAGCGTTGGAGCAAAACGGCGTGGCGCGTAATGCGAGGTGTAGAGCGCGACTCCAAGGCCAACGGGAACGGCAATAACCATGGCGATGACAGAGCTCAACAGGGTTCCAAATGCGAGTGCAGCAATTCCAAATTTCGGTTGCGGGTCGTCGGGGAACCATTGTGTTGATGTTAAAAACGGGACCGTGTTAGCCCGAAGAGCGGGCAAGGCCTTCCAAAGAAGGAAGGCGCCGATGGCACCCATCGTGAACAAAACGATGATTCCAGATCCGCGCGAGATGCCGGCAAAGGCAGCATCGCGTGGTCGCGAACTTCTCCCAAGAGGGGGCTGAACCTGCGGGCTTAACAACTGCGTCACCTGTTCATGCTCCCTCAACACGGTTGGCTTTGGGGGGAAGTTGGCTACTTCGTTGGGCTTATCTTGCCGACTGTTCCCCACACGTCACACGAGCCCCCACCCGGTGGGGTGAGGGCTCGTGTGCGGTACGGGCGGTACCTGAAATTGCTAGGAAATGGAGGCCACTGATGCACGAACTGCAGTCAGCAAATCTCCGCTAATGGGTACGTATCCATTGTCGGCCAAGTTAGCTTGGGCAGCATCGGATGCGGTGTAGGTCAGGAAGGACTTGGTCAAGGCCAGATCGGAACTGCCCAGTCCCTTCTGGCAGGTGATTTCGTAGGTCACCAACACGATCGGGTAAGCGTCGGCTGACTTAATCGTGTAGTCCACCTTCAGCTTGATGTTCGAGCTGGCGTCTACGCGCGTTGCCTTGGCGATGGTTGCTGCGGCTGTTTGTGCGTTGGGCTCTACGGCTCCAGCTCCGTTGTCAACGCTGGCAACCTTCAGTGCAGCATCTTGTGCGAAGGACAACTCGACGTAACCAATGGAGTTATCGGTGGACTTCAATGCGGAAGCGATCCCGTCGTTGCCCTTGGCACCTTGGCCACCGGTTGCCTTCCAAGCCTTGTCATTGCCGAGCTTCCACACGGAAGGTGCAGCTGCTGCCAAGTACTTGGTGAAGTTATCCGTGGTTCCCGAGCCGTCGGAGCGGTGGAACTGAGCGATCGTGGCATCAGGAAGGGTGACGGACTTATTCAAGTCAGCAATCTTGGAATCGTTCCACTTCGTGATCGAGTTGTTGAAGATGCCAGCGATAACAGCTGGCGTGAGAGTGAGCGAGTCAACCCCGTTGACGTTGTAGGCCAAGGTGATAGCTCCACCGACCATGGGAATGTCGATGGCCTTTCCGGTGGCGCAACGCGCATCGGCCTTTGGCTGGTCTTCGGGCTTGAGTGCGGAGTCTGAACCTGCGAAAGCTGTTTGCTTGTTGACGAAGTCAGCAATGCCAGCACTTGAGCCAACTGCTTGGTAATCAACCGTTGCGCCGGTGCAGGCACTTTGGTAGTTGTTGATCCAGTCTGCAATGGCGTTCTTTTGTGCGGTGGATCCGCTGGCCTTGATCGATCCCGTTGAACAATCAATTTTTGCGTTATTTGAACTTGCATTGTTGTTGGAGTTTCCCCCACATGCGCTAAGCGCAAAAGTAAGACTGAGCACGATGGCTGCAGCGGCAAATCCTCTGCGGGCAGTGCTGGCGTTCATCTGACCTCTTCTCGAAGGACCGTCACGGTTTGACGGGTGTTTAACCTGATGAGTGAAAAGTAGGCGGGATAAGTAGCCAACGGGGCAGTACAAGGTGAACGGGAGGTGAACAATCGCTGACGCTTGTGCGCCGGCGTCAGGGCAAGTGGCGTTCGAGAGCCACAACCTGGCCCGAGAGTGTGCCTAGGTGAACGATGAAGAACTCTCCCTTGGACAAGGGCTCGTGGTCCATGGCGGCGACCTGGTGGTTCAGGGCCTCGAGCAGCAGTGCTGGCATCACATTTCCGTGGGAACAGGCGATCAGACCCTGACGGTTATCTGATGCGTTATTGATCAATTGTCGGAAGGCTTCAAGCGCCAACGCCGGTTCATCGTCAAATTCAGTTTCACCGAGCACGTCAAGTTCGGCGAGCGGTTGGTTCACCAAGCCTGCGTAGGGGCTAACAGTTTGCATGCAACGCAGCCACCCAGAACTGATCACGGTCAAAGGTTCATAAATGGATGAGATTTCGTGAGCGAAGCGTTCAGCTTGGGTGCCGCCGCGTGCGGTCAGCGGACGAAGGTGGTCGTCATCGCTCCACTGCGATCGAGACTTTGCTTTTGCGTGACGAATCAAAACGATAGGAACGGTTTTTCGCTCTTGCTTTTCAAAGGCATCAAGAACCGGGTAGTCAGCGGGGTACGTCATGAGTTGGCGAGCAGTGGTCAGATCGACCCATCGCACTTGGTCAACCTCATCATTTATGGTGAAGTCACCGTCGAGGTATTTGCCGGCCCAGTAGTAGACGTGCTTTCGGAGTTGTCCCTCGGCGTAGTCGCGACCAGGAAGGGGCGCCCCTAAGGCGATTCGGGCACCTGTTTCTTCGTATACCTCGCGAACTGCGGCAACTAAAGGATGTTCGTTTTCCTCTAGTTTGCCCTTGGGAAAGGTCCAGTCGTCATAACGCTGTCGATGGATCAGCGCAATGTCAGGATTATCGGGGTCTCCGCGCCAGATGATCGCCCCGGCTGCGTAGATATCTGCTGAAGAGGGCTCGTTCACAGTTGTTGCCGTCGGGTGTGGGTGGCAATCAGTTTTTCTTGGAGGTCGACCTCTCCGATCCTTCGAATCCACTGCCCATCACCTTGAAGGTGCCAAGCAGTTGTCGTGTCTGCAAATGCCACGTCAAAGATCTCGCTCACCTCAAGGACGTGAGCTGGGTTATCAATGCGCACGAGTGCCTCAACGCGTCGGTCGAGGTTGCGGTGCATCAAGTCCGCGCTTCCAATCCACACTTCTGGATCTCCGCCATTGTTGAAGACAAAGGCACGTGAATGTTCAAGGAAGCGTCCCAAGATGCTGCGCACCTTGATGTTCTCCGACAGGCCGGGTATCCCCGGACGCACAGCACAAATTCCACGGACAAAAATTTCCACCTGAACACCTGCCTGTGAAGCAAGGTAGAGCGCATCAATGCACGCCTCATCAACGATTGCATTGATTTTGATGCGGATTCCGGAGGCGAGCCCCTTCTTGTGGTTGTCAATCTCGCGATGAATCCGTTTGATCAAACCCGTTCGCACCGAATGCGGAGCCACTAGAAGTCGCTCGTAGTCAGTGGCACGGGCGTAACCGCTGAGTTGGTTGAATAAGTCAGCAACGTCCTCACCGACGGCTGGATCTGCGGTGAGTAGACCGAAGTCTTCGTAGTTACGGGCCGTTTTCGGGTGATAGTTCCCGGTTCCGATGTGGGTGTAGCGGCGCAGTCCGTCGGAATCCCTGCGTACCACCATTGAGAGTTTGCAGTGCGTCTTTAATCCGACAAGTCCATAGACAACGTGAACGCCAGCTTGTTCTAACGTTCTAGCCCAGGTGATATTTGCCTCTTCATCAAAACGTGCCTTGATTTCAACAACAGCCAAAACCTGCTTCCCAGCTTCTGCTGCATCAACCAGGGCGTCAACGATGGGCGAATCACCACTTGTGCGATACAGCGTTTGTTTGATAGCTAAAACTTGAGGATCAGCTGCTGCTTGTTCCAGAAAGCGCTGGACGCTAGTAGCAAAAGAGTCATAGGGGTGGTGCAACAAGATGTCGCGGTGGCGCATCGCTGCGATGACATCGGGTGGTGACGAAGTCTCAACTTCAGCGAGCATTGGATGGGTCTTAGGCAAGAAGGTTGGGAACTTCAAGTCTTCGCGCGGCAGTGCTGCGATGGCTTGTAATCCTGACAGGTCTAAGGGACCTTGAACGGAGAAGACCTCATCTTTGGTGACCTCTAATTCGCGCATCAACAGGTCTAGGACGTAGGGATCCATCGTGTTTTCAACTTCAAGACGTACCGGCGGACCAAAACGCCGTCGGTTAAGTTCGCGTTCAAGGGCATCGAGCAGATTTTCCGCATCGTCTTCTTCAACTTCTACGTCTTCATTGCGTGTTACTCGAAAACTATGGTGCTGAAGGATTTCCATGCCGGGGAAAAGGTCTTGTAGGTGTTCGGCGATGACATCTTCAAGGGGAACGAATCGATTCGGGCTGACCTGGAGAAAGCGGGGCAGCAGCGGCGGGACCTTGACTCGCGCAAACAGTTCGGTTCCCGATTGTGGGTTACGCACAACGACAGCCAGATTGAGCGAGAGCCCAGAGATGTAGGGGAATGGGTGAGCCGGATCAACAGCTAGTGGAGTAAGGACCGGAAAGATTTCCGTGCGAAACAATTCGGTGGTGGCATCGGCCTCATCAATGGTTAAGTCAGCCCACCGAGGAATTTCAATTCCTTCACTAGCTAGGTCAACAACGATGTGGTCGTGCAAACACCGCGATTGTCGATGTACCAGCGCCCTGGTTTGATCCCAGATTCCCCCTAAGACGGCCCGCGGGTGGTGTCCGCTTGCAGCTTTGACTGCAATGCCGGTGGCAAGGCGCCGTTTGAGGCCGGCCACGCGGACCATGAAGAACTCGTCAAGGTTGCTTGAAAAAATTGCCAAGAATCGGGTGCGTTCAAGTAGCGGGATTGTGGGGTCTTCAGCTAGTTCAAGAACGCGTTCGTTGAACGACAACCACGAAATTTCCCGGTCAAGGAAGCGATCAGCAGGCAGGTTTGTGCTCTCTTCCTGCTCACCTTTTCCCTTGGCACTCACCCCTCTATGGTGCCCGATGGGCTTGGGGCTGCAAACATCACGTCGGTGTCCCAGTGGGTAAAGCCCAGCGATTCGTAAAGTTTGCGGGCAGGGTCATTGTCAGCCTCCACGTACAACATCGCATCAGGCAATCCGAGGCTGCGCAGGTAGCGAAGCCCGATGAGCGCGAGCGCCTTGCCTAAACCGTGTCCGGCAAAGGCGGGACGAACGCCAATGACATAGATCTCGCCGATTGGATCGTGACCGTGTTGGTGGGCATCGTCAGGAGAGAGCTTGGACGTGGTGGTTTCGTGGGAGTGCATGCCCTGTGAGTCGTGCTCGTGCGTGACAAATTCGCCGTGCACCTTGGTCCAGTGAAAGCCAGCCATGCTCTGGCTTTCCTCATGAATCGCCACGAAGAATCCTGCTGGATCAAACCAGGCCTCACCCATGCGCGCATCAAGGGCGGAGAGATCCCAGCTGCCTTGTTCGGGGTGATTAGCGAAAGCCTCATGATTGGTGGCCAGCCATTCAGTTTCATCGCTACCAACGTTGAAGCTGCGAACAGTAATGCCTGCTGGCAGGTCAGGATCAGGAAGAGGAGCAAACAAAGACCGTCTCATTTGCAGCAATGTGCGAGTACGAGTAAATCCCATTCGAGTTGCCAAAGCCATCGATGCGGAGTTTTCACCATGAGCCCAAAGTCTGAGGCGATGGTCAGGGATTTCTTGCTGAAGTTTGTGCACGAGAGCGCTTCCTACACCTTGGCTTCGGTGCGCAGGATCAACGCATAACTCAGCGCTCGATCCTTCGATCGCGTCGGTGATATCTAAGTGCGCATAGCCCACGAGTTCGTCTGAATCGTCGCGTGCCAGCAGGTGGATGACCTGACTGTCGCCACCGTGGCGCAGATGGAGAAAAACATGCTCAGAAAGGGGGCGAAGCCCGTCGGCATCAGTAACTTTCTCAATGAGTTTGTTCACCGCGCTTAGATCTACATGGCTAAGTCGGCGGCTTACCGTCAGGCGCAGGGGCTGCTTCACACCAATGAGGGGGAGTCGGAGCGAATAACTTCATCTACCCGAGGTGGCATGACGAAGCGGTAGCCCACATTGCGAACAGTTCCGATCAAGGCTTCGTTATCAGTGCCGAGTTTGGCGCGAAGACGTCGGACATGAACATCAACAGTTCGTGTGCCACCGAAGTAGTCGTAGCCCCACACCTCTTGCAAAAGTTGCGCGCGCGTAAATACTCGACCTGGATGTTGGGCCAGGTGCTTGAGAAGTTCAAATTCCTTGAAGGTCAAATCAAGAATGCGTCCGCGTACTTTGGCGGTGTAGCTGCCTTCGTCGATGGTCACAGGTCCACTAGTGATCTCATCGGGCGCGCTGGTTCCGGTGTCAAGGGCGAGCCGGCCGATAGCCATCCGCAGTCGAGCTTCAACTTCTGCAGGTCCAGCTGAATCTATGAGAACGTCGTCAAGTCCCCATTCGGCGGTCAGCGCAGCCAAGCCGCCTTCAGTGGTAATGGCGATGACCGGGACGCTGACCCCTGTTGTACGCAAAAGTCGGCATAGGGCTTTAGCTCCGGGCAAGTCTTGACGTGCGTCAACCAAGATCAGGTCGCAAACCGGAGCATCAACCAGGACAGACGGCTCAGTGCCGACAATTTTGACGTGATGGCTCAGCAGGCCCAGTGCGGGCAGAATCTCAGTGGAGGCGTGCATGCGCGAGGTGAGCAGCATCAGTGATGCCATGCATGAACCTCCGATCGGGAGTTCGCCAAGCCCCTAATCTACCTGATGAGGCAGATTTGGTCACGCTCACGCTGGCTGCAGGCTTGCTGACACTATTGGCGCATGACCGCAGCGCTCGCCTACATCGTTGGTGGCGCTGTCTTGGCCTTAGCCGGACTTGCAGGAGCTGGGCCAGCAGCGTTGGCTTTTGTTTTCGCCCTAGTAATTTTGCGTCTGCTTATTCCGCGGGTATTTATTGATACTTTTGACGAACTGACTCTGTCAGTCTTTCTCTACTCGGGCTTAGCCGCGCTTGCTGGGACTTTGCTTGCCGCACAATACGGCTCTGGTGAGGCAGGAAGTGCTAATTATCTGGCACCGATCGTGGGTTTGATTGTCTTTGTTTCGGTGTCCGTCCAACTCATTGGTCTTGGTAAGAAAGGCAACGTTGTTCGGACTCTGTCCACCGTTGTGTCGCTCTCGGTCATTGGGGCTGCCGGGACGTTGTGGGTTCCACTGAGTCGGGCTTCGTTCCTTCGGTTGCCGTTCCTTGCCGGCCTGGCACTGATCATCAGTGGCCTTGTTATTTCCAGACATGAGGCAGACTTTTCAAACTGGCGCTCAAAAGTCAGGGCAGGATTGGAACTTCTGCTTGCACCGCTAGTTGCCTTATTGGTTGCGCGATTTGTTCTAGATTCGGTCAACCTTGTGTTGGCGTTTTCAACCGGTGTTGTTGTCGCGCTGTGCTCATTGACAAGCCTGTTATTGGTGCGCACGCGCGATTTCTCAGGTGGCCTTGACGCCTCCAGCGCCCTGGTGGCAGTAGTGCTAGCGGTATTCCTTTCTGCTGGACCGGTATTCGCTGTGGCATCGATTGTGGTTGGGTAGTGCAGTGAACCCCTTCCTCGTTCTGATTGTGGTCTTGTTGTTGGCCACCGCTTTTGGGCTGTATCGAAAGCGAACCGATGGGCTGATGCGAACGGTAAAGGCGCCACGACCGTTGCCGGACAACGCTCCACCGGGTGAACTTGAGGATCCTGATGGCGTGCGGGCCAAGGCCGCCGGCCCACATGGCGACATCACAGCGGAGGATCTTGGTGGTCCGCTTGGACAGCGAGCAACGTTGGTTCAATTTTCCTCGGCTTTTTGTGCGCCTTGTCGAGCAACACAGCGGATTCTCGATGAAGTCACCTCAATGGTCGAAGGTGTTGCACACTTTGAAATAGACGCTGAGTCTCGTCTTGATTTGGTTCGTCACTTCGACATTCGTCGCACCCCCACGGTGCTGGTGGTCAACTCCAACGGACACATTGTTCGTCGAGCAACTGGCGCCCCCCGCAAAGCTGATGTGATTGCTGCACTGGGCGAATTGATGTAGTTCTACGCCTGAGTTTGTGCGAAAGATATGCAATAACCTCACTGCATCTCAATAAGTAAGACCCGCGTGACATCGCAATCAGTTATTGCTTACCCTTATAGGTATGTCAGGACAGGTGCTTCTCACCAAACGGCGCGCGATCGACCTGTGTCGCGTGGCCACCTGCCTGTGTCAAA
>Ga0194055_10001186_pt1 | contig 21154 bp, 17 predicted proteins | sample SepL449m_MetaG_FD_155482 | JGI IMG/M metagenome (GOLD analysis project Ga0194055, IMG submission 155482) | Anoxic zone freshwater microbial communities from boreal shield lake in IISD Experimental Lakes Area, Ontario, Canada - Sep2016-L442-9m | ecosystem: Environmental > Aquatic > Freshwater >...
ATGCCTGTGAGAAGAAGCGTGCGGCACGCACTGAGGAGAAGCACAGCGACCGGCCCGCGCGCTTGCCTGCGTAGTCGTACTCCCACGGGGTGAGATCGAACTGACGGCCAATCACGTCTCTGACTAACTCACGCAAATCCTCTTCATGAGTGGCGCTGTCGAATTTTAAGTAAGAGGTGTTGGCACTAACCGAGCCTTCGGCCAGGTAGAGGCCCATGACGCGGGCCATTTTAGGATCCACCTTAACTCTCACCCGTTCGGCCACTGGGGCATGACGACCGGCGCCGACCAGGACATTCTCGTCGTGAAATGTGGGGACTTCGGCATCCTCCATATTGATCTTGGCGGGAACGGCGAGGTAGTCGCCAATCTTGAGATCCTGAGCTGTCAGCCATTCAGGTGTAAATGTTTGGTTATGCTCGTTAGGTCGATCACGGCGGGCGATGAGGAACGGATGTCCTGGAGTTACAGCCAATGACCTGTAGCCCTCGCCTTGGAATGTCATATGGATTATCTCACCCGTGCGCCGGCGCCGCATCGGCTTAGTCACGGAACGGAAGCGGCCCTCGTGCGTGAGCACCTCATCGCCGGTTTGGATCTCCTCGATCGGCTTCTCACCTTCGCGGACACGGACCATCGATCCCGCCAGATGGCACCCCTCAACGTAGTGAACGTAGGAGCCTTCATCAGCGATGATTATGGTCCGCTCAAACTGTCCCATGTTCTCAGTGTTAATGCGGAAATAAGCCTGTAAAGGCATTTCAACATGCACACCTGGCGGCACATAAACAAATGAGCCGCCTGACCAGGCAGCACTGTTCAGAGAAGCTAATTTATTGTCATTAGCGGGAATGATGGTTGCGAAATATTCACGTACTAAGTCTTCGTGATCTCGTAATGCTGAATCCATGTCAAGAAAGATCACGCCTTGATCTTCAAGATCTTTATTAACTTGGTGGTAGACAACTTCGGATTCGTATTGAGCTCCTACGCCGGCCAGGAACTTTCTTTCTGCTTCAGGAATGCCTAAGCGATCAAAAGTGTTTTTAATATCGTCAGGGACGTCATCCCAGGAACGTTCCGGCTTTTCAGAAGCCCGCACGAAATAATGAATGTTGTCGAAGTCAACTTCAGCCATTAGCGGCGAACCCCAGGTAGGCATTTCGCGGGCCAGGAAATGATCAAACGCTTTCAGGCGGAATTCCCGCATCCATTGCGGCTCATTTTTGAACTCAGAGATTTTCTCAACTAGTTCGCGGGTCAGCCCCTTAGGTGCTTTGTAAAGATAATCTTCGGCATCATGAAATCCGTAACGCTCGGTGTAGTCAGCGTTAATGTCTTTCAGGCCTAGCTCTTCATTATTTAGTAAGCTGCCGCTTCCTTCCATATTTAATTCCGATCCTTGCCGTAGGAATTAAATATACGTCATATTGTAAGGCTAATACCTCCATTAACTGCTAGCTCTGGCAGTAAGCTTTTAGCGATTAAGTGCCGTCAATTAGGTTAAGCTTTCAGTATGGCCACTCCGTTAGTGAAGTTGCGCTGCCAAACAGGTGAGCTGTGGGCTAAAATGGAGATGGCGGCCCCTACCGGCTCAGTTAAAGATCGTGCTGCGGCGGCCATGATTGAGCAAGCCCGTCAGCAAGGCTTGCTGCATGAAGGCGCCACGTTAATTGAAGCCACGTCCGGCAATACCGGCATTGCGCTAGCTGCTATTTGCGCTCGCGAAGGAATGCACCTGAAAGTTGTGGTTCCGGAGAACGTTACTTCGGAGCGCACTGAGCTGCTGGCTTTATTGGGCGCAGAAATCATTCTTTCGCCAGCTGCGCAAGGCTCCAATGGCGCTGTTAAATTAGCTGATCAGTTAGCTGCAGCTGATCTCAGCCTTATTCATCTTGATCAATATCGCAATGAAGCTAACCCTTTAGCGCATCAGCATGGCACAGCAGTGGAGATTATGCAGCAGCTAGGCGCAGCCCCAGAGTGTTTCGTGGCTGGCCTAGGAACTGGCGGCACTTTAATGGGCTGCGCTCGCGGCTTTGGCGACAGCACTCGCATGGTTGCCGTAGAGCCTTACCCAGGTGAAGGCTTAGATGGCCTGAGATCCCTAGAAGAAGGCTTCGTGCCACCCCTCATTGATCTCAGCTTGCTGTCCACTAAGCGGCTAGTGTCCGCTGAAGACGCTCTGGAAGGCAATCAGTGGCTAATCAAACAAGGAATTTTTGCTGGACTGTCTTCTGGCGCGATCGCTCATGTTGCGCGCCTGGAAGCTGAAAAAGGCCAGCAAGTGGTGTTCGTGGTTTGTGATGATGGATGGCGTTACCGGCAAAGCGGACTTTTTAGCTCTGAAGCGTCTGACAGCACTGTTAGCTTCTGGTAGCCGTCTCTCTGCTGGTACTGGCAGCCAATGCTGATGTTCAGTGTGAGGCTCAGGAGTAGGAAGCATAAAAATCAGTTTAGCGAATTTAAGGCCGTGACGAAACTCGGTTAATCCGCAACCTCAAATGCGGCTTTTTACGAATCCTTATTTAGGCGGAAACTCCAGCTAACTGCGGGCGCCGGAAGTACAAACATTTGATCAGTGGAGCGAGACTCATCCAGAACGCAAGCATCTCGCTGAATGGATGAGCTTAGACTAAGCAACTGATACCCTAACTGTAGAGCCTCAACCGTTAGGATTCGCTAATGACTAAGTCATACTCTCAGCAGAAATCAGCTCTCACCCGGGCCCTCAATAAGCCGGAAGGTGAAGTCCGCCAGCAAGCAGTAAGCGCCGCCTGCGCAGACGCAGTTAATGATTGGAAAGTTTCTGGCTGGCCTGACGAATGGTCACGCTGGCAGCGCGCCCTGACTGACACTTTCGGCTATGCCGAAGCGCCAGAGCTCAGCTCGCTGGGCTAAGCTACTCTTCGGCATTGAAATACCAGCTAATACTGACCTTTTTATTGGCCGGAGCTCGTCAACACAAAATCATGGCCGCATAGTCTTCCCGCTGGCTTCTTCAAGGCGAGCTGACGTATAGTGTGGATATGAGTGCTTTATTGCGCCGGCTTACTAGCCGCGCTTTACTTATTTATAGTTTAGTGGCTGCCGGATGCGCGTTAGTTCTGATTATTGCTTCTTCAGCTATTGGCGCGGCCGGCGATGCCGCTCGCCCTCCCGCTAAGCCTTTGTCGGAGGCTATAGCTTCAGCTTTGCAAGGCGCAAATAGTTCTGGTTTCTCAGCCCGGGTTGTTTTCACTAATAGCATGATTGAAGGAGCTGGCTTAGTCAAAGGATCTGATCCGATTATGGCCGGAGGCGAAGGCCGGATATGGGTTTCAGAATCAGGCGACATGCGTCTTGAATTGCAATCAGATGCAGCAGGCGGCGACGCTCAAATCATGCTTCGTGGTGATCAGGCATGGATGTATCATGCTGCCGCTAACACTGTTTATCGTTTCACCCTGCCACCAGCCAAAAAGCAGTCAGCAGCAGCAGAAGCTAAATGGCCTCCTAGTATTCGTCAGGTCAGCCGCCTTCTTGAAATTCTTGGATCTTCTGCTTTCATTTCTGGCGCTATTCCTGGCGTGACTGACGGCCGGGCGGCTTACAGCACTCGGGTTGAGCCTAAAGATGAAGGTGGTTTATTGGGGGGAGCTGACATTACATGGGATGCTAAGAACGGCGCCCCGCTGCGCCTAGCCTTGTATGCTCGCGGACAAGATCAGCCAGTGCTGGCACTTGAAGCTAGCGAAGTCGATTTCGGCGCGGTTGATAATGCTGTGTTTTCTGCTCAGCCTCCAGCTGACGCTAAAGTAGAAACCCTGGATGTGCAGGCCATGGATAAGCCTAATTCTGCCCCTGCTCTGATTAAAGGTCTGCCAGCAGCCAAAGCCGCCGCTGATTTCAAGATTACAGCTCCAGCTTCGCTTGCCGGCCGCTCACGCCAGCAAGTGATGCTGCAAAACACTAAACAGCAAACTGTTATTATGAGATACGGAAAAGGATTAGGATCCCTGATTGTTATGGAGCGGGCTGCTGATCGTCTTGATCCCAGGGAGCCCGTGAATCTTCCTGTCTTGAAAGTAGATGGCAAAGATGTGGCGTTAATAGCCACTCCGTTAGGTTCTGCAGCTAGTTTTCAGAGTCAAGGCGTGAACTATGTGATATTTGGTTCCGTGACTAAAGCCGTTCTTCTGCAAGCTTTAAAAGCCTTAGGACCCCCTCTTAGTTAGAGCCTACCGCCGCTCAGCCTGGCCCGGCAGAATTGCACTTCCTATATCAGCCGGCTCCGCGCCTGAATAACATTTGCTCCTGTTGTCGGCCTCGAAGTTTACCGAAGCTCGACTTCCCCGCCGGAGCCATCAGCACAAAATGGGCTTCTCAGGCCTTCTAAGCCAATTCTGCTTACTGGACTGACGTACAGTTCAAACATGACTGCTTTCCCTGCTTGCCGCCTTCTTCTGCTTAGCTTGCTGAGCTTTCTACTGTTAGCTGCGCCGGCTTCAGCTAAGTCACCTATAACAGTCGGTCATAACAGTGATATGTATAATGCTCGTTACTGCGAGTATTTGTTTGTGCATCCAGCGAACGGCAAAATTGTTGGTGATGTCTGGAACACTTTCGGCCTTAACAAATGTCCGGCCGCGCAATGGGCAGCATCAGACAAAACTGCTTTAGCTGCCTTGATACCTGGCACTTTAGTAGTGAAACTGAACGGGCCTCGCTACTGGCTGATTGATCATGCCACTATTACTTGGGATTCTCGTATTGATGTCCGCGGCGGCACAGTACGCCAATTCCCGGGCCTTAAAATGCGTTTCTTAACCAGTGTCGATGTGCCTCCAGCCGCTATTAAAGCTGGCAGCATGGAGCCTTACGTTGAAACAGTAGTTAATCGCACTACTAGCTTCACTTTCTCAAAGCGCCATCCTTTACATGAGCTAGTAGCGCCTGATGGTAAGCGTTACGCCATGCAAGCTTACTCGCAAATTACCAATAGCAAATTGACTCTCGCTCAGCTGCAAGGCCTTGGACCTAAACTGGCTTTACCGGCCGGCTGGAAATATGTGACCCGCAAACTCAAAACAGATTTGACTTTGAAAACTAAGAAAGCCACTATTGTCTTACAAGACGAATTACAAAACACTTATCAGCTGGAACGTTAGCCGCTAACCGCAGCTAAGGTTGACTTCAGTTAAGCGAGTCATATAGTCACATTATGACTACTCTCTCAGCCACCCATATTATTTCTTCTTCCCGTAAACTAATGACACTGCTAACAGCAGCTGTCATCCTACTAGCAGTAGCTTTCGCTTCTGCCGCTCCTCAAGCTTCAGCAGCCCCAGCGCAGCAACGCTGCAAGATGAGCAATGGCAAGCAAGGCTATGTGACGTATGTCGACAGTAAAGGTCGGCTGTCTGCCTACATCCCAGGCGGCCTGGGTCGGAAAACTTGTAACCCAATGCCGTTAAGCTACTTCACTGGCTAAAACGTTATTCAGCAGCTCCTCCCTGCTGAAGATTCGCCAGCCCTCCTTGATCTTGTTATTTAAGATCAAGGAGGGCTTTTTGTTAACTAGTAGTAATTTATTGGCTTCCGCGAGTGCCAGCGCCCATAATTAATCATGTTCACTTTGAAACGCCTTCTGCCTGCTCTGTCCATCGCCGCCCTGCTTTTTGTTGCAGCTCCAGCTGCTTTAGCTAAAGGACCAACAGCAGCGGAGAAGCGTAGCGCCCGAACTTTAGCTCATTACATTAATCAAGCTCATGTTGCTTGGCGGGCTGCTTATCCAGCTGCTCAAGCTGACATGAAAGCCACATCTAAGACAGTAGCTGATTCTTGCTTGCCTGCCATGACTGCCGCAGGCATTCTCTGGGGCAGCGAGGACTTTGCGGTTAGCGCAGACTTGATGGCTGGCTATGCCGCCGCTTTAAATAGTCCTTCTGACGATCATTTCGCCCCTATCCGCGCAGGCCTTATAGTGAAGGCCCGTAAACTCCCCCGCTATCTCAGTTCCTATAGTTTAGGCGACGACTTGTACAATGGAATGGCCGCCTACGAAGGCTGGTCATATTTGCTGCGTGCTACATATATCACTCCAGCTGCTTTATGCGCAGACGCTGAGGCATGGCAGGCTGACAAGTTCGTCATTAATAAAGAACCTCGCTCATTAATGTCGGCGGGAGCTGGGCTATACAACGCTCTTGAATATCCATCCCGCGACCAAAACTTCGGCTGGGGAAAAATTAAGAAGCCTATTCTAAAAATGGTAGCGACATTGCGTCATTATGGACTGACCAGAGCTTCCGCGCATGCCATGCGAACCAACGGCTTCTCTCCTGAGATTACTAACATCATTAACGATCGAAACGATCCAGTGATGAAGGCCTTAACAGAAGGGCCATTGATGGACACGCGCAAATAGGCAGCTCCCTAGGATTGACGGTAGGCACGACCAGTTATCCAGCTCATAGCTCAACGCTTTCCTTGTTTGGATAGCTAGTCTTTACTGATGCCAGGCATTATCAACGGAGCAAATTGACCTAGCCGGCCTTAGCGAACTGCATCAGGCTGTCGCTGCGATAGGCCTGATCAGTTCGTAGCGCGCGATGGTGAACTGCTTCTAGTAGCGCGTAAGAGCGACCAGCTATTAAAGCCAGTGATCGGCTAGCCTGCATGCGGTCTGCGAGCTGAGTAATGTTGCCGGCAATGTTGTCTGTGGGGCTGCTGTAGTTAATAGCGAGATTAGCAATGTCAAATTCTTTTGCGGCCATCACCCCACAAGGATCGATAACTCGCATCCCGAAACTTCCTTGCAAAATGTTGGGCGGGTATAAATCGCCGTGGCTCACTACTAGGTTATGCCCTTCCGCTTGCGCGCTTAATTGATCGCTGATCTCCAGAATCAGCTTTGTTGCCTCAGGAAAGCTGGCGCGGTCCGATAACTGTCGGATTCTTGAAATGCGCTGCACAATGAAATACTCTTCCCATGTCCCTAGATCACTAGCTGCGGCTCCGGATACTGATTGCTGTAATGATTCTAGTAGGTCAGCCTGCTGCTGGACGGTCATGCTGTTTACCGGTTTAGCTTCAGGTAGCCACTCTAGTAGCAGGGCTTCGGGATGCTGCTTAATTAGTTTAACTGAAGGCGGCGAAGGTAATGCTGTTAAGGCTGCTCCTTGTCTTGCTAGTGCCTGAATGTCAGGACACAGCTTAAGGGCTAGTTGCCCGTGTTGGCGCGATAAGCAAGGCACAACTAAACTCCAGTTTCCTGCTTTGCTAGCTGAAAGCTGCGGTTTGATCTGCCAACTACTCGTAAGTTGCTGGATTAGATCTGGAAGCTCTTCAGCCCATAGCTCAACGCTTTCCTTGTTTGGATAGCTGTCAGTTAAATGCTTCATACAGGCTGCTGGTATCACTGCCTAATTATATGCCGCCTCCTACCAGCAGCTTCAGCTTTCCGGTCAGAAGGTGAGCATGGAGGCAGTTTTGGCTTTAGGCGCCTTGGTTGACTGAGACTTAATTATGAGCCCGGCTAATGCTGAGGCAAGCTTGTGTTGAGGCAGCAGGCTGGCTATCTCTAGCCGCTCTTTGGCTGAATGATCACCGGATCCAGCAGCCCCCAGGCCGTCGAATACCAATTGGAAGCCTTCCGCCATCCAGCAGCTGTCAGCTGAACCGGTCTCTTCTCTAATTTCTAGCGCAGGAAATTGGTTTGATAGTAGCTTCAGCATGTCGCAGCCTTCTTGAGTGGCCGGCAGAGTGGGTACTCGGTAATCAAAAGAGTGGCTTATTTCGCAGCCGCGCAGATTAACGGGAAGAGCCTGTTTGACTGCTGTTATGCTTTCCGAATCACCGTGGCGAATTATGGATTTGCATTTAGCTTCAGCGGGAATCACATTGATAACGGACTGAGCCTCAACGGAAGTGACTGCTAGTTGCGCTCTGTCAATCCGAATTTCTTGTATGTGATCCACTAAAGCTGCTAGCGCTGAAATGGCTGATTTGCCGCGCAGCGGCTTTATATCATTGAAGTCAGCCAGGTCCCTACCGGGAAATACTGATACACGAAGAGATCTTTCTTTGAGGCTCCAGCTTTCTGAAGCTCCTCTGATCCTTGCTGGGCTTCTTGCTGGAATTTCTCACTTTTGCTATTAAGTTCTGGTATCTCTGCTTGGCTCAGCCCGTATTGAAGATAGAAAGATAAGCTAGCGCTTTCCGAGTTCCATTTGTCTTGCTGGCGAAGAATACGCAAAGAACTGCAGCCTATTCCGGTGGCTGGTTTAGAGCTGAAGGTCTGCAGCAGTAAGCGTAATTGGCTCTCCTTGGCTGCCGCGGCCTGCTGCATCTTCTGATCGGTCAAGCTTAAAGAACCTAATGCTTGCGCTGTTTTGTCTCAGCTCATCGAAGAAGAAGAGACCGTGACGCCACTTCCTCTCCTTTGGACGCAGTGCCTGGCATAGGGCCACAAAGAAGAAAGGCGCTAATTAAGCGCTTTGGAGGCCTGGACGAAGTCATGGAAGCCTCTCAGCAGCAGCTGGAAGAAGTTCTGCCCAGAGAAGTAGCGATCAGGTTAAGAACTTCTCTGTCTTAACCGAGAACTCTTGCAACCTGCCCAGCTTGAGCGAAAATCATTCAATGATCAGCCCCCTGGCCAGGCCCTGCGGACTTAACTGGCTTTGGCCTCGACACCTGGCTTAGAGGCTCGGGAGAAGGATCTCTAAGTCTAGCTGGTAGTGTTTAAGAATCGAAAGTAACCTGTTCGCGTTGCTCAGGTGAAAGGTAGTCTTCCTCACTCGCGCCATACAGGTTCGCGCCTTCCAGGTTCGCGTCTTCCAGGTTCGCGTCTTTCAGCCCCGCGCCTGTGAGGAACGCGTTTCTCAGGTTCGCGCCTTTCAGGTTCGCGCATTTCAGGTACGCGCCTGTTAGGTCCGCGCCTGTCAGGTCCAGGCCTGTCAGGTCCGCGTCTTCCAGGTTCGCGTTGGTCAGGTTCGCGCCTTCCAGGTTCGCGTTTCTCAGGTTCGCGCCGCTCAAGTTCACTGCTATTAGGTTCGCGCCATACAGGTTCGCGCCTGACAGGTTCGCGCCATACAGGTTCGCGCCATACAGGTTCGCGCGTCTCAGGTTCCATTGCTTGCTGTCAGAAGTTTGCAGCCAAATCACTAGCTGCTTGCAGCAATGCGCCCCAAGGGGAGATAGCCCATCATAATCAAAATTGCTTTCGCCGCGCAAATAAGCAGCAAGAATATGCTTACGCTTCTCCTCAAAGGAGGGATCAACAGCAGTTACTTCTGCCGAGCTCACTGCATGATCATTATCTTCTCCGTTTACCCAAACCAGTCCCGATGACGGCAAGCCGGACCCAGGGGAAGGCAGCAGCCAGTCTTTACTATCAAGTTTGGTTTCTGCCGGGTTCTCCTCAGGGCTTTCTTCAGGGCTCTCCTCAGGACCTACTTGAGGGTCAGCTGTCGGGGTTTCGGTGAGCAGCAGCACTGTCACGAAGCCCACCGGGGCAAAATCGTCTCCTGTGACGCTAGGCTGCTGTTTAGGTTTGGCTGTTACAGCAGCGGTGGATAAAGTGGGCTCTTCAGGGGTGGCGGACAGATTAGGTTTCATATAACAAGCTTATATGAAAAGGCTAGGAAGGCAAATCCTAATGCTGGCTAGGGTGAACAACTTCAGCGTCGACCGATTTCCTTTAGCTTCTTACGCAAGCCTCGTTCTCAGCCTCTGAAGCCCCAAGAGCACGTCGGCGGCTGAAGAGGAAGGGACTACCAGCTGAGGAAGCGCTCCGTCTTTAGCTAAGCATCGCTCCACATGGGGCCCGAGAACCCGGTAGAGCCGAGACAGCATCTCAAGTCTTGATCTAGGGGATCTAGGGTCGGGTGCTACCAAAAGCTGAGGCTTTTGACCACGCGGGCCTAAAAGAACAGCGTGCAAGGAAGGATCTTCGCCGGCCATTGCCAAGGGGCAGACAATCCACAGCTCGTCAGAAAACACTGCCAGCTGGCGCCCAGCGCTTTGCAGTGCATGACCGGACTGCCAGGCGGAGAGCGCCAGGTTGAGCTCCCAGACGTTCATTTCTCTTCCTCGGCAATAGCTTCAAGATAGGCAGACTGGCAGTCGGATAAAAGCCCGCCCAGAAGGTCCAGGTCAGGGTCAGGGTCAGACCCTTTTTCTCTAAGTGAAAGGGCTTGATCTAAAGAGCCTAACCTGGCCAGAAGTTCTCTGGCTCCCCTACCAGGTCGAAGCCTAGTTTGTGTAGGTCACTGCAGAAAGCTTCAGGATTGGAGAAGCGGCTTAGCTTAGCGAAGAGCTTAAGCGGTTGACAGGCAGCACTATTAGACCTATATTTGATGTATGGCTCGATACCAAGGTTTCGCTTCAGCATCATCCGAAGTTCCTTTGTCCTCCTCCGATGATCTCACTAAGGCGCTCGCTGAAGCTAGAGGGCGTATTTCCTCCTTGCAAGACCAGCTTGCCCCGCCGCCTGAGTGCGAGGATCAAAGATACTTTATTAGGTACGGAGGTACATATGATTTTACTAAGCGCGACTATCCCTTGATAACCAAGCCTATGGAAGCTGGCGATGGCCCAGTGTTCGAATTATTGGACTTCATATCTAGTTCCGAGCAGGAGCTGGAGGGCGGAGGCGTGGACGTAGCCGCGACAGCAGCAGAGCTTAAGGTTAAGCTAGATGAGTCTCTGGCCTTCATCTCCTCCTATGAGGAGAGCGTCACACGGCTCAGCGCTTTTGTGGCTGAAATAGAAAACGGGGAAGTCGATGAGTATCCGCTCACCTCCCCATCTGCCAGCTCTTCGCAGTCTTCGTCTTCCGGTTCTGGAAAGCGTGAGGCCATCGATTATTATTTCTCCAGGGAAACCGGTAAGCCTGTCGAAAAGCCGGAGCTCTTGATTGAAGGCATTAAAGCCCAAGTGGAATCAATTCAAGAAGAATGCAAGTCCCCAGAGGCGCTCCGAGCCAGCCTGGAAGGCGACGAAGAGGCTCTGAACAGGCTTGAACAAGACACAGAGGAGCTGCAGGAAAAGTTTAATATGGTGGCCTGCGAACTAGACTCAGCTGATGGCGGATACTTAGGTGCAGTAAACGACACACTGTCTTTGATGCAGGACCTGATCAAAGATGACTGGGACAGCGCCGCCATCATGATGATGGCGGATCAAGCCACCGTGCAAATGTTTTATTTCGTCAATGAGTTTGCTGAATACAAGAAGATGGTCTCTCGTATCACCGACAGCTCTCCCTCTGTTTAGTTTGCGGATCTACCCACTAAGCCTAGAACTTCAGTTTCAGCTCTGCTTGCGGCTCCCTAGCTGCTTTAAGGGCGCGGATGAAAGTGAACTGGCCTCTTTCTTCAGGCTCCCCTACTAGGTCGAAGCCTAGTTTGTGTAGGTCATCGCAGAATGCTTCAGTGTTTGAGAAGCGGCTGGTGGCTTCCACTATCCACAGGTTGCCGTCGACATGCAAGCAGCGGTGTGCTTCTTTTAGGTAGTCAGTGAAGTTAGCTCCCATCAAAGACAAGGAGAACAAAGCAGTGTCTAGTTGCGAGTCTTCCAGCGGCACTCCTTGACTGACATCACAAGCAATCACATTGTCGTTGATGGCCACATGATCGAAAGAGTGCACTGTGTAGCCTTCAGGAATTAGTTGCTGAGCGATTAAGGCTTCGCCGCAGCCGAAGTCGCCTACCACCATGTCCGGGCCTCTGGTTTGGCACCAGTCAGCTAAGGCCTTATAAGGCACTGTAGTCCATGTCTGACGCGCTTCTCGGTATAAGGTGTGGTATTGCTGCCATTCAGTTGGATCAGTGCTTAGACGAGCATTAGTGGATGCTGATTTAGAGCGGTTCCATTGCGCGTTCATCTTAGAGAAATCGCCGTATGCGGCGCGCTGCTTCTTTTCTGCTTCATCACTTGGCGGTGGCAATGGCACAATCAGTTCGCGGCGTTCAATAATGCCCACATTACCCTTGGTAAGGCGATCCAGCCAATCCCAGAGATGCTGAGTGACTTTCTCCGGGGAGGCCAGTTGTGCTTCTGGCACTATTCCATCAACCGCGCAGTCAGCAATGCTTTTCTTATGCTCAAGTCTTTGTAGGCGAGATTTGCACCAGCTCCATTCTTCTCCGTCTACCAGGGCGTAAGTGACTGGGATAACTATCTCTACTTTGTCCTCTCGTTGCCCTTGCCGGTATAGGCGGCCTTTGATTTGTTCGAATTCGGCGTGAGTCCATGGCAAAGCATTGAAAATCAGTTTAGAGCACACATGCTGCAAGCCATCAACCCCGGTGCCAATTGAGGCAGTGCCAATCAGCACATCCAGATCGCCGTCAATGAAGCGCTCCAAGCCTGTTTTGTCATCTCCGGTGTATAAGCCAACTGTCCAGCCGTCAGCTTCAATGGCGTCAATCAAGGTTTGGTCGATGCGGCCTTCTTTGTCGCCGCCAATGTAATGAGTGTAGATCAGTGTTTTGGGTTGGATGTTTTTTAGGATGACTGGCAGCCTGGCTTCTGTTAACAGGCGTTCCATCATCATGGGGCCGGCGCCTTTGTGAGCTTGTAGTTCATCTAGTTGGTCGGAGCAGTCAACTTCGATTTCGGTGCGTTCATATTCAATGTCGTATTCAGGCATCCAGCGCAATCCTTGCCTAGCCAAGGCTTGATGAAGCGCCATGGCGTTAGGGACGGTGGCTTTAGTATGTAATTCAGCGTGCTCCAGGCCGCTGATCATTTCTACTAGGCCTTTGCCTTCTTGCAGATTGTTAATAACCGGGGTTGCGCTCATGCCTAGTAGTTTCAGCTCAGGGTTGTTAATGCCGGCTTGGCTAATGAGCGCTCCTACTCTTTGCTTTCTGAGGCTCATGTTTTTGCTGGATCGCTGCTTAGCGTAATGAATTTCATCAATCACTATCATGTCAATCATGGGGCCTTCAAGTAATTGATGGATTTGATCTGAGGAGGAAGGCTGCTGGAATAGCTCATAGTTGAGGATCAGCCACACAGGCGCCGCTTTAGCAGACAAAGCCTTGCCCTTAGCATCAGCAGGCGGCAGCATGTTTTTGCTTTGCACAATGGAATCCGGATAAATGCTTTTAATGGCTGCGCCCCAGCCTTTGACAACTGAATTAGGGCAACAAACAACATTCAGCTTAGAGCCAGTAACCCGCGAGGCCAAAATAGCGGATAAGGTTTTGCCGGCTCCGGTGCCAGACCAGTTACCAACCCGTTTCTCTTCCAACACCCGGTTAGCAACCAGGCGCTGCATCAAATTAGGTTCAATTAACTCACCACTATTAGTGCGGAAGTCATAGCCTTTAGGGATCTGCAAGGCTTTCACTGCCTGGTATTGACGCAGGAATTCGTCTTTGATTTGCTGATCATATGTTTCATCCTGGCCCTCATAGGTTTCTACTTCCCTGAGGGCTTGTTGTTCATCTCGGAAAGCATGTTTCCAAATTTTCTGTAATGCTGAAGCAATTAAGAACTCAGCTGCTTCCTGATCCGCCAAGGCGGTAGCAGACATGATCTTCCCGACCGTCGAGGCGGCCTGCAGGGCTTGGCCAGCACTGACTGCTGGTAGACCAGGCTCTTCTTTGCGGTCTTTACCTTTCTTGCCCTTTTTGCCTTTGCCTGCTTCGAGGCCTTCCAGGTCTTCAGCGCCAATCAGTTCATCTGCTTCCTCATCCGCGAAATCGTCTAGTTGATCGTTTTCTTCTTCCAAGCCTTCCACCAGGCCGTCCAGGCTGGATTTTTTGCCAGCCGCGAACTTCTCTAGTTCAGTCTTAGGCAATCTTCCGGAGGCCAGCTTCTTGCCCAGGGCAGCTCCTTTGCCGGTGAGCTTAAGGAGGCCAGCTTGTTGGCAGACCACATACATTTCAGCTGCATCTAGGTTATTTACTTGCGGCAACAGGGAAGCTACGAAGACCTTTAGCTTAGCGATACTCCAGCCAGGCCGGCAGATTGGACAGCCGTCGCCGCGCACGCTACGCTTATTGATAACCGCTTGCCATTCGTGAGCCTGGCTACACTGCCACCATACATTCTTTCCGCTACCAGGCACTACGTCATTGGGCGTGAGACTTCCATTCTTACTAGGGTGCCACTCCGTCGCTAAGCCCGGCTCTCGTGTTTTTAGGCTCACGCATTCGGGGCATTCCCTGGTTCTTTTGCGCGGCGAACACTGCCACTGATGGCCGTTTTTACACTGCCACCACACCTTCCTGTCACTTCCACACGTCACGCCTGCTGGCGTCAGCCCGCCATTGAGGGAGGGGTGCCACTCGCCCGCCATTTCCGGCAGCCTTGCGGCTAAGCTGGTTGATGTAGTAGCTCTACGGCCAGAGCAGTAAGGGCATCTTGACCCAGCTGACCTCTGGGCGACCGTAGCCTCCCATCGGTGGCCCTCGCGGCAGACCCACCAAACACGCTTGTTGCTTCCGGCAGTAACCTGGTCAGCGCTTAGCGGTCGGTTCGACTCAGTGTCCCACTCTTTGCTTAGCTCCGGGAGCTTAGCCGCCAAGCTGTTACTGCTGTCCGTCTTTTTCCCTGTGCAATAAGGGCATCCCACTCCCTGCACTCTACCTCCAATAACTGACTCCCATTCGTGCCCATTTTCGCATAGCCACCACGCCTTCTTACCGCTGCCCTTTGACACGTCCGAAGGTCGCACCGATCCGTTCTTTGTGGGGTGCCACTCTCTGACGAGCTCGGGGTGCGAATTAGCCAAGCTGTTCTCTTCCGAAACCTTATGTCCTGAGCAATACGGGCATCCTCTACCAATGGACCTGTTTGAGGCCGTTGATTCCCATTCGTGCCCTTGGTCGCAGCGCCACCAGCGCTTCACGTTGCTGCCGGCACTAACAGAGGCGGGGGTCTCCGGGTAATTTTTTGTCGGATGCCACTCTGCTGTGAGCTCAGGGTTTAGAGCCGACAGGCTTTTGCACTGCTTACAGCCTCGCTTCAGGCGATTTCTACTATCTACTTTAGCCTCCCACTCGTGCCCCGCGGCACACTGCCACCAGACACTCTTGTCGCTGCCTGGCGCTACGTGTTCGGGCGCAAGGTCGCCGTTTTTAGAGGGGTGCCACTGCGCTGCTAGCTCTGGGTTTTCGGTAACCAGGTTGTAGTCGTTAGAAGCGCGCGGCATACCTATACCAAGCTTACGCACCGCCCCTTAGCGGCGCCGGTTTTTAAGGACGAAGGGCAGATTGAGTGAAAGAAGCGCCGCTCTAAAACCTGGCTACATATGCAGGCGGGCGGGATAATTAGTACATGACAAAATCATTTATAACACCCACCCCACACGGCCTCCATTTCGACCCCGCGCTCGCCCTGCTCCTGCTCAAAGGAAAACTTATATGCGATTTTCGGGCCTATTGGACCGAGCTCCCCGGGGCTCTCGAACGAGATAGTGAGACCAGTGCGACAATTCGTATACCGCTCGCCCTGCTTGGTGCGGCGGGCATCAATGAGCCTCTCGACAGACTTAACCCAGCCCTCCTTGACAACTGCCTCAGCATGGTACGCACGGACTCATACCTTGATGTAACTTCCATAGACTGCGCGCTTGGTGATGCGGGGCGTCTTTGGATTAACTGGCGGAGTGATCCTTTGCTTCAGGCGATGCTAAGCAGCTTAATGGTCGAGCTGGCTCTGTACTAATCCAACGGTCTTCTTAATGAGCTCCGGCGTGGATTGTACTGTTTCAGTCCATCCGTGCTCTCCCCTAGGCGCAGCCGGGGGCAGCTTTAGCGACTCTCGCCAATATTCTAAAACCACCTTCTCTACGGCGGCAGCTTCAGTACCAGTGTCTAAGTCCCAGGTTCGGACTGTCTCATGGTAGCCGCTTCTACGGTGGGCCGACAGCCGATTGGAGGCAGCCCTTCCAGCGGCCGTGATGCCAATCTTGATTACTCCATCCGGTTTAATAATAAGATAGACAAGGGATGGAAGGTAAGGGCTGAAGCCGTGTTCGCTGCACTGCGGGCATCCGCTGCCGCTGCTGCGTTGTTTGATCTCCGCCTCCCACTCATGTCCTTCTGGGCATTGCCACCAAGGCCTGCGGGCGCTGCCTGAGGTCACTTGGTGAGGAGCTAAGTCGCCGTTTCTAGAGGGGTGCCACTGCGCTGCTAGCCTGGGGTTAATAGCTTCTAGGTTGTTGTCGGCCCCTACCTGCTGGCCGGAGCATAATGGGCACCCATCTCCACGCCCGCTGCGCTGAGCGACCAATGACTGCCACTCGTGACCCCTAGCACAAGTCCACCAGACCCTTTTGCCAGCTCCGGGCATCACCTGCTCAGGAGTCAAATCGCCGTTCTTAGAGGGGTGCCACTGGGCTGCTAGATCTGGGTTAACTACCTTAAGGTTGTTGTCCTCACCCGCCTTCTTGCCAGCGCAAACCGGACAGCGGCTTCCGTTACTACGGTTCGTTATCTTCGCTTGCCATTCGTGACCTTCAGCGCAAATCCACCAGGCCTTTTTGGAGCTGCCGGGCATTGACTGCCTAGGGGTTAAGTCGCCATTTTTAGAGGGGTGCCACTGGGCTGCCAGCTCAGAATTGATTGCCGCCAGGTTGTTGTCCTCGCCTACTTGCTGGCCGGAGCATAATGGGCATCCGTCTCCACGCCCGCTGCGCTTAGCGACTACCGCTTCCCACTCGTGACCTTCAGCGCAAATCCACCAGGCCTTTTTGCCGCTGCCAGGCATCAACTCTTGAGGAACTACTCCGGCGTTCCTGGAGGGGTGCCACTGGGCTGCTAGCGCGGGATTAATTGCCGCAAGATTGTTATCCTTGCCTACTTGATGGCCGGCGCAAACCGGACATCCATTTCCCCTACTGCGATGGGCAACTACCGCCTGCCATTCGTGACCTTCATTGCACTTCCACCAGACCCTTTTTCCGCTTCCTGAAGTGACCTGCCGTGGGGTTAGCCCACCGTTCCTGGCGGGGTGCCACTGCGCTGCCAGCGCATGATTAATGGCTTCTAGATTATTGTCATCGCCTACTTGCCTCCCGGAACATATTGGGCATCCATTACCATCGCTGCGACTCGCTATCCTTGTCTGCCACTCGTGCCCTCTACCGCACTGCCACCAAGCCTTTTTGCCGCTCTTCGGCATCACGTCCTCCGGCGTTAAGTCTCCGTTTCCGGAAGGATGCCACTGAGCGGCTAGCTCTGGGTTGACCGCCGCGAGATTATTGTCAGCCGTCAGTTTGGCCATTCACTGTAATTATAAGCCTTACTAAGCTGCTGGCGCCTGCTTTTAGGCGCTATGGGCAGCCCTCTGACGCCCGTATATAGAAGGCTTCCGGAAGATGCTGATTGTACAGGGAAGCGAGCGAGCGCTAGTTATCTATCGATGCTTCAGCTTGCCCGTTTAATAATTGCAGCAGCACATCAACTTCCTTCTTGGAGGTTATTCGAAGCATGACTTTAGTTTCTGAGGTGACCGCAACTGATCCTTCCGCTGGCATTTGCTGCCTTAGCCAGCCTTCGTCTCCTTCGAATCTCGCTCTAGTGTGAAGGTAGATTGACATGTGGCCGCGGGCGAAGTATCCGTCGGCTACGTATCCTTTACAGATGTTGCCCTCCCTTTTGCCGCCTGGGCCGTAGATGATGATGCCCCCTTGTCTTGATTTTCGCCGGAACAGCTCCAGGCTGTAGCCTTCAAGGCCCTCAATACTCTCTGCTAAATAGTCAGCTGCTTCGCGTAGTTCTTCGCTGGCAATGACATCCTGCTTCATAAGCTGCAGCAGTTCTGCTTGCGGCAGATCTAGGCGTGCGTTACTCGTGGCTTGTTCTGTTTCATCATCAAGATCTATGGCAAAAGAGAAGATGTCATTCCCTATCAGCAGCTGCAATGCTTCTCTAATGGCGTCGACGGATGGTTTGACATGCACGTCGGCGCTGCCTTTATGTCTTTCTTCGGCTGCTTTGTTATCTACCATTTCTACCATTCCGGCCTCATTGATTTGGCTGATCAGTTCTGCTTCTATAGCTGGGCAGAGAATGGGATCAGGAACTGGAACTGCGAATAAGACCCCGAACCAGTTTTTGCTGGCATTGACATGATGGCTTCGAATGCGGCTTCGCATGTCAGTGGTGCTCATTCCTACATAGGCAGTGAGCTGATTAGAGGCAGAGACACCGTAAAGAAGATATACGCCAGGGGTTTTAGGGGCGGCAGACCAAGCATCTCTGTTAATGCGGTAAATCTCGATCTTGTTAAAAGGATCAGTGCTTCGTGCTTTAACTACGCCCTGAGCGTGTCTTGTGATAAGCAGTTCGGACATCAGGTGTAATGGTAAGCCTTGATGTATGCCGTGTGATGGCTTTTAGTGGATGGCGTGAAGATGGGGTTCGGGGACCACTAGGAGCATCAGCTGCTTAATGCCCAAGCCTTCTTTTGCGCTATGTTTACTCATCATGGATTCTTCTATGCCTAAGAAGCCAAGTGCAGAGCGCCGGCAAGTGGTTGCTCTGGATACCCGCACTGAAGCAGAGGGGCAGTTGTTCTACTTAGAGGTGGGTGGCGCTGAAGAAATCAGGAAGGCCGCTCAGGAAGGCTGTTTTCTGTGTCCGCTGCCGGAATGTCGCGAACCTATGATTGTTCGTGCTGGTAGCATGCGGGATCATTTCGCGCATCGAGCTAAACCTGATGGCAGCGTTGAGCATAACCCAGAAAGACTGCTTCATCTGGAAGGCAAGGCAGTAGTTGAAAAGTTCATCCAGAAGTCCTATCCAGACTGGAAGGTTAAGCAAGAAGTCACTTTGGAGAACGGACGCAGGCCAGATGTTTTAGCTGAATCTACTCAGGGGCAAAGAGTGGCTTTCGAAATTCAGTACTCAGCTATTACTGTTTCGGACTGGGAGGAGCGGCAGAGAGACTATGAAGCTCTTGGCGTGAAAGCAATATGGCTTTGGGGCAGCATTCCTCCTCATGGCAAAGAGTATCACCGCGGATCTCAGCTGGCGCTATGGAAGCTGAATGACGTGCTGAAGAAATGCTGGGCTCATTGTGGCGAGCTTTTGTTTATTGATCCACCTGCGGAAGCAATCATATCCGCGGTAAGCCTGCAAGATAGTGTCATGCTGCGAAAGGCATTCCGTGACTGGCAGCAAGTGAGGACTGAGCCAGTTCCTGAAGCTCTTAGCATGTGGAGTGAGATGGGATCTTGGGAAGTGGGCCCCCGGAAAATCTACCCTGATAATCACAACCACTTTGTAGCCCAAGTCTATCCGTTGACCCAATGCACCTTGAATAAGACACTGTCCGGTATTGTCACCCCTGCCGAAGCAGTCAAGCAATTAGCTAAGGAAGTGGTCGACAAGGCTGAGCTAGGCAGAGCCGCCTTACATAAGCAAAGTATGGCTATGGAGGCGGCGGAGCGTAGGCGACTCTATAGCCAACGTTGTAAAGATGACATTCGCGAGCTTGATGAGCGAGGTACCAAGGCTGAAAGAGTCCCGCCTGAAGAGCGCGTAGACTTTGAGAGGATGGAGGAGGGAGTTCGGAAATACGCCTTGAAACGACATCAGGAATGGAAGTCCTTCGAACCTAAGGTTGCTGGTTATTATTGCGGCAGGATTCCCGGGGCTCTTCTATGCAGAGCCGACGAAGACGGATGGTATGACACTGAAGGATATCTATGGTCACACAAGATGTGGTTATACCATGCCCATTGGAAAGCCCTGCTGTGGTCGGTCATGGAAGCTAATAAAGGCAAAACCATCAATTTCAAAACCTTGACCAGTTACTTAAACAAGCAGGGTAGGCCGGATGAATACAAAGAAGGTGAGCGTTTTAGACACTACATGGAAGAGATCATTGAGTATCTAGTGCTGCTAGAGAGCTATGGCTACATATCTTTAGCGGAGGGCATTTATGCTGGGAACATTGATTTCAACAAACCGATAATTAAGGTTCTGTATGGAGCTAACGAAATACCACAGCCGGAGCTTAGCCCCGAAGACGAAGAAGAGATCTTCGATCTAGCCAGCGACTTAGATTTCTAAGAAAGGGCCTTCGCATCAGCGTGCGTCCGCCTGTGCTTATAAGCCCACATCTCATGTCTCGCCACAGCGTCAGCGCCAGGGCTCCATAGCTATAATCAGTACGGCATCACCCAGGGCCCCAGCGTCACGCAAGAAGCAGTCACAAGTCCAGCCCCAAAAGCTAACATTAAATAATCGTGTCTGACATTGATTTAACTGACAGCAGTGGCATTACTTATCCTTCCCCCACTCTTTATAGTTTGCCGGAAGGCATTGAAGGAGAAGTGGCGGCGCTCACTATCAGCTCGCTTAGTTCCCTGGGAGCGAAAGAAGTGCAACATTTGCAGCGTTGGATTAGGAACTGCCCTGAAATGATGGGTGAGCCACTGGTGATCATTGCTTGTGAATTGAATGCGTTTGACAAAACTAGGGATCGCCTGGACTTGCTAGCAGTTGATGAAAGCGGCCGGCTAGTAGTAATTGAACTGAAACGGGATGATTCTGGCTCCTCACAAGACTTGCAAGCCCTGCGTTATTGCGCTTACGTATCTGCTTTAACCGCTAAGCAAGTACTGGAGCTGCTAATTGACTATCGCCGCCGCTGGTGTGATCAGCCTGACATGAGCCTCAAAGAAGCTGAGCAAGTCATGGATCAGCATTGTGGAATGTCAATGCTGCAAGAGATAGATCAAGACGAGCAGCCGCGCATCATCCTATTAGCAGGCCATTACCGCCCTGGTGTTACCGCTACCTGTGTGTGGCTAAGAAGAAATTTCAACATGGACATTCGCTGCTTGCAGCTAGCAGCTCATCAAAGCGGCAATCAAACCCTGCTCAGTGTGGCACAATTGTTGCCTTTGCCGCAAGCAGAAGAATTTGAGGTCCGCTTAGCTATGAAACATCAGAACGCTCAAAGTCGCCGAGCAGGCCGCATGGACTGGCAGGCAGCTCAACAATTCGTGGCCAGCATCCCTGAAGGTCAATGGGCTTCATATCGGGACGTGGCAACTGCTGCTGGAGCTCCAGGCGGATCACAAGCAGTCGCCGGATGGCTAAGCCGCAACTGGACTGAACTAGAGGCAGTGCATAGGGTGCTATCAAGTGAAGGGCGCCTGGTTAGTTCCTGGCTTGACTTAGGAGAAGGACAGGCATCC
>Ga0194055_10001187_pt1 | contig 21146 bp, 19 predicted proteins | sample SepL449m_MetaG_FD_155482 | JGI IMG/M metagenome (GOLD analysis project Ga0194055, IMG submission 155482) | Anoxic zone freshwater microbial communities from boreal shield lake in IISD Experimental Lakes Area, Ontario, Canada - Sep2016-L442-9m | ecosystem: Environmental > Aquatic > Freshwater >...
TCGCCACACCGTGCACAAGGAGACCCGCTAGGCGGGTCTCCCCGGGATGGTGGGACCCGCTAGGCGGGTCTCCCCGGGATGGTGGGACCCGCTCGGCGGGTCTCCCGGGATGGTGGGACCCGCTCGGCGGGTCTCCCGGGATGGTCCTCGGAGATCTTTTCGATACCCGCGAGTAACCCTCTCGGAGGGGCAGAGTCTGACTATGGCTGACGAGGACGGCGCCGGAACGGCGGACGAGCTCTCGGCGCTGGTGCAGGCCGCCCAGAAGGGTGACCGGCAGGCGTTCGACGAGATCGTCCGGAGGACCTACGTCGACACCTACACCCTGGCGGTCCGGTTGACCGCCTCCGAAGAGGACGCGCGCGACGTGGTGCAAGAGGCCTACCTGCGAGCCTGGAAGGGCATCCGGAAGTTCCGGGGCGACGCCCAGTTCTCCACGTGGCTCTACCGGATCACGGCCAACGCCGCCTCCACGGCCACCACCCGTCGGCGGCGCCACCAGACGGTCCACCTCGACGACGTCGCCGACCCGGTCGAGACCGAGGTCGCAGTCCACCCCGAGCTGGCCACGGAGAACACCGAACTGCTGGCCCGCCTGGCCGCGGCGCTCGAGACGCTGCCCAACCGCCTGCGGACGGTGGTGCTCTTGAAGGACGTCTACGGCCTCTCCCACGAGGCCATCGCGGAAGATCTGGACATTTCGGTCACGGCGGCCAAGGTTCGCCTGCACCGGGGCCGGAAGCGGATGCGTGACCTGCTCCACGAGGAGGCGAGCCATGTCGACGTTGTGTGACGAGATCGCGGCCCTGCTGCCGGAGGCGGTCGATTCCGTCGAGCCGGTGTCTCTGCCGGTGCAGCGCCACGTGGAGTCGTGCCTGCGCTGCCAGGCCGAGTTGGCTCGCTACCGGCGGTTGCTGCGCGGCCTGCAGATGCTGCGGACCCAGTACTTCGAGCCGACCCCGGGGCTCTTGGCTTCCACCCTGGCCAATCTGACCTCGGCCGGGGAGCGCCGGGCGATCGCCTCGGTGCTCACGAAGCGCCGGATTGCCTACGCCGGTGCCGTGGCTGGGGCGTTGGCCGCCGCCGGCACCACCACTGCGGCGGTCCTGGTGGCCCGGGCCAAGCGCCGGTCGTTGATGATCTGAGGGTCCCCCGGCGCCCGGCCGGGAGACGGTCCGGCGGGCGCTGCTATCCTCGTCCCTCCGGCTCTCCGGTGCGGTTTCGACTGCTCCTGAGGTCCCGGCCCTCCAAAGGGCAGTAGCTCAACTGGTAGAGCACCGGTCTCCAAAACCGGTGGTTGGGGGTTCGAGTCCCTCCTGCCCTGCTCGTAGTGCCCCTGCCCACCCGATCCTGGAGACCGGCGCGGTGAACCGACAGACCAAACGCCTCATGGCGAAGCAGGGCGCGGACAAGCCGCGCACTCCGGACCGCCGCGCCCAGGCCGCGGCGGCGCCGGCCCGCGAAAAGATCGGACCGCGCCAGTACTTCGCCGAGGTCAAGGCCGAACTCAAAAAGGTCGCCTGGCCGAATCGCAAGGAAGTCGTCAACTCAACGATCGTCGTGCTGATCGCGATCGTGTTCATGACGACGTTGATCTTCGGACTCGACTACCTGTCGGGCAAGTTCGTGCTGTTCCTCTTCAACTGATCGACTGAGCCCATGACGCTGGATCACAACACTTTCGACGACGCCGCGGGCGCTCTCGACGCGGCCGATGACGCCACCACCGACGACGCCGCGGGCGCTCTCGACGCGGCCGATGACACCACCACCGACGACGCCGCGGACGCTCTCGACGACGCCGTCGTCGCGGTCGAACTCGATGCCTCCGCGGAGCTGTCTGACATCGTCGAGATCGAGACCGACGATGCCGATGAGCCCGTCGACCCGGCCGAACTGAGCCCCTTCGACCGTCCGGGGCGCTGGTACGTCGTGCACTCCTACGCCGGGTACGAGAACAAGGTCAAGACCAACCTGATGAACCGGGTGCGCGCGTACCACTCGGAGGATCAGATCTTCGAGCTCGTCATCCCGATGGAAGACGTCATCGAGTTCAAAGGCGGCCAGCGGCGCGTCGTCCAGAAGAAGATGTACCCGGGTTACGTGCTCGTGCGAATGGACCTCGACGACAACACCTGGGGGATCGTGCGCAACACCCCGGGTGTCACCGGGTTCGTCGGGCCGAGCGGCGCGAAGCCCACGCCCCTGTCGCGCAAGGAAGTCGAGGACATCCTCGGCGTGGCGAAGCTCGAGGGACCGGCCGCCGAGAAGAAGGTGCGGCCGCGCGTCGAGTTCGAAGAGGGTGAGCAGGTCCGGGTCACCACCGGCCCGTTCGCGGACTTCAACGGTGCGATCTCCGAGATCGACATCGACCGTTCCAAGCTCAAGGTCCTCGTCAACATCTTCGGTCGCGAGACCCCGGTCGAACTCGAGTTCGGCCAGGTCGCGAAGCTCTAGTCGGAATCGAGCGAGAGAACTCCCATGGCGAAGAAGAAGGTCGCAGCAATCGTCCGGATCCAGATCGAGGCAGGGGCGGCAACGCCCGCTCCCCCGGTCGGGACCGCACTTGGTCCGCACGGCATCCAGATCATGGACTTCTGCAAGGCGTACAACGCCGCGACGGAGAACCAGCGCGGGATGGTCATCCCCGCCGAGATCACCGTCTACGAGGACCGGTCGTTCACGTTCGTCACCAAGACGCCGCCGACCCCGTTCCTGATCCGGCAGGCGGCCGGTTTGGAGAAGGGCTCCGCGAACCCGCGTGCCGACAAGGTGGGGAGCATCACCCAGGACCAGCTTCGCCAGATCGCCGAGACGAAGATGCCCGACCTCAACGCCATCGACCTCGAGGGCGCCCTGGCGCAGGTCTCGGGCACGGCGCGGTCGATGGGGATCGACATCTCCGGCTGAGCAACCATTCCAACCCTGGCCTGATCGGGTCGGGGCCACCACCGCCCCGCGGACGACCTCGCCGCGGGTCACCGGACCTCTGAGGGAGGACCCCGTGTCCAAGCACGGCAAGAAGTACGACAACGCCGCCAAGACCTACGACCGTGAGCACCTCTACTCCGCGGCCGAGGCCTTGGCCCTGGTCAAGTCGATGGCCACCAAGAAGTTCGACGAGACCGTCGAGGTGGCGTTCCGGCTCGGGGTCGACCCCCGCAAGGCCGACCAGATGATCCGGGGCACCGTCTCGCTGCCCCACGGCACCGGCAAGACGGTGCGCGTGGCGGTCTTCGCGGCCGGCGACCAGGCCCGTGAGGCGGAGGCGGCCGGTGCCGACGTGGTCGGCTCCGACGACCTCGTGGCCCGGATCGAGGGCGGTTTCCTCGATTTCGACGTCACCATCGCCACCCCTGACCTCATGCCGCTCGTCGGCAAGCTCGGTCGTCAGCTGGGCCCCCGTGGCCTGATGCCCAACCCCAAGACGGGCACCGTCACGACCGACGTCGGCCGGACGGTCGAGGAGTACAAGGCCGGTCGGGTGGAGTACCGCACCGACCGCTATGGCAACGTCCACGTGCCGGTGGGCAAGGTCAGCTTCACCGACGCCCAGCTCGGCGAGAACTTCCAGGCCGTCCTCGACGAGATCTCCCGGGCCAAGCCGGCCTCGGCCAAGGGCCGTTACCTCCAAGGCGTGACCACGTCGTCCACGATGGGCCCCGGGGTCAAGATCGACCCGGCCGCTCGCGTCGACGAGGCGGGCAAGGCCACCACCGACTAGCATCTCGTCTCCACGTTCGACACTTCGCCGCCGAAGACCTCCGGTCCCCGCTTGCGGGGGTAATGGGAAGGGGAGACCCGACCCGCCGGACGAGGCCGTGCTCGCCGGAACCCCGCGGCCGCCCACCAGGGCGTGTCGCCGGGTCGGTGGGTCGCCTCGGTCCGAGGCTCGTACCCGCCCGACCCCGATGTACCGGAGCACCCATGGCCCGTCCCGAGAAAGTCGCCGTCGTCGACGAGATTCGAGTGAAGCTCGACGAGTCCGACGCGGCCATCCTCACCGAGTACCGAGGTTTGACGGTCACCGAGCTGGCCACCCTGCGGGGTACCCTGCGCCCGGCCGGGACCGAGTACAAGGTCTTCAAGAACACCCTGGCCCGCCGAGCCGCCGACGAGGCCGGGCTCTCCGAGCTCACGCCCCTCCTCGAGGGTCCCACGGCCATCGCCTTCGTCACCGGCGATGCCGTCACCGCCGCCAAAGTCCTGCGGGACTTCGGGCGGACGGTCCCGACGCTGGTGGTCAAGGGAGGCCTGCTCGGCCGTCGCCTCCTGACCGCTGCCGAGGTCGAGGCCCTCGCCGACATCGAGCCCCGTGAGGTCCTGCTCGCCCGCCTGGCGGGTGGTTTCCAGGCTCCGCTGACCAAGGCCGCTGGCCTCTTCCAGGCCTTCACCCGCAACTTCGCCTACGGCCTGAAGGCCTACGTGGACCAGCGGGTGGCGGGCGGCGAGGCCCCGGCTCCCGAGGCTCTTGCTGCCGAAGCCCCCGAGGCCGAAGTCGCGGAGGCCCCTGAGGTTCCTGTGGCGCAGTCCCCGGAGGCCCCTGAGGCTGAATAGGCCCCATCCGATCGAAGTCCCCAGTCCCGAAACGAACACCGGAGAAGAGACAGACATGGCATCCATGAGCACCAGCGACCTGCTCGACGTCTTCAAGAACATGACCGTCCTCGAGCTCAACGAGTTCCTCAAGGCCTTCGAGGAGGAGTTCGGTGTGACCGCAGCGGCCCCGGCCGCCATCGCGGTGGCGGCTCCGGCGGCCGGTGGCGGCGACGCCGGCGCCGCCGAGGAGCAAGACGAGTTCGACGTGATCCTGGTCGCAGCTGGCGAGAAGAAGATCAACGTCATCAAGGAAGTCCGAGCCCTGACCAGCCTGGGCCTCAAGGAGGCCAAGGACCTCGTGGACGGTGCCCCCAAGCCCGTGCTCGAGAAGGTCTCCAAGGAGGACGCCGCGAAGGCCAAGGCCCAGCTCGAGGAGGCCGGGGCGACCGTCGAGGTCAAGTAGTCCCTCGGTCCTTGACCTCAGCAGCGCACACCCGTATCCTGAGACCGGTTTCCAGGCCCCATGGGCCTGGAGGGACGCGGCGTGTCCGCTTGTCGGGAAGGCAGGGAGTCGGCTATGATCCGACGAGCCGTGTCTGCCCTTTCTCGCCACTGCTGAGTCTCCTGGCCCTGGTCCGCGCGCGCTTTACCGCCTGAGGAGTCCCTGTGCCCCGTCTCGCGTCCCGCGAACGTCTGTCCTTTTCTAGCCTTCCCGAGGTCCTCGAACTTCCTGACCTGATCGCGATCCAGCGCGATTCGTTCCAGTGGTTCATCGACGAGGGGATTGCGGAGGTCCTCTCCGACATCTCCCCGATCGAGGACTTCACCGGCACGCTCAAGCTCGAACTCTCGGACCACGTCTTCGACCCGCCGAAGCACTCCGAAGACGAGTGCCGTCAGCGAGACATGACCTACGCCCGTCCGCTGTTCGTGACCGCACGGTTCATGAACGCGACCACGGGTGAGATCAAGGAGCAGACGGTCTTCATGGGCGACTTCCCCATGATGACCGCCCGCGGGACCTTCATCATCAACGGCACCGAGCGCATCGTCGTCTCGCAGCTCGTGCGCTCTCCGGGCGTCTACTTCGGGATCACCCCCGACAAGACCCAGCCCGAGAAGGACGTCGTCGACGCCAAGGTGATCCCTGGCCGCGGGGCGTGGCTCGAGTTCGAGGTTGACAAGAAGGACATCTGCTACGTCCGCATCGACCGGAAGCGCAAGCAGCCGATCACGATCCTGTTGCGGGCCCTCGGCTTCGGAGAGTCCGACGAGGAGTTGCTCAGCCTGGTCCTTGACCCGCAGGGCAACCCCTACGAGTCCATGCGCAACACGCTCGAGAAGGACAACACCACCACTGCCGACGAGGCGTTCATCGATATCTACCGGAAGTTGCGGCCGGGTGAGCCCCCGACTCCCGACTCCGCCCGCCAGTTGCTCGAGAACCTTTTCTTCAACCCCAAGCGCTACGACATGGCGAAGGTGGGGCGGCACAAGGTCTCGAAGAAGCTCCGCGACGAATACGCGAAGTTGCCGTTGCGGCGCCTCGAGCTGACCGTCCCCAACGCCGACCCCGAGGCCGGCCCGCTCGACTTCCAGCTCAGCCGGGCCGACATCCTCTCGGCGGTCTCCTACCTGATCAAGCTCCACAACAACGACCCCGACTACTACCGCGACGACATCGACCACTTCGGCAACCGTCGGGTGCGTTCGGTGGGCGAGCTGATTCAGAACCAGGTCCGGGTGGGGCTCTCGCGCATGGAACGCGTCGTGCGCGAGCGCATGACGACCCAGGACGTGGAAGCGATCACCCCGCAGACCCTGATCAACATTCGCCCGGTCGTGGCGGCGATCAAGGAATTCTTCGGCTCCAGCCAGCTGAGTCAGTTCATGGACCAGACCAACCCGCTCGCCGGTCTGACGCACAAGCGGCGCCTGTCGGCCCTCGGCCCAGGTGGGCTCTCGCGTGAACGAGCGGGCTTCGAGGTCCGTGACGTCCACCCGAGCCACTACGGCCGTATGTGCCCGATCGAGACGCCCGAAGGTCCGAACATCGGCCTGATCGGATACCTCGCGTCGTTCGCCCGTATCAACCGGTTCGGGTTCATCGAGACGCCCTACCGCAAGGTCATCAACGGCCGGGCCACCGAGCAGATCGACTACCTCGCCGCCGACGACGAGGACCGCTTCGTCATCGCTCAGGCCAACGCCCAGCTCGACGCCCAGGGCAAGTTCGTGGGCGACAAGGTGCTGGTCCGGACCCGTGGCGGTGAGGTCGAGTTCGTCGACGCCGGTGCGGTCGACTACATGGACGTTTCGCCGAAGCAGATCATCTCGGTCGCCACGGCGCTCATCCCGTTCCTCGAGCACGACGATGCCAACCGTGCCCTCATGGGCGCCAACATGCAGCGCCAGGCGGTCCCGCTCCTGCGTTCGACCGCGCCGTTCATCGGCACCGGAGTCGAGGCCCGTGCGGCCCGCGATGCCGGCGACCTGATCATCGCCCAGGGCGACGGCGCCATCGTCGATCTCGACGGCACCTCGATCACGGTCGAGTACACGACCGGCCCGAAGAAGAAGGTCGTCCATCGGGTCGACAAGTTCCGGCGGTCCAACCAGGGCACCTGCATCAACCAGAAGCCCCTGGTCAAGATCGGGGACGCGGTCACCGAGGGCGACGTGCTCGCCGACGGGCCGTCCACGAGCGAGGGCGAGTTGGCGCTCGGCAAGAACCTCCTCGTGGCTTTCATGCCATGGAAGGGCCACAACTTCGAGGACGCCATCGTCATCTCGGAACGCCTGGTCAAGGACGACGTCCTCACCTCGATCCACATCGAGGAGCACGAGATCGACGCCCGCGACACCAAGTTGGGCGCCGAGGAGATCACCCGCGACATCCCCAACCTCTCCGAGGACATCCTCAAGGACCTCGACGAGCGCGGCATCATCCGCATCGGTGCTGAGGTCGGGCCCGGCGACATCCTGGTGGGCAAGGTCACGCCGAAGGGCGAAACCGAGCTCACCCCGGAGGAGCGCCTCTTGCGCGCCATCTTCGGCGAGAAGGCCCGCGAGGTCCGCGACACATCGCTGAAAGTGCCCCACGGCGAGACCGGCAAGGTCATCGACGTCCGGGTCTTCACCCGCGACGAAGGCCACGAGCTCCCGCCGGGCGTCAACCAGTTGGTGCGGGTCTACGTGGCGCAGAAGCGCAAGATCAGCGAGGGCGACAAGCTCGCCGGTCGTCACGGCAACAAGGGGGTCATCTCCAAGATCCTCCCGGTCGAGGACATGCCCTACCTCGCCGATGGCACGCCGGTCGACATCGTGCTCAACCCGCTCGGCGTCCCGTCCCGGATGAACGTGGGTCAGGTGCTCGAAGCCCACCTCGGCTACGCCGCCATGCACGGCTGGGACGACAAGACCCGTCCCGCGCTCGAAGACCGCAAGACCCGTCCGTCGGCCGAGCCCGCCGTGTGGGTCTCCACCCCGGTTTTCGACGGCGCCCACTGGGATGAGGTCGAGGCCTCGGGTGAGCAGGGGACCATCGAGGGCATCTTCGAGCGGATGAACGCCGACGGAGAGGGCGACCGCCGACTGGTCGGCACCGACGGCAAGGCCCAACTCTTCGACGGCCGCACCGGTGAGCCCTACGACAACCCCGTGACCGTCGGGTACGTCTACATCTTGAAGCTCTCCCACCTGGTCGACGACAAGATCCATGCTCGTTCGACCGGCCCGTACTCGATGATCACGCAGCAGCCGCTGGGCGGCAAGGCGCAGTTCGGCGGTCAGCGGTTCGGCGAGATGGAGGTGTGGGCGCTCGAGGCCTACGGCGCGGCCTACGCGCTCCAGGAGATCCTCACCATCAAGTCCGACGACGTGTTGGGTCGGGTGAAGGTCTACGAGGCCATCGTGAAGGGTGAAAACATCTCCGAGCCGGGCATTCCCGAGAGCTTCAAGGTGCTCATCAAGGAGATGCAGGCGCTCTGCCTCAACGTCAAGGTGATGAACGAGGCTGGCGAAGAGGTCGAGATTCGCGAGCTCGACGAGGATGCGTTCCGTACGACCGAGTCGCTCGGCATCGACCTCTCCCGGCCCGAACGCGGGACCGACGAAGAGGACGCCGCGCGCGAAGCCGGCCGGATCTGATCCGACCACCCAAGACCCGACCCACGCAGACGACGAGACGATCGAAGCGAGGCACGCAGTGCACGACGTGAACGAGTCCGCCCGGATGACGATCTCGCTCGCCACGGCCGACCAGATCCGCAACTGGTCCAACGGCGAGGTCAAGAAGCCCGAGACGATCAACTACCGCACGCTCAAGCCGGAGAAGGACGGGCTCTTCTGCGAGAAGATCTTTGGTCCGACCAAGGACTGGGAGTGCTACTGCGGCAAGTACAAGCGCGTCCGTTTCAAGGGCATCGTCTGCGAGCGTTGCGGGGTCGAGGTCACGCGCTCGAAGGTCCGTCGTGAGCGCATGGGTCACATCGAGTTGGCGGCACCCGTCACGCACATCTGGTACTTCAAGGGTGTCCCGAGTCGTCTCGGCTACTTGCTCGACATCGCGCCGAAGTCGCTCGAGAAGGTCATCTACTTCGCTTCGCACCTGATCACCTGGGTCGACGTCGAGAAGAAGCACGCCGACCTGCCCGAGCTCGAGGCGGAGATCCGCGCCGAGCAGGCCGACATCGAGAAGCGCCGTGAACTCGAGTTCCGCACCCGCGACGAGGAGTACGAGGGCGAGCTCAAGGAGATCGAGGAGCGCGGCGGCAAGAAGGTCGACCTCGAGCGGGCCGAGAAGGGTCGCAATCGCGACTTCGAGGAGATCCGCGCTCGCTTCGACGCCGAGCGTGACTTCATCCAGGCGGTCTGGGACACCTTCCGCACCATGGCGCCCAAGCATCTGATCGAGGACGAGCGCGTCTGGCGCGAGGTCGTCGAGCGTTACCAGGAGTACTTCGCCGGCAACATGGGCGCCGAGGCCGTGAAGGACCTCATCGCCCGGCTTGGCATGCCCGAGGAGGAGGTGTTCCTCAAGGAGGTCATCGCCACCGCCAAGGGTCAGCGCAAGGCCAAGGCCATCAAGCGCCTCAAGGTCATCTCGGCCTTCAACAAGGTGGGGGAAGACGGCCGTCCCGTGAACTCGCCGATGGGCATGGTCCTCGACGCGGTGCCGGTGATCCCGCCGGACCTCCGTCCGATGGTGCAGCTCGACGGTGGACGCTTCGCGACCTCCGACCTCAACGACCTCTACCGCCGCGTCATCAACCGCAACAACCGGCTCAAGCGCCTCCTCGACCTCGGTGCACCCGAGATCATCGTGAACAACGAGAAGCGCATGCTGCAAGAGGCCGTCGACGCGCTGTTCGACAACGGCCGCCGCGGTCGTCCGGTGACCGGTCCGGGCAACCGCGCGCTCAAGTCGCTGTCCGACATGCTCAAGGGCAAGCAGGGTCGGTTCCGTCAGAACCTGCTCGGCAAGCGCGTCGACTACTCGGGCCGTTCGGTGATCGTCGTGGGTCCGCAGCTCAAGCTCCAGCAGTGCGGTCTTCCCAAGCAGATGGCCCTCGAGCTGTTCAAGCCGTTCGTGATGAAGCGGCTCGTCGACCTCGAGTACGCGCAGAACATCAAGTCGGCCAAGCGTATGGTCGAGCGGGCCCGGCCCCAGGTCTGGGACGTCCTCGAGGAGGTCATCCGGGAGCACCCGGTGTTCCTCAACCGGGCCCCAACGCTCCACCGTCTCGGCATCCAGGCGTTCGAGCCGGTGCTGGTCGAGGGCAAGGCCATCCAGATCCACCCGCTCGTCTGTGCGGCGTTCAACGCCGACTTCGACGGCGACCAGATGGCGGTCCACCTCCCGCTCTCTTCGGAGGCTCAGGCGGAAGCCCGGATCCTGATGCTCTCGGCGCACAACATCCTGTCGCCGGCCCACGGTCGTCCGATCGCGGTGCCGACCCAGGACATGATCATCGGCGTCTACTACCTCTCGGAGCAGGTCGACGGTGCCGACGGCGAAGGGCGCGCCTTCTCGTCGCTCGACGAGGCGCGTCTTGCGTTCGACCGTTGGTTGTCGGCCGGTGAGAACCGGGGTGCCGGCCTTTCGGTCCACGCTCGAATCAAGGTGCTCGTCCCCGCGGCCCGGTTTCCGGAGGAGCAGTTCCCGAGCCGTATGGCCTGGGACGACGACGCCGGGACGTGGAGCGTCGCGAACCCCGACTCGATCGTCATCAAGCGCTACCCCGCCGACGCGACCGGGGTCGAGAGAGTTCAGGTGGAGACCACGCTCGGACGCCTGCTCTTCAACGAGGCGCTCCCGAAGGGCTTCCCGTTCGTCGACCGCGTGCTCAAGAAGCGCGACATCACCGACGTCATCGGCAACCTCGTCGACGAGTACTCGCGTGCCGAGGTGGCCGAGAGCCTCGACAACCTCAAGGACCTGGGTTTCGACTTCGCCACCCGTTCGGGCCTGACGATCTCGATCTCCGACATCCGCACGCCCGTGGCGAAGAAGGCCCTCCTCGACAAGTTCGAGGCCGAGGCCGAGCGGGTCGAGCAGCAGTACGACCGCGGCATCATCACCGACGACGAGCGGCGCCAGAAGGAGATCGAGATCTGGACGGAAGCCACCGACCAGGTCCGTGACGCCATGCAGGACGAACTCCGGGCCACGAAGTTCAACCCCATCGAGATGATGGTGGGCTCGGGTGCCCGAGGCAACGTCATGCAGGTCCGCCAGATCGCCGGCATGCGCGGTCTCGTGGCGAACCCGCGTGGTGAGATCATCCCGCGCCCGATCAAGTCGAACTTCCGTGAGGGCCTTTCGGTCCTCGAGTACTTCATCTCCACCCACGGTGCCCGCAAGGGTCTCGCCGACACCGCCCTCCGGACCGCGGACTCCGGCTATCTGACGCGCCGTCTCGTCGACGTCGCCCAGGAGCTGATCGTGCGCGAGGAGGACTGTGGCAGCACCCGGGGGATCTGGGTCGAGGACATCGACCTCGACCCCGACCACCACCGAACCCTCGAGACGCGTCTCGCCGGGCGGTGCCTGGCCGAAGACGTCACTCTCGCCGACGGCACGGTGATGCCCCGCAACCTCGAGCTGCGCGAGGAGCACTCCGACGTGCTGGCGGCCGATCCGGGGGTCGAGCGGGCCCGGATGCGTTCGGTCCTCACCTGCGACTCCATCGAGGGGGTCTGCCAGCATTGCTACGGCACCATGCTGGCGACCGGCCTGCTCGTGGAGCGGGGCGAGGCGGTCGGCATCATCGCCGCCCAGTCGATCGGCGAGCCCGGCACCCAGCTGACCATGCGGACGTTCCACACCGGCGGCGTTGCCGGTGAGGACATCACCCACGGTCTGCCCCGTGTCGTCGAGCTCTTCGAGGCCCGGACGCCCAAGGGGGCCGCCACTCTGGCGGAGTCCACTGGCGTGGTCCGGACCGGCGAGAACGAGAAGGGCGAGCGCATTGTCACGGTCGTGGCCGACGACGGCACCGAGGAGGAGCACGTCGTGTCCCGGCGGGCCCACCTCGCGGTCCGCGACGGCCAGGAGGTGGTCGCCGGCGAGCGCCTGGTGGGCGATGAGAAGGCCTCCCTCGACCCGAAGAAGATCCTGGAGGTCCGGGGCATCCGGTCCACCCAGGAGTACCTGGTGGACCAGGTCCAAAAGGTCTACCGGGAGCAGGGCGTGTCGATCCACGACAAGCACGTCGAGGTGATCGTCCGGCAGATGCTCCGCAAGGTGGCCGTCTCCGAGCCTGGAGACTCGGCCTTCCTGCCCGGTGAGCGGGTCGACGCCCGGCGCTACGCCGACGAGAACCGCCGCCTGGTCGAGCAGGGGAACCAGCCCGCTGAGGGCCGTCCCGAGCTCATGGGGATCACCAAGGCCTCGCTGGCCACCGAATCGTGGCTCTCGGCGGCCTCCTTCCAGGAGACCACCCGGGTGCTCACCGAGGCGGCCATCGAGGGCCGGTCCGACAGCCTCTACGGTCTGAAGGAGAACGTGATCATCGGCAAGCTCATCCCGGCCGGGACGGGCATGCTCGAGTACCGGGAGATCGCCACCGAAGCGCCCGATTACGAGCCGATGGCGTTCTACTCCTCCGACACCGACGAGGACTACGACCTCGCCGAGTGGCTCCGGGACACCAGCATCGCCCCCGAGGCCTTGGTCCCCGAGCCGGCGGCGCCGCACCTCCAAGTCGTGCCCGACCCGGAGCCCGAGGCCCTCGGGGAGACCGGCACCGGCGACGCCTGAGCTGGTCGCCTCGCAGGCAAGCCGGACGGGGGAGTACCCTCTCCCGTCCCCGTTCCATCCATCCGACCCACATCGAGGAATCGAACCGCGTGCCCACGATCCAGCAACTCGTCCGAAAGGGGCGGGAGTCGAAATCGACCAAGTCGAAGACTCCCGCGCTCAAGGGTTCCCCCCAGCGTCGGGGTGTCTGCACGCGCGTGTACACCACTACCCCGAAGAAGCCGAACTCGGCTCTGCGGAAGGTGGCTCGTGTGCGCCTGTCCTCCGGGATCGAGGTGACCGCCTACATCCCCGGTGTCGGCCACAACCTCCAGGAGCACTCGATCGTGCTCGTGCGCGGCGGTCGCGTGAAGGACCTGCCGGGTGTGCGCTACAAGATCGTGCGCGGCGCGCTCGATGCTTCCGGCGTGGCCAACCGCAAGCAGGCCCGTAGCCGCTACGGCGCGAAGCGGGAGGGCTGAGATGCCCCGTAAGGGACCCGCTCCCCGTCGTGATCTCGTGCCCGACCCGGTCTACCGGTCGGTCGTGGTGACTCAGCTCGTCAACAAGGTGTTGCTCGAGGGAAAGCGATCGATCGCCGAGGGGATCGTCTACGAGGCGCTCGCCGACATCGAGAAGAAGACCGGCAGCGACCCGATCCCTACCCTCAAGCGGGCCGTTGAGAACATCCGTCCGGCCCTCGAGGTCCGGAGCCGCCGCGTCGGCGGTGCGACCTACCAGGTGCCGGTCGAGGTGCGCCCTCGCCGCGCGACCACGCTCGCGATCCGCTGGATCGTCGGCTACTCCCGCCAGCGGCGCGAAAAGACGATGGCTCAGCGCCTCTCGGCGGAACTCCTCGACGCCAGCAACGGTCTCGGCGCGGCCATGAAGCGCAAGGAGGACTTGCAGAAGATGGCCGAGTCGAACAAGGCGTTCGCCCACTACCGGTGGTGAGTACCGCGCGCCGCCGCTGATCCATTCCGTGCTGCGGCGTCGTCGAGTCGCCGCGCCGGGCCCCGACGCCACCGGTCCCCACAGGTAGCCCTCGGGTCACCGTATCGACACCCCCGCGACACGACGAACGACGAGGATCTGAACCATGGCCGACATCACCCGCGAGGTCCCGCTGCCGCGGGTCCGCAACATCGGGATCATGGCGCACATCGACGCCGGCAAGACCACCACGACCGAGCGGATCCTCTACTACACCGGGCGCACCTACAAGATCGGCGAGGTCCACGAGGGCGCGGCGGTCATGGACTGGATGGTCCAGGAGCAAGAGCGCGGCATCACGATCACCAGTGCGGCGACCACCTGTCGGTGGCGCGACGCTTGGATCAACATCATCGACACCCCGGGCCACGTGGACTTCACGGTGGAGGTGGAGCGCTCCCTGCGGGTCCTCGACGGCGCCGTGGCGGTCTTCGACGCCGTCGCTGGCGTGGAGCCCCAGACCGAGACAGTCTGGCGCCAGGCCAACAAGTACAACGTCCCGCGGATGTGCTTCGTCAACAAGATGGACCGTGTCGGCGCCGACTTCTACCGCTGCGTCGAAATGATCAAGGACCGCCTCGACGCCACTGTGGCCCTGATCCAGTTGCCCATCGGAGCCGAGAGCGAGTTCCGGGGCGTGATCGATCTGCTCCAGATGAAAGCCCTGGTCTGGGACGACGGCATGGGCGAGGAGTTCGAGACCGTCGACATCCCCGCCGGGCTCGTCGACGACGCCGAGACCTGGCGGCACGAGCTCATCGACGTCGTGAGCCAGTTCGACGAGGTCGTCCTCGAGAAGTATGTGGGCGAGGAGGAGATCACCGCCGACGATCTCCAGACCGCCATCCGGGCGGCGACCATCGCCGGCCAGATCGTGCCGATCCTCTGCGGCACCGCCTTCAAGAACAAGGGCGTCCAGCCCCTGCTCGACGCCGTGGTCGACTACCTGCCGAGCCCCGTCGACATCCCGGCCATCTCGGGAACCAACGTCAAGACCGAGGAGCCCATGAGCCGCAACGCCTCCGACTCGGAGCCGTTCGCCGCCCTGGCGTTCAAGATCATGAGCGACCCGTACGTGGGCAAGCTCACCTACTTCCGCGTCTACTCGGGCAGTCTCCAGGCCGGCGCCCAGGTGCTCAACGCCACCAAGGACAAGAAGGAGCGGGTGGGTCGCATCCTCCAGATGCACGCCAACCACCGCGAGGACAAGGACGGCGTCTTCGCCGGCGACATCGTGGCTGCCGTGGGCCTCAAGAACACCACTACGGGCGACACGCTCTGCGACCCTTCGGCCCCGATCATGCTGGAGCGGATGGAGTTCCCCGCCCCGGTCATCTCAGTGGCGATCGAGCCCAAGACCAAGGTCGACCAGGACAAACTGGGCAGGGCCCTGAGCGCCCTCTCCGAGGAGGACCCGACCTTCCAGGTCCGCACCGACGAGGAGACCGGGCAGACGATCATCTCCGGGATGGGCGAGTTGCACCTCGACGTCCTCGTCGACCGCATGACCCGGGAGTTCTCGGTGGCGGCCAACGTGGGCAAGCCCCAGGTGGCCTACCGGGAGACCATCACCAAGACGATCGAGAAGGTCGAGGAGCGCTACGTGCGCCAGACCGGCGGCCGCGGGCAGTACGGGCACGTGGTCATCAGCCTCGAGCCGACCGGCCCGGGTGGTGGCTACGAGTTCGTCGACAAGATCGTGGGCGGTGTGATCCCCCGGGAGTACATTCCTGCAGTCGACGCCGGCATGCAGGAGGCTCTCGAGGGCGGCGTGATCGCCGGGTACCCCCTCGTCGACATCCGGGCTACCTTGACCTACGGCTCCTACCACGACGTCGACTCCAGCGAGATGGCCTTCAAGATCGCTGGCTCGATGGCCTTCAAGAAGGCCGTCCGTATGGCCTCCCCGGTGATCCTCGAGCCGATCATGAGTGTCGAGGTGGTCACCCCCGAGGACTACATGGGTGACGTCATCGGAGACCTGTCGTCCCGGCGGGGCAAGGTCGAGGGCATGGAGCAGCGGGGCAACGCCCACGTCGTGCGGGCGCAAGTGCCCCTGAGCGAGATGTTCGGCTACGCTACCGACCTCCGATCGCGCACTCAAGGGCGCGCCACTTACACGATGCAGTTCGACTCCTACCAGCAGGTACCGGAGTCGATCGCCCAGGAGATCACGGCCCGGGTTCGCGGCGAGTAACCCGACCCACCGGGACTCCGTCCTGTTCACCAACCACAGCAACCACCAACTCTGCGAGGCAGATCACCATGGGTAAGGCGAAGTTCGAGCGTACGAAGCCGCATCTCAATATTGGGACGATTGGTCATATCGACCATGGGAAGACGACGTTGACCGCGGCGATCACGCGGGTGTTGTCGGAGGCGAATCCGAATACGTCGTTCACGGCGTTCGACATGATCGACAAGGCGCCGGAAGAGCGTCAGCGTGGGATCACGATCTCGATCGCGCACGTGGAGTACGAGACGGAGAACCGTCATTACGCGCACGTGGACTGCCCGGGTCACGCGGACTACATCAAGAACATGATCACGGGTGCGGCGCAGATGGATGGTGCGATCTTGGTGGTCGCGGCGACGGATGGTCCGATGCCCCAGACGCGTGAGCACGTGTTGTTGGCTCGTCAGGTGGGTGTGCCGTCGATCGTGGTGGCGTTGAACAAGTCCGACATGGTCGACGACGAGGAGATCTTGGAGCTCGTGGAGCTCGAGGTCCGAGAGTTGTTGAACGAGTACGAGTTCCCGGGTGACGACATTCCGGTGGTGCGGGTGAGTGCCCTCAAGGCGCTCGAGGGCGACGCGGAGTGGTCGGGGAAGATCCTGGAGTTGATGGAGGCGGTGGATTCGTACATTCCGGAGCCGCTGCGTGATGTCGACAAGCCGTTCTTGATGCCGATCGAGGATGTGTTCTCGATCACGGGTCGGGGCACGGTCGTGACGGGTCGGGTCGACCGTGGGATCGTCCATGTGAACGACGAGATCGAGATCGTGGGGATCAAGGCCACGACGAAGACGGTGTGCACGGGTGTGGAGATGTTCCGCAAGCTCCTCGACGAGGGTCGTGCGGGCGACAACATCGGTGCGTTGTTGCGGGGGACGAAGAAGGAAGAGGTGGAGCGGGGCCAGGTGCTCGCGAAGCCGGGTTCGATCACGCCGCACACGAATTTCGAGTCGCAGGTGTACGTGTTGACCAAGGACGAGGGTGGTCGGCACACGCCGTTCTTCGCGAACTACCGGCCGCAGTTCTATTTCCGGACGACCGACATCACGGGTGCGATCGAGTTGCCGTCGGGGACGGAGATGGTGATGCCGGGTGACAACACCGAGATGCTGGTGGAGTTGATCGCACCGATCGCGATGGAAGAGGGTCTGCGATTCGCGATCCGTGAGGGTGGCCGTACCGTGGGTGCGGGCCGAGTCACCAAGATCCTCAAGTAGGCATTGACATGGCAGAGAGCAAGGGTCAGAAGATCCGCATCCGGCTGAAGGCCTACGACCACGAGATCATCGATCAGTCGACGAAGAAGATCGTCGAGACGGTGGTCCGGACGCAGGCGAAGGTCCGGGGCCCGGTCCCGCTCCCGACGGAGATCCGGCGCTACTGCGTGGTGCGTTCGCCCCACGTCGACAAGGACTCCCGCGAGCATTTCGAGATGCGGATCCACAAGCGCCTGCTCGACATCGTCGAGCCCACCGGCAAGACGGTCGAGTCGCTCCAGCGCCTCGACCTCCCCGCCGGGGTCGACATCGAGATCAAGATCCAGCAGGTCTGACCCGCATCGGCGCCTCCGGGCGCCGATGGCGCGTCCGGGGAGCGGCATGGACATCGGATTCGTCGGGCTCGGGATCATGGGTCGACCCATGGCCCGGAACCTCCTGGCGGCCGGCCACTCCGTCACCGTGGTCAGTCGTTCCCCGGGGCCCGTAGCCGAACTGGTGGTGGAAGGGGCGGTGGCCGCCGAGGGCCTCGCCGAGCTCGCTGCGGGCCGCGACGCCGTCGTCACGATGCTCCCCGACTCGACCGATGTCGAGGCCGTGGTCCTGGGCCCGGGTGGGGTGCTCGACCACGCCGACCCCGGGACCCTGCTCATCGACATGTCTACCGTCCACCCGTCCACAGCCCGGGCGCTGGCCCGGGAGGCCGCCTCCCGGGGCTGTCGGGCCCTCGACGCCCCCGTGAGCGGCGGTGACGTGGGTGCCGCCGCCGGGACCCTGGCGATCATGGTGGGGGGTGACGCGGCGGCCTTCACGGCCGCCCTGCCCCTCCTGGAGGTCCTGGGGACCACCGTGCGGCGGGTGGGTCCGGCCGGAGCCGGCCAGACGGTCAAGGCCGCCAACCAGCTCCTGGTGGGGGGCACCCTGGCGGTCCTGGGCGAGGCCATCGGCCTGCTGGAGGCCGCCGGCGTGGACCCGACCGAGGCGCTGGAGGTCCTCGGCGCGGGAATGGCCCAGAGCCGGATCCTGGAGCGCAAGGGTCCCCAGATGATCGAGCGGTCCTTCGAGCCGGGCTTCCGGGTGGACCTCCACGCCAAGGACCTGCGGATCGCGACCGACACGGCCCGCGACCTCGGGGTGGCCGTTCCGGTCGGCGAGTCCGTGGGGCGGCTGCTCGAAGCCCTCGACGCCGCCGGTGGCGGCGGTTTGGACCACACCGCACTGGTCCTGGGAGTCACGGGAGATGGCCCATTGGGCGCGGCGCCACCGACCGGCTAGATTGACTAGTCCTTGCTGCCGGACCTTTGGGCTCGGTGCAGAACATCTTCCGTCCGCCAACCGACGTCTGCGAAGGCCCCGGGCCCGGCCTGGGGAACCAAGCAGCACAACCGAAGAACGCTCCGCTGGTCGCCGGGTTCGCCCGGAAGTCTGACCAGGGGAGCGTTCGCGTGAGGCATGCAGCGAGCGTCCGTCGGACGGTGTCGCTCGATCAGGAGAGTACGAACCATGGCTGCGGTGAAGGGGATCCTCGGGCGCAAGCTCGGCATGACCCAGCTCTGGGACGCCGACAACCGGGTCGTTCCGGTGACGGTGATCCAGGCCGGGCCCTGTCGCGTAGCCCAACTCAAGACGCCCGAGCGCGACGGATACTCGGCGGTGCAGATCGCCTTCGGCTCGGTCAAGGAGCAGCGGCTCAACCGTCCCGAACTCGGTCACCTCAAAAAGAGCGGGACCGGGCCGAGCAAGCACCTCGCCGAGCTCCGGGTCGACGACCTCTCGCCCTACGAGGTCGGGCAGGTCATCGATGCCGCGGTGTTCCTCACCGGTGAGCGCGTCGACGTGACTGGTATCTCCAAGGGCAAGGGCTTCACCGGTGTGATGCAGCGCCACAACTTCAAGGGGCAGGGCGCGAGCCACGGTAACCACAAGAAGCATCGCGCTCCTGGCTCCATCGGCGCCTGCGCCACTCCGTCCCGTGTCTTCAAGGGCATGCGCATGGCCGGACAGCACGGCAACGCGCGGACCACCACGCTCAACCTCGAGGTCGTCGAGGGTGACGCGGAGCGTGGCCTGCTCCTCGTGCGGGGATCGATCCCCGGGCCCAACGGCGCGCTGGTCTTCGTGCGCAATGCCGTGAAGGGCGGCCCGGTCGCGGCACCGGTCTTCGGAGGGATCGTGGCCGACGACGCCACCGATGCCCCCGACGAGGTCGTCGTGGACGCCACGACCGACGAGACCGAAAGTGGTGAGGCGTGAAGTTCGACGTGATCACCACAGGGGGCGCAACCGCGGGTTCGGTCGAGGCTCCCGACAACCTGTTCGGCATCGAGCCGAATGTCCCGGTGATGCACCAGGTCGTGACGGCGCAGCTCGCACACAAGCGGGCTGGCACGCACTCGACCAAGACCCGCGCCGAGGTCTCCGGTGGTGGAGCCAAGCCCTGGCGTCAGAAGGGCACCGGTCGGGCCCGCCAGGGTTCGATCCGCGCTCCGCACTGGCGGGGCGGCGGCGTGGCCCACGGGCCGAAGCCGCGTGACTACACCCAGCGGACCCCCAAGAAGATGGTCCGCCTCGCCCTGCGTTCGGCGCTCTCCGACCGAGCGACGAACGAGCGCGTGAAGATCGTCGACGACTGGGGCATCGACACCCCGAGCACCAAGCGCGGCATCGAGGTACTTGGATCGCTGGGCCTGCGTCCGGCGGGAGAGCGTCCGCCCCGGGTGCTCGTGGTCCTCACCCGCCACGAGGACGCCGTGTGGAAGTCACTGCGCAACCTCGGGGTCCGGGTCCAGATCGTTCTGCCCGAGGAGCTCAACACCTACGACGTGATCCTCAACGACTACATCGTCTTCAGCAAGGCGACGCTCACCGAGACGGTCGAGCGCTACGCGGAGAAGGCCGAGGTTTCCCAGTGAGCGCGCGCGACCCTCGCGACATCATCATTCGGCCGGTCGTCTCGGAGAAGTCGTACACGGCCTACGACGCGAACGTCTACACGTTCGTCGTCGCGCCCGACGCGAACAAGATCGAGATCCGCCACGCGGTGGAGTCCATCTTCGACGTCCGCGTCACGAACGTGAACACCCTCAACCGTTCCGGCAAGCGCAAGCGGAACCGCCGCACCGGCGGATTCGGGAGCCGACCGGGATCGAAGCGGGCGATCGTCACCCTCGCCGAGGGTGACCGGATCGAGATCTTCGGGAGCTGACCGTGGCCATTCGCAAGCGCAAGCCGACCAGCCCCGGACGACGGTTCCAGACCGTCTCCGACTTCGCCGAGATCACGCGCGACCGTCCCGAGCGGTCCCTGACCAAGCCGAAGCCCAAGACCGGTGGCCGCAACTCCTACGGACGCATGACGTCTCGTCACCGGGGCGGCGGGCACAAGCAGAAGTACCGCGTCGTCGACTTCCGTCGCGAGAAGGACGGCGTGCCCGCGAAGGTCGCCGCGATCGAGTACGACCCGAACCGCAACGCCCGCATCGCCTTGCTCCACTACCTCGACGGCGAGAAGCGCTACATCATCGCTCCGTCGCTGGTGGCCGTCGGTGACATGCTCCAGAGTGGGCACGGATCGGAGATCCGGCCGGGCAACGCTCTGCCGCTGCGTTACATCCCCGTCGGGACGGTGGTCCACAACGTGGAGCTCAAGCCGGGAGCGGGCGGGAAGATGGGCCGGGGCGCCGGTGCGGCGATCCAGCTCGTCGCGAAAGAGGGTCAGTTCGCCACGCTGCGGCTGCCGTCCACCGAGATGCGCCGGGTCCCCATCGACTGTCGGGCCACCGTGGGTTCGGTCGGCAACGCCGAGGCTTCGCTGGTCAAGGTTGGCAAGGCCGGTCGCAACCGCTGGAAGGGCAAGCGTCCGCACGTGCGGGGAGTGGCGATGAACCCGGTCGACCACCCCCTCGGCGGTGGCGAGGGGG
>Ga0194055_10001189_pt1 | contig 21141 bp, 15 predicted proteins | sample SepL449m_MetaG_FD_155482 | JGI IMG/M metagenome (GOLD analysis project Ga0194055, IMG submission 155482) | Anoxic zone freshwater microbial communities from boreal shield lake in IISD Experimental Lakes Area, Ontario, Canada - Sep2016-L442-9m | ecosystem: Environmental > Aquatic > Freshwater >...
GCTTCGGTCGGTTCGTGGGTTTCGAAGAAACCGAAGACGAGTGAACAATGGCTCGCGCAGCTCAATCGTGGCCGCGACGTCGATGCGGCAGCAGGAAGGCGAACCTTCTATCACCCTCAGGGAGCAGGCTGCTTCAAATGTCATCGTATCGATGGTCGCGGTGGCCGCGTTGGCCCGGATCTGTCGCGAACGGTTGGGACGATGAATCGAATCCAGTTGATCCAGTCGATCCTGGAACCCAGTCGCGAAATCGCTCCGCAGTATGTTTCCTGGAATTTCGTTCTCAAGAACGGGCGAATTGCGACCGGGATGATTGTTCATGAGAACGAAGGGAAGACGATCGTCGGGAACTCAGATGGGCAGACGATTGAACTGAAGACCACAGACATTGAAGAGCGGACTCCGCAACGAATTTCTGTCATGCCCGAAAAGCTGACGGAACGAATGACGCTGCAGGAATTGCGAGATCTGATTGCATTTCTTGATGCCCAGCGGTAGAGCCGGGAAGTTCGAATAAATTGCAGCCGCGTGGTTGGGCGACGGACCCGCATCCGACCACAATCTCAATTCGACGGACGCCAATTCTTTCAAACGGGAGGATGCACGCTATCCCAAATTCCCAGACAGCCTGATCGCTACGGTCGGCAAATTCGCCGTGATCGATTCTGGCGCTATGACCATCCGTCGAGCGACGTCGCACGTTCATTGGACAAAGTCGTAATGGAGCAGGAGCCCTCATGACGTCGATGTTTGAAGCGAGTAGATCGTTTGAAACTTGGGGAGCGGATTCATGGATGAATCTTCGAAGGCCTTTCGCTTCAGCTTCGCGAAAGCGAATTTTTCCGTTGTTTACCTCCTTGTCTACGCCACCCTTGCATCTGGAAGCCTGGCGGGCGGGATGTACTATTCCGGGCTGATGAACGCGTTGCCCGTCTGGGCGGTCGTGACCTTAGCCCCTGTACTCTATCTAGCGTGGTTGGTCCTGTTCCTCGGCTGGGGATTCGCGATTGGAATCCCTTTTTATGCCTGGGCTTATCGCCGCAGTTCGCGGATGTCTTCCTTGAAAGGGTTCGAGGAAGAAGCGAGATTCGCAACTCAACTCATGCTTTACCTGAAGTGTTCGATGATCCAGTCACTTCCGATGGCTCGATCACTGCAGACGGTGACGTACTGGCAGTAATTGATTTTCCGCGGTTATTCACCGAAGAACAAGATTCATCACGATGCTCACGTATGGGGGATACTCTGGGACCCGGATCTGACGGAAATTGGACCGGATTCCCTCATTGGGGGTGACGCGACGATCACGTGCCACGCGGTCACGGTACAGGCTGACGGGAGTTTTGAATATGCGTGTGCACCGGTTGTGATTGGGAGCCGAGTCACTGTTGGCGGGCAATGCCGTATCAATCTGGGAGTCCAGATCGGCGACAACACCATTATCGAAGCCGGAAGCAATGTCCTCCCTTACACGATCATTCCCCCTGACGAAGTGTGGGGGGGCAACCCAGCTCAGTTTCTGCGCCCACGTTTTGCTCAACGGCAGAACTCGCTGCAAATCACCAGCGCTTCGAATCGGAGTCTGAACAAAGTAATTCCCGCATGCAAATCTGCACCTGGCGATCACGACCGACAACTTGCCGTTCGGAAACTGGTTGCTGATACCCTGCATCGCACACTTGAGGAAGTGTCCGCTGATGCCGCGATGGAAGATATCAGCGACTGGGACTCATTGGGGCAGATGGGGATTGCGGCGGGGATCTTTTCTCGGTTCGGTATCAAGGTCGGTGCCGCTGAGTCGTTCTGCGTGCGATCAATTCCCGACATTTTGAGATTGCTGGATCAGCACCAGGCAGCTCCATCGGAAGCCCGTGAAGCCGACGAACCGCTTCCTCGCGATCCTGAACTCTTACCGTTGTGGGATCACGAGAAGGCGACACAAACGTTGGCCCGACACGTGGATCAGTTGAAACTTGCGGCAGGTAACGAGCTGCGCGTGGTCATTGCTTCCACGTTCACGTCCGAATCGATTGCTGCCAGCCTGCAATTGTGGGCACAAGCATTTGGGATGAATATCAAGGTCGAGTTCGCGGGATTCAATCAGGTTGCACAGGAACTACTCTCACCAGCAAGTATGTTCCGCAACAATCGAACTGGTTTGAATGTTGTCCTGTCGCGACCGGAAGATCTGTTGGCCGATGACCGTGCGAACTCGGCGGAGTCGCTACTTGATGCCATTGCTCGATTTTCGCGTGACTCGAATGGAACGCTGGTGGTGGGGACGCTTCCTCCTGTTGTCTCCCAAGTCGTGAATATTGATCGGCGCACGGCAGAAGCGGCACGGGCAAATTGGCGACAGAAGCTGTCAGAACTGCCGGAAGTGACGTTGCTTGATTTCTCGGCTGTTGTGGAAGCTGTCGGAGTCTCTGCTGCCTACGATACCGAAAACGAAGTCATTGCACGTTCGCCCTATTCGGCGGCCGTCTATCGTGAACTGGGGATCGAATTGTCACGACTGGTTCGGCAGCGTCGTGTCGCCCCAGCCAAGGTTGTTGCCGTTGACGCCGATGGGGTCCTATGGGGTGGCGTGATTGCCGAAGACGGTATCGACGGAATTCAGCTTGGCACCGATCATCCGGGACGCAGTTTCCGACTCTTCCAGCAATACCTCAAATCGCTTAAGTCCAAGGGCCAACTGCTGGTTCTGGTGAGCCGCAATCAACCGGAGGATGTCTGGAAAGTTCTCGATCAACATCCGGAAATGGTCCTGCGCCGCGAAGATTTTACAACGGCGCGGATCAACTGGCTGCCAAAGTCTCAGAACGTGAAGGACATTGCCAAGGAGCTCAATCTGGGCCTCGATGCGTTCGTCTTCATCGACGATGACGTGGCAAATCGGCTGGAAATGACGGCAAACGCACCTGGCGTGACAGTGGTTCCGCTTCCCGTAGATGCCGCACAGTATGTACCGATGATTTCGCGGCTGTGGAGGTTTGATGCCCCGCAATTAACTGCCGAAGATCAGGCTCGTGCCGCGATGATGCAGCAGGAGCAGGAACGCAAACGATTGCAGGAAAATACCGGCGATCTGCGGTCGTATTTGCAATCTCTGTCACTTCGAGTAGTGATGCGACCTGCCAATGACATCGATCTGCCGCGAGTTGCTCAACTGACGCAGAAGACTAATCAGTTCAATTTGTCACTCAAGCGACGTTCCTTGCCTGAAATCCGGGATCTTGGCGACCGCTTCAGCATCCATGTGATTGAAGCTTCAGACCGGTTTGGCGATTACGGGCTAGTCGGTGTCACGATTCTGGAACGGCCGGGACGTGACGGCGATTCTCATCAACTCGACACGTTCTTGATGAGTTGCCGAGTTCTGGGGCGTGGTGTCGAAGAAGCGACGCTGCATGGTCTAACGAGCGTCATCATTGCGGAAGGTGGGACGTGGCTTGAGGCTCCCGTTGTGATCGGCCCGCGAAATCAGCCGATTCTTGAGTTCTTGAGCAAGAGTGGTTTCGATACACGGGGTGAGCAACTGCATATGCTAAATGTTGCCGCATGCTTCCCGTTGCCAGAGCACATCGATTGGAACAATGCCGTGACAATCGCATTGCCAGGACGACGAAGTGAATCCGTCGCAGCATAGTGGATGAGCGTCCGAATCGCCTGCGAAATGCGGCATCTGCTCATAGTCCTTGGGCAGTAACCAGTTTCGCCATTGCATGGGAACTCCAATGCATCCCTGCGTTCTTGCGTTTGCGGCTGCTTTTTGAGAACTCCGTTCTTGATTTATGACGCAACCGCAGCATGTGACGCTCTTCGATCGAGACTGGTTGTCCAACAACTAGCCAAGAGTGCAGATGACTTCATTGTCAGATGCTGGTGGCGACAATGGTAGGGGTTGTAACGTCAGCAACGGTTGTGATTCCGACCTGTCGAAGGAATCGATTGATCATGGGAAACGGGCAGTAGGAGCGGCACGGTGTGTAGCCGATAAATACGATAGTTCGATGTCGTCGTTGACGGACATGCCGTTGCAACTATGGAAAATCGCAACTGGGGCAGAACTGCAAGTGGCAACTTCAGGGAGGAATAGAATGGCCGTCACGCGGGGTTTGCGGTCTCGATCGGTGATTTTTGCCGTTGTTGGCAGCCTTGCCATGGTCGGGCAGACTCAGGGGCAAGTGGCACCTGCAACGAATACGAGCGTTCAAGCCGTCGGCCAACCCTTGGCGCAAGGTGAATTTGTCAATCGCGTTTTCAAGGACGAAAAGGGAGAGCACAAGTATGTTGTGTTCGTCCCCGCCAACTACACCCCCGCCAAGAAGTGGCCGGTAATTCTGTTTCTGCATGGCGCATGCAATCGCGGAAGCGATGGACGGTCACAACTGGTTTCGGGGATCGCTCCCGCAATTCGCTTGCGGATGGCGGATTTCCCCTTCGTGGTTGTTTTTCCTCAGTGCGAAAACCTGCACAGCCGAGTCTTGGGGGGATGGACCGATCAGCCCGAAGATTCCGAACGAGCACTGAAGATGCTCGATGCCGTCGAAAAAGACTACAGCGTTGACACCAAGCGTGAGTGCCTGGTCGGACTTTCTATGGGTGGGACAGGTGCCTGGGAAATCGCTGCCAGAACTTCGAAACGATGGTCAGCACTCGTTCCCGTCAGCGCCATGGCCAATAAGGAAGATGCTTCCAAGGTCGCGGGAATTCCGACGTGGGTTTTCCATGCGGCACATGATCCGCTGGTCGCAACACACGTTGCCCATGATATGGTCGATGCAATCAGGGCAGAAGGTGGAAAAGCCTATCTGACAGAAGTCTCGAAAAAGGCACATGACCTGAGCAACGTCGTGTTTACCCAACAGGCCTTGATTGACTGGATGCTCGATCCCAGCAAGGAACCAAACCAGAATCTCGAATGGACCGAGCCAAAAGGCTATAGCAGCGGACTCGATCTCGAAGTCCCGTTTGTTGCCGGTGCCGAGATGTCACGGGCGCTTCGCTTCCGCATCTGTAAGGACGTACTTGATGCGTTCTGCTTCGCAGCCCCCGAAAAGCTGGCCGAAAAGCCAATGGCCGGAGCTGTTGCCCCTGTCTACCAGAGCACCAAGGTCGGGGGATTCCTGCCCGTGGATGTTGCCTTGTCAGGATTGTACTACCAAGGGCGAGTGGAACAGGTTCGCATCATTCCCAAGGCTCCCAACCGGCTGATCCTGCAGGCAGGTCTCCGCAATTTCACGATGACCGTCTCGAACTCACAGCTCAACGCCAAGGTATTGCTGTCAGCGTCGGCGGGCCCGATGAATGTTGTGATCGGGCATCGTGCTCCAGTTTGGTTGACCGTCGAATTACAGCCTTATGTGAAGGATCGACGCGTTCATCTCAACTTGACAGGTGTTGATTTCCAGATTCCCCCAGATAACTGGTATGTCACTCAACCTTCGGACGTTCATGTTCGTGGACTGCCATTCCTGAATGGAAAGGTTTCAGACGGGCTGGTTGAAGGGGTCTATTCGAAAAAGGGCGAGATTGAACGTCAGGTACTGAATAGCATTCCAGGAGTTATCCAGACCGCCGAAAACAAGCTCAATGATGTGATGTATGCGAAGACAATGACAGTTGGTCAGATCTCGATGCCGATGTGGCAACCTCGCCTGAAGATGTTCCCTGAAGAAATCAAGATCGACGATCACGGAATCAGCATCATCTCGGGCCTGGTCCTGTCAACGTTGGGGCAAACGCCAAAGACGTTCCAGAAGATGCACTATCCGGCTCCGAAGGAGTTTCCAGAGCCAATAAAGTCCGGCCTGGAAATGAATATCGCGGAATCAGTGGTACCGGGCTGGAGCAACCTGATCATCGCGGGGAAGGTCAACAGCTTCAATGTTTATGACTTCACACCCAAGGAGTATCATGCCCTTGCTGATCGCGAATTCCTGCAGGAGATTATCCCGGATTTGAAGAAGCATGGTGATGAGATGGAAACGAGTGTCGACTTCTATCTTCGTGACCCGATCCATCTTCGAACTCCTGATCTTGGCAGCGGTCCTCAGTTGTATGAGGATGCTCCGGGGAACCTGATGACACTCTCGTTGACGTCGGTTCCGCTTCGAGTCGCGTATCGGAAGAAGGGTGAAGCCCAGTGGACTCAGGTCGGCGAATTGAACATGTCGATCGAACGCGAGTACGCTCCGTATGTGAAGAAAGAAGGGTATTCTCGACGAGGCTTCAAGTTCGCTGAATTGGGCAAGTTCCGAATCATCCCACAATGGACATTTGCTCCTGGATACAAAGCCGAAAACGAGACCGTTGATGCAGAACGACTGGTTGCGAGCGTTCTCAAGGCTCGTGAAGCGGCCCAGTTGCTCGATGGTGTGCGACCTGAAGGTGTGCCCGACATGGTTGTCCACGGAGTTCCACTGCGACTGGATGTACTCGACTGGAGAAAAGACCATGTGGTAACTCAGTACCAACTTCCTGGCGTGCTGATTTCGAACGATTCGAACAAGCCATTGGTCTACGAAGTTCGCGGCCCGTATACGGGGTGGAGCGTGCCGCGAACGTTGGCTCCTGGCGAATTTGACGAATACCGCTCGTCATATCCGCTGACTTGGCGTCGCCAGGAAGGGACCGTCGCCCAACTCTATACGCTGCCGATCGGCAAGGAATTCTCATACCGGATTGATCCCAAGCCGGGAATGGTCCTTGTCAAACACTCGGATGACCTGAAAGAAGAGCGGATGATGCCACAGAAGTGACATCATTGAGAAGATTTGATGGAAAAAGACTCGCCACCATTTTCTCCTGCCAAGGGATCTCATGACGGGATTCAAAGACGATTCCGGGTTGTCCCCGAATAAGTTGGCCACCGATGAGGGTGTTTTCCCGCTGCCATTGTCGCCATTTGAACGCTATATGGTTCTTGACGACTCAAATGCCTACCCGATGTCGTTTGTGCTGATCGTCCGCCTGAAGGGAGACCTTCAGCGGGCGGTGTTCGAGGAATCCGTGGCATTTGCACTGCGGCGGCACCCACTCCTGATGAGCCACATCGGCAAGGTTCGAGGCCAGGGATGGTGCTGGATTCCCGTCAATGAGCCTTCACCAGAGATGACTTGGGTTGATGACGCGGGTGACTTGCAACCTCCAGATCAGGAGCGAATTGATCTGACCCGCGAAATCGGACTCAGGATCTGGGTCAACAAAACCCAGAACGCCGCAGAACTGGTTTTCCAGTTTCATCATGCTTGCACCGATGGCCTGGGTGGTGTGCAGTTCATCGGAGATCTTCTTGCCGATTACGGTCAGAAGACCGCCGAGGAAGGGGCCGAGCTTCCAGAAATCGAGCCGATCCAGATTGATCGACTGAAATCTCGATCAAATTTTGCATCCGAAGCCTGCGAGCAGCCGTCAAAAAAAGTCAGTTGCCCGCTGATGCTGAGCCAGAAGTTATTCAAACTTCTGCGTCGCCAACCGGTTCCTCTGGCCGCGAGCCGGACGGCAAATCCGATCGGAACATTCCTGACGTTTCCGGCGATCGTCAGTCGCGTCATCGAACGACCCGTCGTACAGCAGATGAAAGTTGTGGCCGCCCGCAAAGGTGTCGAGCTGAACGACCTTTATCTGATGGAAATGTTCCAGACCATTCGGGAATGGAACCGGCGACATGGCAAGGGAAATGATCGCCAGTGGCTACGGATTGGCATGCCAACGAGTCTGCGAACACCATTGCATGATCAAATGCCGGCCGCCAATGTTGTCAGCTACATGTTTTTGACGCGATTGGCTGGTGACTGCGAAAGACCTGAAGAAACGCTGGCGGACATTCATCGCCGCACGTCGACAATCGTCAATGAACGCCAAGGACGATTTATTGCCACTGGCCTGAAGTACGTTTTGAAAGTTCCAGGGCTGTTGTGGTGTCTGTTGCGGCTGAATCGCTGTTTTACATCAGTGATTTTGACCAATGTCGGTGATATTCGGCGCCAATTTACGTCCCGGTTTCCCCTCAAACAGGGGCGATGTGTGGCCGGTAATGTCACGCTCGACGTTTTGACGGGGGCTGTCCCCGTCAGGCCGAATACGCGACTGTCGACATCCGTGGGGACGTATGCAGGCAACTTGTACATCAACATGCATTGCGATCCCTTAAGTTTCACGCGTGAGCAGTCCGAAGATATTGCGGACCTCTTCGTAGAGCGTCTGAAACAAATGATTCCGGCAGATATTGCTGCTGAGCGACGAGCCGCATAATCAAGGACGTATCTGTGTCACAAACGGAATTTACACCGGAAGAATTTCGTGTGCTGGGCGAAGGTGTCCTCTGGCCAAGGTTTCTCGTCTTTCCAAGTATCGCGATCATCGGCTATGTCGGTTTCATAACCGGACTGGGCGGGGATAGTCTATTTGTCAAACTGATGTGGTCCGTCTTCCTGGGCTACTGCTGGTTCTGTGTCTCGGGATCGTTTCATGAAGCGGTTCACCAGACCATGGGAACATGGCGGAATGCTAACGTCTGGTTTGGTCGAGTTGTCGGAACATTTCTCGGGATTCCTTACACGGCCTACCGCGAAACACACATCCGCCATCACGCGTACATGAATACGTCGGAGGACTTCGAGCTCTGGCCGTACTCCAAACCAGGGGCATCACTCGCATTCCGTCGTGCCTTTGTTGTGTTCGATATCGTGGGAGCGATTCTTGCCAATCCGATTGTTTATGGCCGAATCTACTTCGTGCGCAACTCCCCATTAAGCCGACAGGCCCGCACCTCGATCACGCGTGAGTACATTGCGATTGCTGTATTCTGGGGGAGCGTCGCTGCGGTTGTCACAGCGCTGAGCCTGAATGGAATCGTAGACTTGCAGCGATTCGATCCGATGTGGCTGCTGCCAATGCCGATCGCGGCGGCATTCAATGGGTTCCGCAAATTCACGGAACATGTGGGAATGGCCAGCACCGATCCGATCCTCGGGACGCGGACTGTCATGGGAAACAACTGGTTGTCGCGCGTTTGTTCCTATTTTAACTTCAATCTGGATGTCCACGGGCCGCACCATCGATTTCCCAGAGCACCACACTTTGAGCTGGAATCCAAGCTGGCAGACTATCAACGGAAGCATCCAGAAGCGGTCATTCCGATTTTTCCGACGTATCTGGCCGCAGTCTTGCACACGATTCCCTGTCTTTGGCGAAACCCCGGCGTCGGCGTGAATGCAGGCGGGACAAACCAGTCCTACTCGAAGTCGGGAGTTGAAAACTTCACCAGCGAAGTTGGAAGCCAGACTGAGGCCGCTCAGGAACGACGTGTTGCCTGAGGAACCTGCTGCCCCAGTCAGCTCAGTCTTTGAAATGCATTGTTGTCGTTCCTAACGTTTTTCGGCTCAGGAAGTACGTGGTTTGCCAACAACTTCCGAAGTTATTGGCGAGTCGACTTGTCGAAACGTGTCAATCCTTGCGGGCTGAAGGCTCGCGAGCACAAAGCACAGGGCTTCCAGCCCTGTGAACGGGAAGCAAAGCAGAATGTGCGACCTGAAGGGTCGCGAGAGGTCATCGATCGGAGTTGATCGCTATGACTGAATTTCTTGCGACCTTTCAGGTCGCACTTCCTGTTCTGTCCGCGGTCACAGGGCTGGAAGCCCTGTGCTTCGTGCTTGTGGGCCTTCAGCCCACAAGAGGCCGACGATTGCGACATCGCCGGGGTGCCTGACATGTTCACCTCCTGTCGACTTGTGAGTAAGTCCGAGTCAGATCAATCCCGTGTGGACGACCTGTCGGTACATGGCACTCGTGTGCAGCTTGTTTAGGCTGGCTTAGTTTGTTCTCCGAATGCCATAGGCGGTGTTTCAATTTCGCCATTGGCAACGCAGGCGGCGATCACCAGATCTCCCGTGACGTTGACCACGGTTCGGCACATATCGAGGATCCGGTCGACGCCCAGAATAATCCCGATTGCGGCTCCAGGAATGCCGACGGACTGCATCACGACAATGATCAGCGGCAACGATCCGCCTGGAACTCCGGCTGTGCCAACTCCTGCCAGGATTGCCATTAACACCACGGTGAACTGTTGCGTCGCACTCAGTTCCACACCCATAACCTGTGCCAGGAACAGAATGACCACGCCTTCATAGAGGGCCGTTCCGTTCTGGTTTCCGGTTGCTCCGACTGTCAGAACGAAATTGGCAATTCGAGTTGGCAGCTTCAATTGTTCATGGGCGACCTCAATTGCCGTTGGGAGCGTGGCACTTGACGACGACGTTCCAAACGCGACCAGCATTGCTTCGGAGACATCACGAAAGAACGCCAGAGGTGACCGCCTCGCAAATATCACGATGACGATTGAATAGACCACGAAGAGTTGCAACGCCAATCCGAGCAGCGCCGTCAAAACGAACCATAGCAATGTCTGAAGTATGCCCAGACCCAGTTGGGCCGCCAATGAAAACACGAGGCAACCGGCGCCGTAGGGGGCGAGTTTCATCGCAAATGTGATGACCGCCATGGAAATCGCCAGCAGGCCTTCCAGCCAGCCGACAAATGTTTTTGTTTCCTCGGGCCGCGTCGTAATGGCAATTCCGCAAATCAGCGAGAAAACCATCACCGCCAGCATGCCGTTCCCCTTGGAGCTGCCATCGACAGCTCCAACCATTTCCTGCAACGGATTTTCAGGCAGGAGATTGACCAGCACTTCACGGATTGGCTTGGCTTGTTTCGCTTTGTCCATACTCTTGGCGGCATCTTTGGAGTACTCGTCCAGAAGCGCCTGACGCTGTTCCGGGTCCAGTGTTTGACCCGGCTTGAAGCCGTTCACAAGACCAACACCGATCAGAACCGCCGCGCTCGATAGGATTGCTGTGAAGGCCAGCGTCTTCAGTCCCATCCAACCGAGTTTGCTCAGGTCACCAATCTCAACTACGGCCAAAGTCAGTGCCGAAAAGACCATGGGCACGACGACCATGAACATCATTCGCAGGAACAGATCTCCCACGGGACGTGCCCAATAAATCGTCAGGTCCAACCAGCCCGCGATTCCATTCCTGTCGGCGTCTGACCAGAGGTGTTCGGTGTAACCATCAACGATTCCATTTTCGTTGGAATCCGTGTGGATTCCTTTTTCGCACGAGCCACCCCAGTTGGCCAGCAGTCCAAGGGCGACTCCAATCAACAGGCCGATCAATATCTTGGTATGCAGCGGCATGGGCGTACGCCCAGGTTCAGAGCGTGGAATATCTGTCATGTTTCCTGTTCCGAAGTAATATCCTGTTCACGCTTCCGTTCTGAATTGGCAGGTGGGAACTCGACCGGATACGGAAGCGCCCAATCGAACGTCCTCGGGGACCGCGCCACACGGAACGGAAACGTACCGAAGTCAGTCGGATTGAGGAAGCGTCAACCAGAATCTTCGGCATATTCGGAAAACTCGGTCACTCGGCCATTGCCGAGATTTGGTAATTTCGAATCCAGTATTGTGATGTAGCCCGCCATCTCTTCAGACTGGAACTACGATTCACTGTATTTTCTGCAAGGCTCGGCACTTCGAGACTGACAGATTTCGCAGATGTGTTGGGGGCTTCAGCCCACCGCTGAAAATCACTGACCGAGTCATTCCAGCTCACTGTCCCAACCGGTTCCGAAAGCGATCTGCCATGAATCCACTGAATCTTTTCCGAAGGATGTCGCGAAAGAGCGCTCACCCGGAAGGGATTCATATGACGTGGGCACAATCCAGCATTGTTCGAACTGCAACGCGAACCGGTGTCCTCTTGAAACGCCAGACGTGGATCTTCCCGATCCTGGCAATCCTCGTCCTGGCGACGCTCGCTTTCGGGGTCCGTCGCGCCATCGAATCGACCATGAAATCGAATCTGCAATCCCAATTGCAGACGCTGCTGAATGTCGAAACTGAAATGCTTGAAACGTGGTTTGGGGTTCAATCATCGAATGCAGAAGCCTCGGCCAATGACTTCCAGGTACGGGAAGCGATTTACCACTTGCTGGCCGAGTTGGAACAGACGGAAGCAACTCCCGGTGCCGAGGCGACGAAACTTCCGACGACGGCAGAATCACTGCGAAAGTTGAAGACCGAACTCGAACCGGCCATGTCGTCTCATCAGTATCTGGGGTACCTGGTCTTCGACAAGACCAAGCGAATCATTGCTGCGAGTCAGGAAGATCTCGTGGGGCGAAAGGACATTCCAGAGTACGAACAGTTCGTCTTGCCCGCACTTGAAGGTCATGCGGCGATCAGCCCTCCGTTTCCCAGCTTGACGATCATGAAGGACCAGCACGGTCGGATGCGAACCGGCGTTCCTACGATGTTCGTTGCGGCACCGATTCGCGACGCTCGATTTCAAGTTGTCGGTGTGCTTGCGTTCCGCATGCGGCCCGATCTGGAATTCACGCGGATTCTTCAATTGGGGCGCATTGGAGAGAGTGGCGAGACTTATGCCTTCGACAAATCTGGCAGGATGGTTTCCAACAGCCGGTTCGACGATTCGCTCATCTTGCTTGGTCTACTGCCTGATACCGAGCACGTGCAATCTCTGCTGAATCTTCAAGTAAAGGATCCCGGCGGTAATCTGCTGCTGGGGTATCGACCTGCGGTACGTCGAGGTGAATTGCCGATGACCAAGATGGCCGCTGCGGCTATTTCTGGATCGTCCGGCGTCGACGTCAACGGGTATCGCGATTACCGTGGCGTGCCAGTCATTGGTGCCTGGAAATGGCTGCCAAAGTATGGATTGGGAGTCGCCACCGAGATCGATGCTGATGAAGCGTTCCGTCCACTTTCGATCTTGCAGTGGACATTCTGGGGACTGTATCTGCTGCTGGGGATTTGTTCCGTTGCCATTTTCGTCTTCACGGTGATCGTCGCGCGACTGCAACGGCAGGCGCAGAAATCGGCGATCGAGTCCCAGAAACTGGGGCAATATACGTTGGAAAAGAAACTTGGCACGGGAGCGATGGGGGTTGTCTACAAGGGGGTTCACGCAGTGTTGCGCCGTCCGACTGCGATCAAACTGCTGAACGTGGACAAAGTCAACGACGGCTCAATCAAGCGGTTTGAGCGTGAAGTCCAGATCACCTGCCAGCTCAACCACCCCAATACGGTGGCCATCTATGATTACGGTCGGACGGCTGAAGGGGTCTTCTATTATGCGATGGAATACCTCGACGGGATCGACCTGCAGACTCTGGTCGAACGGTATGGTCCACAACCTGAAGATCGTGTGATTCATATTCTGCGCCAGATTTGTGGTTCGCTTTACGAAGCTCATTCACTGGGTCTTGTCCATCGTGACATCAAGCCCGCCAATATTATGTTCAATCGTCGTGGCAGTGAGCCAGATGTGGTGAAGGTTCTCGATTTCGGGCTGGTGAAGGCAGTCGACGACGAGAAGCAATCGGGTTTGACGGCTGCAAATGGCCTGACGGGGACGCCGCTGTATATGTCTCCCGAAGCCATTCAAACTCCCCAATCGGTGGATGCTCGCAGCGACATCTACGCAGTGGGAGCAGTGGGGTATTTCCTGCTGACGGGTCAACCTGTGTTTAATGCGGCGAACATTGTGGAACTCTGTCAGATGCATGTGACGCGCCATCCAGAAACGCCTTCGAGTCGACTTGGCAAACCGGTTTCGACCGAGTTGGAAAGTGCGTTGATGGCCTGCCTGGAAAAATCGCGATCCAAACGCCCGCAGACGACGCGTGATCTGATTCTGTTGCTGTCACGCTGTCCCGCCGCAAATAGCTGGTCGTTGGAAGAGGCCGACGCCTGGTGGGGGCGTCATGAACGGAGCCATGTTTCGCCATCACCGTCAGTGGTCTCGGACTCCGGTTCGAATCCAGCAGAGGGCTACGCGAAGACATTTATTAACGGCGAACCCGAGTAATTGCGTCGAATTCGCTCACGACGCAGAACCTGATCCCGATCCACCTGAAAATCGGGACGAGAAATCATCGGTCCCGGTTGACGCGTCCGTTGTTGCCTGCTGACAGAGAGTCTCGCCACGGTTGCGTAGCGGGTATTGGTCGCCTGCCAGGACGGCTTCTCGCCTTTCGCGCAGGCATTCCCGTCCGCCAATCTCATAGTCGCGGCATACCTGCGGACGGTATTCGTGGTGCTTGCACAGGCGAGTCTGAAGATCGAACCAGAGACATGTCTCCTGCGGTTCCTGACCACGTAGAAGTCCCGAAAAATGGACATTGATTTCGTCTACCAAATCTTCGGGAAGGTCCTTCGGACGAAAGGGATGCGGTGTCGCGTAATGCGGTCGCGACGCATATAAAACGACCGGTGATCCGATACCCATACAGCAAACTCCGCATCCTTCACAAGATGTCGGAATGACCGGCAGGTCTTCCATCTTTCAACCCTTGTCGCCACATCGTTGCAACGTCAAGCACCTTGGACGTTAATCTTCAGCGCCCCATCATTGACCGAGTCATCATGGATTCTCTTGGCCAGATCAAAACAATATCGGGCCGTCGTTTAGCCAGTCGATCCCGTCCCGATTGGCTGACGCTAGTCTGTGACAGCGTGACCTCAGTGACCCTGGTGAGTCCCGCAATCGAATCAATATCTGCATCGCCAATCGACCCTCCGTCAAAACGAAGGCTGGTCAAGCTGGAGCTTGCTGACAACCTGGCGATTGCTGACCGAGGAAGTTCCATATCCACGAGTGACAGAGACTCCAGTTTTGGAAGAGTCGCCAGGATCTCCATGCCATGATCTGTTAGCGGTGCGTTAATCGCGAGATACTTCAATTCTTCCAGCGGAACCAGATACTGAAGAATCTCATCCCCTTGGGGAGCCTGAATTTTCAAATTCGTCAAGTGTCTGGTGTGGCTGAGATTCGACAGGCCAGGTCCCTGAATTTCGGCCTCCATCAACCACAATGTCTTCAAGTTTGGGAAACTCGAAAGAACCTTGAGTCCGTCGTCCGTGATCCGAGTTCCCGTAAGCCGAAGTGTTTCCAGGCGAGTCAGTGGAGGAAGTTCATTCAACATCGCGTCAGTGATGCCTGACTGTTCCAGAAACAAATCGCGAATTTCGGAATTGCTGCCAATCGTCGTGAGGTCGCCTGGAATGAGTGGAATTGTCAAACCGTCCAAATCCCGCTTACAACGAAATCCGGTCACTTTGCCGTCCAACCCGAGAAAGCATTGACCTCGTTGAGAAATCTCGCGAAACCCGACAAGCGTATCTGGGTGCAGTTGAATTCGTCCGTGTGGAACGAGTGCATTCAAGCGTATGAAGCCTTCGTGAGTAACTTCCGTCCCCGAGATGTCGAGGTTGATCTTGCCACCCTCACAAAGTCTGACGATTGCGTCGATTGCCGAATCGTCGATCTTCCGGCAGTTTTCCAGTCGGACAAGCCTGAGTCCAGGGGCACGCTGCAGTTGTTCGATGCCTGCCGCCGTGATTGACGTTTCGTTCAGACTCAGGAATTCCAGAGACCTCAGCCCCGACAGTCGCGACAGGTCCTCATCCTTGAGCCAGCGGCAGCGGTTGAGTTCCAGTTCTCTCACGCCGGGCAGGGTGCACAATTCTGAAAAATCGTCGTCCGCGAGATTTGTGTCGCTGAGATCGAGCGATGAAAGTTTTGATAACGACTGCAGGGCTCGAATTCCACGCACGGTCACGAGTGATCCGGCCAGCGAGAGGCGCTGCATCGAAGGGATTGACGCGGCGATGATGACCTGCTCATCGCCGAAATCGTCCCCTTCGAGCTTCGCTCCAACCAGCAGAGTTTCGTTCAGGGCGTAACAGAGCTTGGCCCTGGCGGAAATCAGCTTTTGCTCAGGAGTGTCCAGCGGCCACAAGATCGTACTGATGCTTGCGACGATCATCGCTGCAACGGCTAGAACCATGAATCGACCGACTGCGATCAACATGGATTGCTCTCCCGCTTCTGCTCCCTGCCTTGAAGGGACTACTTCTTTTCTTCAGGCTTCTTTTCCTCAGGTTTCGCTTCAGCGGGTTTGGCAGGTTCCACTCCGCGAATCACTTGCAGTCCAGGAATGGCAGCCTTAATTGCTGTGACACCTGCATCGGTGACCTTCGTTTCCCAAAGGTACAATCGCTTGAGCTTCTTCAGTCCTTCCAGATGTTTCAGGCCGGCATCTGTGACAACCGTCCCGTACAGATTCAGGTATTCCAGATTCTCAAGTCCTTTCAAGTGCTCCATGCCTGCATCGGTGACCTTCGTGCGTTCCAGATGCAGACGAACGAGTCCCTTGGAATCCTTGATGTGGACCAGTCCTGCGTCCGTGATGTCTTTGCCGCGGACATTCAACTGTGCCAGCTTTGGCAGATTCTTGAGCGAAGCGAGTTGAGCGTCTTCAATCTTTCCGTCGGCGAGGTGATAGGCAACATCCAGCCGGGCATCGTTCTGGGCCAATTCCATGACCTGCCCACCAACCTTGCGGATCTCGGCCATGGCCGCTTTCTCGGCATCCGTCGGTGCGGGCTTCTCTTGTGAAAAACCTATCGACACAAAAACGCCACTCATCATCAAACACAGACCAACGGCACGGATCATCGTCGCAGACTCCTTGTTGACGGCACGAAAAGTTGGCCAAAAACCTGCCGACAGTCTAACAAATCTCAACCGCCAACGTGTAGTCTCCCGCAACTTCCGTAATCGGAGGATTTCCTGCTGGTCCGCGGAGGTAAGAACCGCTGATGAACGCTGATCAGAAAGAAATCGAAATGCTTTAGGTGTCGGTGCTGTCGGAGTCTGACTGTCATGGCTCGCGTCCTTTCGTTCAACGCGAGCAGTAGGAACTTGAAAACTACAAATCGTTGCCGCGGAAATCTCGTCTGACTTCACCATGCATGCGGCGTAAGTTGATTTGTGTTGAATTTCCCTGTGGTCTGCTGAAAAATAAATCTGCCGGATTGAATATTAATGTCTTCTTCTCCGGTGATTATTTTGTCAAAGCTGGTGAAAAGTCTACGTCGATCCTCTTCATATCAGCGTTCATCAGTGTTCATCATCGGTAACCGACAGGAGTGACCATGCCAGAACATCCATTCGCCGCAGAAGGATACGCGTTCATGGGTGCCGCGTTTGAAGTCCACAACGTGATGGGCGGTGGAATGCTGGAAGAGATTTACCAACAAAGCCTCGAAGTGGAATTGGCGCTTCGCCAAATTCCGTTCGTGCGAAAGCACGAATTAAAGGTGCACTACAAGGGGCGTGAACTCGAGAGGAGATGCACTCCTGATCTGTTCGTGTTTGAAAAAATCGTCGTTGAATTAAAATCCGTGGCCACGCTGTGCCCGGAGCACGAGGCACAGTTGATGAACTACATGCGGATTACTCACAGCCCGATTGGTTACCTGGTGAACTTTGGTCCCATTGGAAAGCTGCAGTACGAGAGGTTTATTCTTTCGGAGTTTGTGGACCGCTTATGAACGCTGATAAACGCCAATCATGCGGATGCGAAATGCAGAGAGCGGCAATTGACATCGCGGTTGTGTCCACGAGGGAGACCAGAAGTGCAGGCGATGTATACGGCAACGGCAGTTGAAAGGGCAAATGTCTTTCGGCACGTTCAATACTGAAAACGTGAGAAATTGAAGAAGACTCGGAATTCGCATTTGAAGCTATGTGGGATCAGTTGGCAGGAAAAAAGCGTTTTTGGAGCCGCAGTGAGACGTTGACCAGGCCGATCAGGACGGGGACTTCGACGAGCGGGCCGATAACGGCGGCAAAGGCGGCTTGGGAATTGATGCCGAATACCGCAACTGCGACGGCGATTGCCAGTTCGAAGTTGTTGCTCGATGCCGTGAAGGCAATCGTTGCCGTCTTCGAGTAATCAGCGCCGACGAGCCAACCCATCCAGAAACTGATGAGGAACATCACCACGAAGTAGATCAATAACGGGACCGCAATTCGCAGTACGTCCAGCGGAATCTGGACAATCAGATTTCCTTTCAGCCCGAACATCACCACGATTGTGAACAGCAGTGCAACAAGCGTAATCGGGCTGATACGCGGAATGAAAGTGGTCTCGTACCAGTCTCGTCCGGCTGTTTTGATCAGGATCATTCGACTGAGAATCCCGGCGAGAAATGGAATTCCCAGGTAAATGAAGACACTGATCGCGATTTCACTGATCGTGATTGAGACCAGGCTTCCCTTCAATCCGAAGAGGGGTGGCAGCAGCGTGATGAAAATCCACGCATACAAGCTGTAAAACAGCACCTGGAACAAACTGTTGAATGCGACCAACCCCGCGGCGTACTCGCGGTCACCGTCTGCGAGTTCGTTCCAGACGATCACCATCGCGATGCAGCGTGCCAGGCCAATCATAATCAGTCCGGTCATGTACCCGGGCGAATCACTCAGAAACAGAATCGCCAGTCCAAACATCAGGACCGGGCCGATCAGCCAGTTCTGGACGAGCGAAAGCGCCAGAATCTTCCAGTTCCGAAAGACCTGGCCCAACTCTTCATACCGAACTTTGGCGAGCGGCGGATACATCATCAGGATCAGACCAAACGCGATGGGGACGTTCGTTGTTCCCCAATTGAGTGAATTGATCGCCCCATCCAGGCCGGGAATGCAGTACCCGGCAGAGACTCCCACCAGCATGGCACCGAAAATCCAGACGGTCAGGTATCGATCCAGAAATGACAACTGTCGACGACACGGTGCAGACATCCGTTACCTTTCCACTTGTGAAAACGCGAACAGCATTTCACGGGCAATCTGGCGGCACCGTTCGTCATATGTCGCGGCTTCCGCAGGGGTCCCATCCGAAACCTTGGGATCTTCGTATTGAACTTTGATGCGACTCGCGGCACCGAATACCACCGGACAATTTACATCCGCGTGATGACAGGTCATCACGGCACAGTACCCCGAATCGGGATTCGGAGTTTCGTTGTAGACCTTTGAAAAGCAGATCAGTGATCGTCCCATCAACTGGTACTGCAGCACGTGATGTGGATTTTTCGCCTCGGGGGAATTGATGACAAAGCCGACTCGACGCAGCGCAGCCAGAGCCGGCTTGGCAAACGCCGTCGCCTCGGTCCCACCCGAATACGTCTCCACGCCTGCAATTCCATAGAAGTCGGCGGCAATCGCTGCCCAGATCTGGGAGAGATGACTGCGCCGGGAATTGTGAGTGCAAATGAACGTCAACCGCGCCGGTTTTGCGGCTTGCCGACTGGCTGTGACATAGCGGGCAATTTCCAGCAGTTCCTGCTGACGTTCAGACGGAACCAGGTGGAATTCCGCGATCCGATCATCGACGTAGCGACGGATGGAGGAAAATAACTCTGCGGGCACAATCCGCTCCTTCAACACCGGAATTTGGTGCAATCGGTCGTTTAAGTCTGCTTGTCAAAAATCAGCCGGAACGCGATCGCTCCGGTGCTCGTGGAAATCCGCAACCGGACGCTAGCGCGTTCCGACTGATGAGTCCTGAGTAGTCATTGCTGATGACCGGTTCGGTCGACATTCGCGGGCGGACTGCCCGTCAGGCAGGTCGCACACTACAATTCCTACGCAACGCTTGTTGAAATCGATCTCCAGGGACAACCTTGTGGAGCCTGATTCCAGAAGGCCCGATCTTCCAGGAAGAGAGCGGGCGTTGGAAACGTACCCCACACGATTCGATATTTCGAGAATAATGGAAATATGCAGGAACCTCAAGCCATACGCGCTCTCGCTGCCCTCGCTCACGAATCTCGTCTGCGAGTCTTTCGGTTATTGACGAAGTGCGGTGGAGCGGGAATGCCAGCGGGACAGATCGCGGAGCAACTCGAACTGCCTGCGGCCACTCTGTCATTTCACCTGAAAGAACTCGTGGGTGCTGGTTTGATTCAGGACCGCAGGGAAGGGCGGTCCATTTTCTATTCGCTCAATGCTGCCGGAATGGGGTCGCTGGTCGGGTTCCTGCTGGAAGACTGTTGTGGAGGGCGGCCTGAATTGTGTGGTCCTGCCGGGTTGACTCAATTGACGACACCCGCAGTGAAGGGGACTGGGAATAAGAAAGGAACGCAACCAAAATGAAATTTCAGGCAGTCTGACTTCTTGTACTTCAATCTTTTTCGCGCAATCGCAACTCCCTGAAACTGGTATCACAATCGGCGTCATGTCGCAGAACACAATCCTGTCAAAAATGCTGGACCGACTGTTTGCTGGCCTGGCAAGCGGACCGAACCTCAATTGTCGGCCTCATTCCAGTCGCCAACGTGTCGACTGGTCACAGTTTGCCAACCTGCAGGATCGCAATCCGGCCGAAGCGTTGCGTCAGCTTCTTTCGGACCGTACGACACAACTGCTGCCGCGAGTGACTGCACCACCCAAGCCGGGCAAACCCAAAGGGAAAAAAGCGTCAGGTGATATTGCCGGAGTCAACGAGAGCGCTACCGCATCTGAATCTGCGGACACGACCGAAGAAACGTTGACGCCGGAAGCGCGTCAGCACCGCAGCAGTTGGACATCGCAACAGACATTGCTGACAAAACTGCGTGCGCTTGCCGAAGACGCCCGCGATTATGAGCAGGATACGGGGGTTCATGTCCTGCATGTCGGTTTTCCCTTGCTGAGTCTTCCGCCCGGTGTGGCAGGGGCTTTGAAATCGTCGCCGGGAGCGACGAAACGACTGCTGGCCCCGATCGCCTTTATTCCCGTATCACTGGAGATGCGATCTGGTCCTCAGCCCGTTGTCGGAATTGCAGGATTAAATGATGGGGCGGATTTCCTCGTTCCCAACGAAGCACTTTTTGCCTGGCTCGAACGACAGACAGGCCAGGTAATCCGCCCGGAATCAAGTTCCACGTTACCTGACGCCTCATCTGACACGTCCTCCGACAATGAAGATCGATCGACCAATCCCGCAGCACATGATCCCTGGCAGGAAGTGAATGACCTCGTCGCACGGATTGCCAAAATCCTTCACTTGCCGTCAATGACGTTTTCGCCCGAGTCGCTGACGGAACTTCGCTCTGCACCTCGTGCCGATGATGAAAACTCGCGTGCCGATATTGTCCCCGCAGCGGTGCTGGGGCTGTTTCCGATGAATAATCAGTCGCTCTTGCGTGATATGCAGGAAATGACCGCCGCTCCCGAAGCGTTGACCGGGCCCGTCAAGAACTTTCTGAGGACAAAC
>Ga0194055_10001190_pt1 | contig 21138 bp, 14 predicted proteins | sample SepL449m_MetaG_FD_155482 | JGI IMG/M metagenome (GOLD analysis project Ga0194055, IMG submission 155482) | Anoxic zone freshwater microbial communities from boreal shield lake in IISD Experimental Lakes Area, Ontario, Canada - Sep2016-L442-9m | ecosystem: Environmental > Aquatic > Freshwater >...
TGCTTAACGCGAGCTTCCAATTCCCCCCGCCGCCTCAGTTGCTCTTCACGCTCGGCCCAGTGCTTGCCACCCATTTTGGCGAATTTATCTTCAGCAACGGTGACTCGACGTGCTGCGAGCAGCCGCGGATTCTCAAGTGCCGCGATCGCCTGATGGCTGACTTCGATCTGAGATTGCTTTTTGGCAAGTTCTGCGTCGAGTCGCTCCAGTTCTTCCAGATCAGGTGACTTGCGGCCCCGCTTGGCTTGACGAGCCTGTAATGACGCGGCATCGGTGATCAGCCTTTCGGCCAGATCCAGTCCGAGTAACGACTTGATCGCCACGCCAAGTGCCTCGGAACTTGTTTCGTCTTCCGCCAGAAACCGGATCTTCTCAGCGTCGAAAAAGCAAAGTTGCGCAATCCCGAATGGAATCAGTTCTTCGACAACTTGATTCCAGTTTTCTGACAACCATTCGTCGTGATCGCCATCCTTACTGACTTCAACCCGTTCGCGCAGTTTATCCCGTACGACACTCCATGACCGGCTCACTTCGTACAGATGCTCTTCCCCTTCGACCGCGAATCGGAAGGCGAGTTGCACGGCGGCACCCGTTGCTGGATCGACGCCATGATGGATCGATTCACGCAAAAACGTGTCATACGATGTTTCGGCCCGCTTGGAACAGCGGGCTCGATTGCCATAGAGCACGAGTTGAATCGCATCAAGGATCGTCGTCTTGCCGCCACCATTAACGCCACCAAACAAGATGATCGGTGCCTGCCGATTCCGCTTGCGAGACGGTGCGAGGTCGAGCACATTGTCGCCGACGTACAATCCAAAATTACGCAGCGTCAGTTGTTGAAGGATCATGAGTCTCTAACAATTCTTTAAGGTCGCTCGGGCAAAACAGACTCACTCTTCGATCCCGTCGACATCAAACAACGACCGCTGGACAATGCTCGGTGCATCGTGGTTGCTTTCTGCCTCTTTACGCCGGTCTTCTTCGTCCTGGCGGATGGCGAGTGCTTCTTCCTCGCTGCTGTACTGTCCGGCCCTGAGACGCTCGTCAATCGCTTCATAGATTCCCGCGCGACGTGACATCCCCCGATATTCCCGCTCGATGTCCAGCAGGCTGGTCTGTAGTTGGAAGAATTCCGCATCGTCGCCGCAAACTTCCTGCAGGATCGTCCAGTCTTCGGATCGCAGCAGGTTGTCGTCGAATTCCGTGATCGGAAATGGCTGCTTGACAATCTCTTCGTAGATCTTGGGAAGGCTGTCGTCGAATTCATGCTTCTCGTACAGCCAGATTCTGCGAATCTCGTGCAGTTCCGGAACCGAAATCAGTTCCAGATCACGAAAGTCCTCGGGCCCCACTTCGCGAACCATCGCTTGAGCCTGCAGGACCTGACGCAGCCAGTGTTCACGAGCCTGCTTCATATATGGTCCGCGTACCAAGCCGTCGTGAAACAACTGAACCCGACCACTCATCCTGCGATAATCCCGCCGCTGCGGTTCCAGATCGAAATCGGCGAGATCATTTCTCAAATCCAGCAGAGGCTGCATCCAGACTTTCTCATCGTCGTTCTTGATCATCGCCTCCATCGAGCGGTCTTTGTCGACCAGCGTACAGACCCAGCATCCAAAACGGCTGTTTCCGCAACTGGGGGTCGTCGTGTCCACGACCAGCGGACATTCTCCATCGGCCGATGCCCCCTGATACATCCCGAGCAACGACTTATTGTTGTGCCCCCAGGGGTTTTTCACCTGCATCAGGAACAACCAGACATCGTCGTTCGTCCAGTCCTCGATCGGGGTATAAACCAGCGAATTCGGCAGACTCTTGTTGGGAGTCAATCGCTCGCGCACTCGTTTGGCGTCATGCTGTGCCATCGCGATGCCGCGCCGCTGACTTTCGAGCTTGCGAGTCCCCAGGACCAGGATCGCCTCTCCGCTTTCCCGGACAACGCTGCGAATAAAGTTGTTCGATGGATTGATCTTCATCCGGCTGGTACACCAGCGAAACAGTTTCCGAGGAGCCGGGTACCCTTTACCGATCAGGTTCACCCAGAATGTATCCTTGACGTCTGGCGTCAGCTTATGAGGCGTGATCGGCAACCCTTGCTCTTCCGCCGCTGTTTGCATCCGCTTATGCGATGCATTGACCCAGGCCGCGACGACAGGCTGCTCGACCAGCGTGTCTGTCGAAATCACATGGACCGGCTTTTGCCGCTTTTCTGGAGGCAGCTCTTTGAGTGCCAGCCAGATCAATTGCAGCACGGCACTGGAATCCTTGCCGCCGCTGTAGCCAACAACCCAGGGAATCTGATCCCAAAGATAGAGTTCGCGGATCTCTTCACAGACCCCTTTCACTGTCTTCGCCAGGCCAAGCTGAGCGAACGCGGAATCCTTATTGGCAACTGTCGCCATACTCATTTCACTTTCCTCCGGAGCTTCGCGTCGATGGCCTGTTCGTCTGCCGTGAGGGCCAGCCCCAGGTGGCGCTTGATCAGATTCGCGGTCAATGTGACGTTGATGTTTCGTTTGGAAAGGCGTCCGGCATTCATCGCCCGACCTTCCCACAGCTCATTATTGGTACGGGACCAGTCCAGCGAATTCAGCTTTTTCAAGCGGGCCTTCCAGTCGGCGCGGTGAGCCCCCAGCAAGGCATTTCCCACTCGAGCCAGTGCTGCGAGTGCCAGTGTGTGGGCATGGACGAAATCACGGCGCAAGTCAGCGGCACTGATCTTCCGATCCTTGGCCAGGCCCCAATCGGGGATCTGTCGAGCCACCTCGGTCCAGTACTCCGCCGCCAGAATTGTTTGTTCTTCCCGCGATTTCAGATCCAAACCTTGCAGCAGCGCGTGAGTCGCATTGTGAATCCCGCTGAGCGTGAACAGCTTGATCGACCGATTCGAAATCGTACTCCGTTCGACTTCGGTCAGGCCGTTAAAGATCGGGACGCGTTCGACAACATCTTTGGCCAGTTGAGCCCCCTCATCCCGATGATCGTAAAGCAGGCCGAGTGACGGTGTGGGACGGACCGCGTGCCGATTCAGATCGGCAAACATCTGCTGACACCGCTTCAGCCCCACATCGAGAAAGAAAACGACGGCGATCGTTTCGTCACCCAGGTCCGGGTTCTCGTGCAATGCAGCCTCAATGGCCGCCTGACGATGCTGGCCGTCGTTAATGACAAACCGGGCACTCATGGGGACTCGCAACGTCCCGACACTCCGCTCGGTCGTTTCTGCTCCAAGTGGTTCGAATTTGACTTTGCCATCGACCGAAGCGGTCAGAGCAGAAAATGTATAATCTTTGGCGTTAGAAACGATGTAACGCGCCATTTCAGGAATGCGTTGTTTGTTCAGCACACGCTGAGCCCTCAGTTCCGGCCGCAGTTCTTCTTCATCGAACAGAAATATGCGGGGAATCAGCCGCAGCGGGCACATCGAGACGTAATACTCGCGTTCGGCCTGAACCCCACGGATCGACGGAAACAGATATTCAAAACTCGCCACGACACCCGCGCCCCAGATGGAAGTGAAGAACCTGACTTCCACAGTATGTCAATTGACTTCCACCGCGCCAACCGATTGGGTAGTCTGCTGGTGTCCAGTACGCCGCTCATGCTTGTCATCAACCAACATCGCGGTCGTTCGCAGTACAAGCGAAAGGACACAAACATGTGTTGTCAGAAAAGAGGAGACCTGATCAAGAAAGTGGAGACCTGCGGTCGGTCGTTTCGGCGGGGTCGGGAGACCCGCGCCGAACATTCGTAGACATTAACGCTCCACGTGAAGAGCCGTTTGCAAGTCATCCTGCAGACGAGAAACATTGATCCAGAGTTTGTACCACATGCCGAAACCCCTCAATTACGACGAAGCACTGGATCGAATCCAGAGAATGTTCCCCGACCACGAGGTCGTCGTCTACGACGGCGATCACGGTCAGGAATCGGGAATTATCGAAGCGTCGGACGGCACTGCAGTTGCCTCGTTCCGCCTTACGTTGAAAGAACGGTCTGACAGTGCGATTCCAACGGTCAAAAAGGTACGCATCGGGGCGGTCGGTCAATTCTGTGGGATGCCTGGCGATATCCAGGCGTTCGAGCAGTCACAATCTGATCCCGTCTATCTCGACTACAACGCAACAACGCCGATGGACCCGCGTGTCTTGCAGGCGATGATCCCCTGGTTCCTCGCCCCCTCCAACGCTGGCAGTCGGACTCACATTTACGGGCAGCGTGCGAAAGAGGCGGTGGAAACGGCCCGACGACAGATTGCCGACCTGCTGAATGCCCCGCCGGAAGAAGTTTTCTTCACGAGTGGTGCAACGGAAAGCAACAATCTGGCAATTCTCGGTCTGGCCGAACATGGCCTGAAAACAGGCCGAAAGCACGTGATCTCCACTGCTATTGAACACAAAGCTGTGTTGGAACCCCTGGATCGACTGAGACAGCTTGGGTTTGAGGTGGATCTGGCACCAGTGACACGTGGCGGCTTCGTGGAACCGGAAACAATCCAGCGACTGTTGCGGCCCGAGACGTTGCTGGTGAGTGTCATGCACGCCAATAACGAAACCGGCATTCTGCAACCAGTCCACGAGATCCAGCAACTGGTGGCGGGAACCGACACACTCTTTCATACGGACGCCGCACAAACATTCGGCAAAGAAGTCCCCGCGCTGCGGTCCTTGAAGGCCGACATGGTCTCTGTCAGCAGCCACAAAATTTACGGGCCTCAAGGAGTGGGAGCCCTGCTGGTCCGCCGCCGCGGCATTCAAAAGCGTCCGGTCCAGCCTTTGTTTTACGGAGGAGGCCAGGAGCGAGGCCTGCGTCCCGGTACAGTCCCCGTCGCTCTGACCGTCGGCTTCGGCGAAGCGGCCCGCCTGGCCGGCGAAGAATGGCAGTCCAACCGCGCCGCCGCGCTCCAGATCCGACAGCAACTCCTGAACGACCTGAACGGGATCGAATATCAAATCAACGGTGACCCGGAACGAAGTTTACCGCATGTGATGAATGTCAGTTTCACGTGTGTCGACAGTGAAGCGCTGATGCTGACATTGCGCGATCAAATTGCGATCAGCAACGGATCTGCGTGCAATACCACACAACATCAACAAAGCTACGTACTGAAAATGATGGGGTTTGAAGATGAGCGAATCTGCAATTCGATTCGGTTATCGTGGAACCACGACGAATCGGCCAAAGTCGCGTTTCACTGCCTTCAATCGCTGACAACGTATTTTTCCTCATTCGCAGACAGATAACATGAGCGTCATCGAATTCAGTATTCCAGTTGTTCAAGGAAGACAGGGGGGGCGTCCGTTTTACACGGGAATGTGCCCAATTAAATTGTTACCAAAGTTCTTCCCGATTGGGACAAATCCGGAGTTGGCCGACACACACCAATCGTTTCGTTCGGTAAATCTGGCGCGAGTCCGCGAAATTGCGAAGGAGATTGTTGCCCATCATGAGAACTTTAATTTGGCCGCAGTCACGATCAGCATCGAACAGTCAGTGCGGTTCGTTGCGGCGGCTGGATCGACTTCAAAGTCACTTGCAACAGGCGAATTGCGCATCCCGTTAGATGCGCGGATGACGATCATTGACGGTATCCATCGGATCTATGGCCTCCAGCAAGCTCTTAAAGTACACCGCGACTTGGGTGAGGAGTGCCTCGCTGTCGTGATTCATGTCGATCCTGATGGCGTGCGACGTGGCCAGATCTTCAGCGATGTTAAACGGTACGAGCGTTCCTCGGCGCAATCGCTCCGCATTGGTCTCGACGACCGTGATGAAACAGCCAAGCTGACCCGTGACGTTATTTGTCACGTCCCCGTTTTCTCGAATGCCATCGAGATGGAAAAGACGGCAATTTCCAATCGATCGAGAAACCTGTTCACGCTGAGCGCTTTGTACCATGCGAACCAGATATTGCTGGCAGATCACAAAGGGCTACCTTACGCGGATCGATTGAAAATTGCCGTAGAATTCTGGGTGGCCGTGGCCGAGCAAATTCCCGATTGGAAAGAGATCGTCGCTGGCCCAAAATCGGCGGCAGAAATTCGATCGGAGTATGTTCATTGCCACGCCATCGGAATTGCGGCACTCGCCCGTGCCGGACGTGCTCTGCTCGCTGAATCCCCCAAGGACTGGAAGAAGCGGATTTCGAAGCTGAAATCGTTTGATTGGGCTCGATCCAATACACAACTTTGGGAAGGTCGAGCAATGATCGGTGGCCGACTTTCAAAATCGAGTTCCGCAGTCGCCCGGGCCGGGAATGCGGTCAAACTTCATCTGGGCCTCAAGTTGTCGCGCGAAGAATCTGCCATGGAGACTTGATGTGCTATGCCAATCGGGCGAAACGCCCAAATTTCTTCGAACGATGCCAGGCGAGATGCTCTTTGTCAGGCCAGACAGATTCGTTTTTTGGAAGGAGCAACCGCTGACCATTCATTTCAGCCAGTGGCATCTGATTGGGGCTGGATTCCGAGAAATGGTCGGTGGCAATGACAATGCGATAATCGTCATCGATCGTCCAAAGTCCCGCGTCGAACAACCAATGAGCGTTCTTGCAAAGTGCGATTCCATTCGTCGGGTAATTGTTTCGCGAGTCTGCAAACTGATGAATATGTGCGGCGTCAACAATCGCCCCGGCAGAAATCGTGGTAACGCGATAACCAGTCAGTGCGCATGTGTAGCGGTACGCAGACACAATATCCAAGCGAAATCGAGCGGATCGCCCCGAGGTCTCGGCGTCGTTGGGCTTTTCAAAGCACGCGTCACGCACTGCGATATTCGACGGTGTAATTTCGATTCCGACGAGATGCGACAACGCATTCTGCTCGGCAGGCTCAAAGTGAGTTGCAATCAAAATCTCGCGAGCCTGTCGACGAAATTCCGGATCGCGACACGCCGCGACGAAGTCAGGATTCGGGACAACAGAGACGGTGATTGCCCGGTGTTTCGAGTCCTCACCTGTTTGAGTCTTGGGAACCCAGAAATCTTGACTGGCGAGATGATGAAACGGAAGCCGAATATCGGGACGAGCACTCCTGCGATGTTTGGCGACTTCGAAATAGGTATCGAACCGATACCCCATTTCTGGCGTCAGAAAGAGCTGGCTCCCATCAAATTCGCCATTTTCAATCATGTCCAGAAAAACGAGGAGCAAGAGAGGCTTGTGAGGCGCATTCCCTGTTCCTTTTTTCAGATGAGCCATGCGGCTCAGCCATTCCGCGTTGGACATGCGTTTGCCTCGATAACTGCTGTAATCAAGTGTTGATCAATCAATCCGCGATTCATTGAAGTACAGAATGTAGCGTCATCCGTCGGAACCACCAACTGACTTCGGTACTGGTTTACGTCCATTTCAATTCGGCAAACTCAGCATGTTATACCGAAAGAGTCCCAATGCAGAAAATTTATGAGTATCAATGCATTACCTATCGGCAGCGCCCGCACAATTCCAACACGCCAGAGTTTTGCCTTTTTCATGCGCCGGTCTGCGACATCATCAAATGGGCCGATGTTTGCCGATTCGACACAATTTCCTGCGATATGCAGATGTCGAGAAACGAATCGAAGATCCGTGCTGTACGACGATTTCTCGGTCCAATTGAAAATATTATTCCGACTGCAGTCGTGATTTCGCTTTCCCTGCCCGCGGACGCGAGAATTCAGGAAGGAGGAGTAACAAAGCTTAGCTTCGAACACGCCCCTAATGCCGAGCCGATCGGATTGGTGATCGATGGGCAACATCGTCTTCTTGGAATTGAGTCTTTCAACCCGGAGATGCATGTTAACGTCGTGGCACTTCTGACTTCGGATCTGGAGGAAGCTGCATTCCAATTCATCGTGATTAACCAGAAGGCCAGCCGTGTCGCTACCGATCACATTAACAACCTGCTTGCCCAAAGAAACGAGGTGAGGTTTCGCGCGAGGCTTGCGTCCGCTCGCCTCACAATCGACCGTCGATATGACCTGGTCGAATTGGCGAATGAAGATCCTGAAAGTCCATTTCACCGTGAGATTGACTGGCCGACCACTCCGCAAGAAACGCGATTGGTAAAGCCCGCAGCCGTTCAAATTGCGCTTCGTGAGCTAGAGGAGCGAGAAGGGGTGCGCGAATTTCAAGACGAGGATACGCTACTTGATTTCTTCTTCGCAGTCTGGGAAGAGGTAAAGCGTGAGTGGGAAGACCTTTGGATTGCCGACTCGAAACTGATTAGTAAAGTTGGCATTGCAGCGATGACACGGTATGTCGCCGATTCTGCGGTGAACTCTTTTCAGCTTGGCGAATTGGAAATCACCGAACCTGGTGCCGTCAAAGCTCGCGTAAGGGCACTGCTGGCATTTCAGACCCCCGATTTCTGGACAGCGGAATGGTCATTGACCGGAAAAGACAATCCGGCTGGACGTAAGTCTGTTGCGGATGCACTCGTACAAATCAATCTCAATCTCCGACGCGGGCGTGAATGGAGTACCGACATCCAGCTCTTGAATACGTCTCAAGATGATTTGATCGAATCGCTTTAGCACGGATACGGCATGTCGGCAATGCCATTACTTCGCAGCACGTTCCTTGTCGCTGAGGATGCCTCGGAAGACGATGTCGAGGATGTTGACTTCTTGTTCGCCGGCCGATTTCTTGCCCAGGAAGTGGTTCGTGAACATGGTGCCGTAGACCAGGTTGCCGATCGTGTCTAACAGGGCATCGACCTGGATGTCGGGACGCAGGCGGCCCTGGTCGATCAGGTTTTTGTAGAATTCGCGCCAGTAGATACGGGCTGTGTCGCGGTGCTCGAAGTATGTCGGGCGTTTGCGATTCTTGAAAATTGCCCGTTCCTGAATCAGCAGTTCGACGTACTGGGGATGTTCTGCAAAAAAGGTCAGGTACGTACGGATCGCCTTCGCAATTTTGTCGAACGGGTCCGCAGTGCTTTCTTCCGCCGCGCGAATGGCCAGTTGCATCTGGCTCATTCCCCAGTCGACACAGGCCAGAAAAAGCTGCTCCTTGCTGGGGAAGTACAGGTAAATGGTCCCTTTGGCGATCCGGACACGCGTGGCCACGCGGTCCATATCGCATTCCGAGTAACCCAGTTGAGCAAACAACCGCGACGCGGCGTCCACGATCTTCTGACGACGCTGAAGCCGCTGTGTGGCTGCCTTGTCTTGCGACGCTTTTGATGGGACTTTCACAAGTCTGAACCCTGAACTGAAGAACGAATCTGATGAACCGGCTTCCAACGTGAGGAATGGGTGCCACGGTCTTGGAGTCTGCGACAAGGCCGTGTCTTCGATGGATCTTGAGAATAGGCGAAATTCATGGGGGCGGCCAAGAGATCGGTTGTGAAATGAGCTGGTAACCAGATTTCGCACGACCTTGTCGAAGACTCCAAGATCGTAGCACCCCTCCCGGCGCAAACGTCTGGCCGATAACCGCCGAACTCTTGCGAATCCGGCAGCAAACATGGTCGCTAAATTTGAGTGGCAAAACAATATTCACGGCTTGATGACCTGATTCAACGACCGATTGCCAACATTCGCTGGACACGCTCATGCTATACCGCAATACTATGACTGACCAGTCAGTCAGTTTGAAATTCAAAACGGCTGGCGCCGCAATGCCCAGTCGGATTGGGGCCTGTCCCTGTCGGCTCGCAAACGGAATTGATGAGGGCAACTATTGTGAAATGCTACGCAGTTGAAGTCACTGACTTCGTACCTCCTGCGCCCAGGTCTGGCACCGCCGTATATCGACTGTTGTGTGTCGCAGCGCTCATGCTGGCCGCAGCAGGCTGCCAGCCGAAGGCATCGACCGGAGCCGCGAAGACTGCGCCGCCGCCGGAAGTCGTGATTACTGTTCCTGTCGAGCGGGAATTTGCACCGTTTGAAGAATTCACCGGTCGCCTGGAAGCCTCGGAAGTCATCGAGATTCGCGCGCGTGTCGGGGGATATCTGGATAAAGTCCTGTTCCATGACGGTGCTGACGTTGCAGAGGGCGAACTGCTGGCTGTCATCGATCCTCGCACTTACAAAGCCGAACTGGCTCGCGCGACAGCTTCAGTCCAGCAGGCCAAATCGCGGCAGGACCGGACGCTTAAGGAACTCGAACGGGCCAAGCAACTGCTGGCCAATAAAGTCGTCACGCAGGAAGATTTCGATCGGCTGCAATTCGATCATACGGAAGCACAGGCCGCATTGCAGATCGCAGAAGCCACCGAATCGCTGGCTCAACTGAACCTGGGGTTCACCGAAATTCGCTCGCCCGTCAAAGGGAAGATCAGTCGCCGTCTGATCGACGAGGGGAACCTCGTCAAAGCCAATGACAGTCTGCTGGCAACGATCGGCTCGGTCGATCCAATTCGTGCCTACTTCGAAATCGACGAGCGAACCGTACTGCGTCTGCGGCAATTGATCCTGGGTGGCCAGATGCGACTGCCAACCGAACAGAAACTGGAAGTGCAGTTGTCGCTGGCCAATGAAAAATATTTCTCGCTGAGAGGTGTGATCGACTTCACCGACAACGCTCTCGATCCGCACACCGGGACATTGCGAGCCCGAGCCACGATCGAAAACGGCAGCCTGTTGCTATTGCCCGGTCTGATTGTCCGCTGCCGGATGCCGATCGGCAACGCACGTAGCGGACTATTCATTCCTGAGGAAGCTCTTGGTTCGGATCAGGGACAGCGCTACATCTATGTATTGAACGACAAGGATGAAGTCGTCTACCGCAGTGTTTCAGTGGGGATGCAGATGTCAGGCTGGCGCTGTGTCGAAGGGGAACTCACCACATCCGACCGCGTGATTGTCACCGGATTACAACGCGTTCGACCGGGACTGAAAGTCGCCCCCAAGGTGGGGACGCAATACGCAGACGCACTCCCCGTGACCAACAAGCCGAAGCCAGCCGTTGAGGCTGATCCCGCCAAAAGTCCGTCGACTCCGGCGAGTTAGTGTTTCGGAGTTTGGGTGGCCGGGGCTGGACTGAGGCTTTGCGAAGGAAGCCCCGGGGTTTCGCGATCGGAGTGGGCTATGAATGAAGTTGGGGCGTGGGCTGCGAATCAGTCGCATAACCAAGTGTTTCCCGAGGCCCAACGTGTCCTTTGGGCCGCGAACATTACATCGAGAAAGAGTGCGAAGGCCCAACCGTTTCTGGCATCCCTTCAGGATGCGTTTTTGAAAGATAGACCTGTTCCGGGGGTTTCCGCTTCGCTGCAACCCCCGGCTACGTTCTTTGATCGCTTCGCGATCATAAATCCTCTCGCTGATCCACTCGCTGCAGTCCCGGCCATCCTGCTGCAACCGACTTCGGAAAATGGCCTGCAATCGGGCGTCTGGTGCTCATCGCATGTACGACTGCCAAGTCATAAAGAAAAGAGGAGACCTTCGGTCGTTGGTTTCGGCGGGGTCGGGAGACCCGCGCCGAACAACGTCGAATTCGTGACAGGCTTGAATTGACAACGAAGGGAAGAAAGACGCCCGATGTTCTCGCGGTTTTTTATTGATCGACCAATCTTCGCGGCCGTGATCTCACTGTTGATCACGCTGGCGGGAGCCATTGCGCTCCAGCGATTGCCGATTGCGCAGTACCCTCCCGTCGCACCTCCGACGGTGCAGGTCGACTGCAACTACCCCGGGGCCAGCTCTGCAGTGGTTAGCCAAACCGTCGCCGCGCCGATCGAACAGCAGGTGAATGGTGTCGAGAATATGCTCTACATGGCGTCGCAGAGCACTAATGACGGCTCATACACGTTAACGGTCACATTCAAGCCGGGGGTCGACCTGAACCTGGCACAGGTCCTCGTCCAGAACCGCGTCAGTCTGGCGCTGCCGATGCTTCCTGATGTCGTGCGGCAAACGGGAGTCGTCACGAAGAAGCGAGCTCCCGACATTTTGCTCACAGTCAGCCTGAATTCCCCTACGGAACGATACGACCAGCTCTACCTGAGCAATTACGCTCTGATGCACATCCGGGACGAACTGTCCCGTTTACCGGGGATCAGTGAGGTACTCGTTTTCGGTCAGCGCGATTACAGCATGCGAGTCTGGCTGCAGCCTGACATGCTTGCCGAGCGCAATCTGACTGTTCTGGATGTTCAGGCGGCGCTGCGTGAACAGAATTTTCAGCTCGCCACCGGGCAGTTTGGTCAGCCTCCGTCGAGTACCGGGCAGGCCTGGCAGATTCCCCTGGCAACGATGGGACGACTGCAAACCGCCGAGGAATTTGGCGAGATCATCTTGCGCGTGACCCCGGATCAACGGATCATTCGACTCAAGGATGTTGCACGGGTTGAACTGGGCCCACGAAGTCAGGATGTGGCCAATCGCTTCGACGGGAAGCCGACTGTGGGCCTGGCAATTTTTCAGTTGCCGACCGCGAACGCTCTGGAAACGGCCGATGAGATCAAAGCCAAGATGAAAGAACTGTCCGCCGATTTTCCAGACGGCGTGCAGTACAAAATCGGTTACGACACCACCCCGTTTATCCGCGAATCCATTCACGAAGTCTTCATTGCACTCCGCGATGCCATCTTGCTGGTGGCAATGGTCGTCCTCGTGTTTCTCAAGGGATGGCGAGCGGCCATTATTCCTCTGATTGCCGTTCCCGTCGCCATTATCGGGACGTTTGCCGCGATGGCGATCGCTGGTTTCAGCCTGAACAATCTCACCTTGTTCGGGCTGGTCCTGGCGATCGGGATCGTGGTCGACGATGCGATTGTGGTGGTCGAAGCGGTCGAGCATCACATCCGGAAGGGTCTTGCCCCGCGCGACGCCGCGATCGCCGCGATGGGGGAAGTTTCAGGCCCCGTGATCGCCGTCGGTTTTGTTCTGTCGGCAGTGTTTGTCCCCTGCATGTTTATTTCCGGGATCGTCGGCCAGTTCTTTCGGCAGTTCGCTCTGACGATCGCGGTCTCAACAATTCTTTCGACGATCAATTCGCTGACACTCAGCCCTGCTCTGGCTGCGCTGTTGTTGCGAGGACCAAATTCACGACGCGACCCGCTGACGTGGTTGATCGACATGCTGCTTGGCTGGTTCTTCTGGTTGTTTGACCGAGGCTTTCATTTCTCGGAACGAGTCTACATTTACATCATTGGACGCCTGTTGAGGATTCCGGCGCTGGTGCTGATGGTCTACGGTGGGCTGCTGGTGCTGACGTGGTGGGGCTATGTGCAGCTTCCAACGGGCTTCATCCCCGCACAGGACAAGGGTTACCTGATCGCCAGCATTCAGTTGCCGGATGCTTCTGCGGCTCTGCGGACGCGAGCAACGATGGCCAGGATTGAACGGATTGCGTTGGACACTCCAGGCGTTCGCAACGTCAATTCGGTCGCCGGCAATTCATTCGTGCTGAGTGCCTATGGGTCGAGTTTCGGTTCGATGTTCATCATTCTCCATGAATTCGAGCACCGACGTGAACCGGCGATGCGCAGTGATGCCATCGTTGCCAACCTGAGGAAGCGGATGCAGGCCGAAATTCCTGAAGCCCTCGTGATGATCTTTCCCCCTCCTGCCGTCAGCGGACTGGGCCGTGCCGGTGGCTTCAAGGTGATGATCGAAAGCCGTGGTGAAGTCAGCCTGACGGAACTGCAGAAGTACACGGACCTGATGGTCAAAGAAGGAAACTCGCAGCCCGGTCTGGTTGGGCTTTCGACCGTTTACAAGGCGAACTCCCCCCAGTTGTATGTCGATGTGGACCGCGATGCTGCTCAGAAACACGGCCTGAGTTTGACAGACGTTTTCGGGACTCTGCAAGGGTACCTCGGCTCGCGCTATGTCAACGATTTCAATCGCTTCGGCCGGACTTGGCAGGTCATTGTGCAGGCCGATTCCGAGTCCCGAAATCAGATCGAAGATGTCCAGAACTTGAAGGCACGGAACGTCCAGGGGCAGATGGTTCCACTGGGGACTGTGGCGAATGTCACGGAAACAAGTGGTCCGCAGGTACTGACTCGCTACAACATGTATCCAGCAGCCGCGATCACCGGCAACGTCGCGGCGGGTTACAGTACTGGGCAGGCGATTGCGATTGTTGAAGAGCTGGCGCGGCGCGAACTTCCCGACTCGATGGCCTTCGAATGGTCCGAAATCACGTTCCTGGAACGGCAGGCCGCCAATACGGGGATGATTGTTTTCGGATTGTCAGTGGTATTCGTCTTTCTGGTCCTGGCGGCGTTGTACGAGAGCTGGTCGCTGCCGCTGGCCGTGATCCTGGTCGTTCCATTGTGCGTCCTGAGTTCAATCACAGGCGTGGCCTATGCCGGGCAGGATATCAATATCTTCACGCAGGTCGGTTTCGTGGTGCTGATCGGATTGGCGTGCAAGAACGCCATTCTGATTGTGGAATTCGCGAAGTACCGACGTAAGGCGGGTGTGGATCGAAGGCAAGCGACATTAGAAGCCTGCGAGCTACGGTTGCGACCCATCGTGATGACGTCGTTCGCGTTTATCCTGGGGGTTGCTCCGCTGGTGTTTGCCCGAGGTGCGGGTGCGGAAATGCGGCAGGCGCTGGGGATTGCTGTCTTCAGTGGAATGCTGGGGGTGACCTTTTTCGGGATTTTCCTGACTCCCGTGTTCTTTTACGTGATTGATCACGCTGCGGGCTGGTCCCCTTTCCGGCTTTCGAATTGGCAGCAGGTTGGAATTGTTGTTGCTGATGTTGCCACGCTCGGGTTTGTGCGCCGCGGGTTGTGGGCTGGATGCATTCGAACCGCGTTGTTGGTCCGTTCAATCGTGTCGTTTGTGCACGGTCTGTTCGCGCGTCGCCCTCCCACACCTGGGTCGAAGTGAAGTCTTGAGAAAGTTGACGTCATGTTTGCTCGCTTCTTCATCGATCGCCCGATTTTCGCCGCAGTGTTGTCCATCATCATCACGCTGGCGGGTGGCATTGCTCTGTTTGCACTGCCAGTGACGCAGTATCCCGAGATCACGCCCCCCACCGTTGAAGTTTCCGCGAGCTATCCCGGGGCGAATGCTCAGGTTCTGGCAGATACGGTGGCTTCGCCCATCGAACAGCAGGTCAACGGTGTTGAAGATATGCTCTACATGAATTCGCAATGTACGAACGACGGACGCTACACACTGACCGTCACGTTTCGGCCCGGGACCGACTTGAATCTGGCGCAGGTGCTGGTTCAGAACCGCGTCAATCTGGCACAGCCTGTCCTGCCGGAACTGGTGCGCCGCCGAGGAGTGACCGTCAAGAAAAAGTCGCCGACCGTGCTGATGATCATCAATCTGGTCTCGCCCGATAACAGCCGCGACAGCTTGTACTTGAGCAACTACGCGACCATTCAATTGCGTGATGAACTGTCGCGTCTGCCCGGCGTGGGTGATATTTCATTTCTCGGCCAGCGTGACTACAGCATGCGTGTCTGGCTCGATCCGCAGCAACTGGCGGCCCGCAATCTGTCGACCACAGACGTTGTGCGGGCGATCGAGCAACAGAATGTCCAGGTCGCGGCAGGGCAGATCGGACAGCCTCCCGCTCCACCGGATCAGGTTTTTCAGTACACGATGACAACACTGGGACGTCTGACGGACAACAATCAGTTTGCCGACATGGTGCTGAGAACGGATGCAACTGGCCGAGTCATCCGGCTGCGTGACGTGGCCCGCGTGGAACTCGGGGCACTCGACTACGATCAGATCTGCACGCTCGACCAGCATCCCTCTGTTGCCTTGTCGGTTTATCAACTTCCGGGCTCCAATGCCCTGGAAACCGCGCGACAGGTCCGGGCAAAGATGGACGAACTACAGACCCGATTTCCACAGGGTGTGAAATACGAAATCGCATATGACACAACGCCGTTTGTGGACGAGTCGATTCGTGAAGTCTTCGTAACCCTGCGCGATGCCGTGATTCTCGTTGCGGCTGTGGTCCTGATCTTCCTGCAGGGGTGGCGAGCGGCCGTCATTCCGCTGATCGCCGTCCCTGTCGCCATTGTCGGTACATTTGCTGCGATGGCGGCTTGCGGTTTCAGCCTGAACACTCTGACGCTGTTTGGTCTCGTGCTGGCGATCGGTATCGTCGTCGATGATGCCATCGTGGTTGTCGAGGCGATCGAACATCACATCGAAAAGGGAGCCGCGCCGCGTGAAGCAGCCATTCTTGCTATGGACGAAGTTTCAGGCCCTGTCATTGCAGTGGGACTGGTCCTCACCGCAGTCTTCGTCCCGTGCATTTTTATTACAGGAATCGTCGGTCAGTTCTTCCGGCAGTTCGCTGTAACCATCGCCGTTTCGACGCTGATCTCGACGTTCAACTCGCTGACACTCAGTCCGGCACTGGCAGTGTTGTTGCTGCGACCAAGGCAACAGGGCGCCATTGAACCGTTGCCCCGCGCTGGCATTCTGCTGGCGGCAGGTTGGGCGGCGTACACATTCCTGCCAGCGATGCTCGCAACATGGGTCAGTGGCCTGGTACCGGAAGAGTTCCGAGGGTATGTCCCGGAAATGTTGCCCGTTGCTTGTGGACTGGCCGGTTTGCTGGCGATGTGGCCGCTCGCCCAGTGGTTGAATCGTTTTCTGGGAGTCTGCTTCTCGCTGTTTAACGTCGTGTTCCAGTTCATCACCAACGGCTATGTGCTGTCGGTCCGAGTGCTGCTGCGATGCTCGCTGATCGTGCTGCTGCTGTACGGAGGGCTATTGTATGCAACGTGGCAGCAGTTTGAATCGGCTCCCACAGGGTTCATTCCGTCACAGGACAAGGGCTATCTGCTGGTCAATATTCAGTTGCCGGATTCGGCATCTTTGGAACGAACGACGCGAGTCATGCAGCAGATCGAAGAGATTGCGGGAAAGGCGGCAGGCGTAAAACATACGCTGGCGATCGCTGGCCAGTCGCTGATCATGAATGCCAAGGCTCCCAACTTCGGGACGCTTTATGTCATGCTCAAGGACTTTGAACACCGATCTCCGATCGGGCTGTCGGCAGATGTGATCGGGCGCACGTTGGAAGTCGAATTGAACCAGGCCGTTTCCAATGCCGTCGTGAACATCTTCGGTGCACCAGCGATTGACGGGTTGGGGACCTCAGGCGGTTTCCGCCTCGTCATCGAAGACCGCAATGACCTGGGACTGGCCGAATTGCAATCGGTCAGTAACCGCGTTTTGAGTGAAGGGAGTAAGACTCCGGGACTGACGGACCTGTTCACCAGTTTTCGAGGAGACACACCCTGGCTGTACATCGATATCGACCGTGACGCCGCCAAACTGCGGCATGTATCGCTGGCGGAAGTCTTCGGGGCACTTCAAGTCAATTTCGGTTCGCTGTATGTCAACGACTTCAATCGTTTTGGACGGACATGGCAGGTGAATGTGCAGGCCGATGCGAAGTACCGCATGACCGAAGACGATCTGAAGCATCTGTATGTGCGTAGCGACATCGGGGGCATGGTTCCACTCGCTGCGGTAGCGGATGTTCGAGAATCGAGCGGGCCGATGATGCTGACTCGGTACAATCTGTATTCGTCGGCGATCGTTTCGGCGAATCCCGCCATCGGAACAAGTTCTGGCCAGGCCCTGGAACTGCTCGAACGAGTTGCCAGGGAAAACATCAGCCCCTCCATGCGAACGGAATGGACGGAGTTGGCACTGCTGCAGCAGAATGTCAGTCAGACGGCGCTCTTTGCCTTCCTCCTGGCGGTCGTCCTTGTCTTCCTGGTGTTGGCCGCGCAGTACGAAAGCTGGACACTGCCGCTGGCAGTCATTCTGGTCGTACCGATGTGCCTGTTGTGCTCGATTGTCGGAGTGCAGTGGGCGGGACTCGACATCAACATCTTTACGCAGATCGGCTTCGTGGTGCTGTTCGGCCTCGCCTGTAAAAACGCGATTCTGATCGTCGAATTCGCTCGCGCCCGTCACAATCGAGGCGTTCCGCGTCGCGAAGCAACACTGGAAGCCTGCCAGTTGCGACTTCGGCCGATCGTGATGACATCTCTGGCTTTTATCATTGGTGTCGTACCTCTGATGCTTGGTGAAGGTGCCGGTGCGGAAATGCGTTACACATTGGGGACCGCCGTCTTCTACGGCATGTTGGGTGTGACTCTATTCGGCATCTTCCTGACGCCGGTCTTCTTTTATGTCATCCAGGTGCTGGTTGACTGGCGGCGACCAGTCGTTGTCCACGTAACGGATGCGTGATCCTCGTTTATCGGCATCACTTGATGTCCCCTCGTGCGTTTCGAAGTGGCAGATTCAGTCGATCGACGTCCCCACACTTGAAAACTGACTTGCTTGCTCAGTACTCTGTCACTAAAGACAAATTAGGATAGACCCCAAATTTGCAGCAGAAGCGTCGATTTCGAGTATTTTGAAAGGAAGAGTCCATGAATCATCGCCTCGTTTCTCGACAGTCCGATCACTCTGCAGGGGTGTGGAACCATGTCCGCATGTTTGTCGGAGTTCTTGCCCTCACGACAATCGTCTTTACGGGGTGCGATGGAAAGGCGGCTGCCGCAAAGGCGGAAAAGGAACGGGCAAAGCAGTACATGGATGCGTTCTCGAAAATCGTTGAAGAACGGACTCCTGGCGCGAATGGTAGTCGATCAAAGGAAACGGGATTGAAGGCCATTGAAGAACTCAATGCGATTCCCAAGGAAGGAGTTCCACAAGACGTCTTAGCCAATGCAGGCGCATGGACCATTTGGCTGAAAGAGGGGATCGAGACGATGGATAGTGGCGGATTTTCGAAGGAAAAAATCAAGAAATGGAAGGATGATATGACCGACCTGAATGCCGAGGGGGGGCGATTGCGACAAAAGTATAAGTGATTCCTTGCCGGGCTACCCATGACGTTGGTCTGTCTAAAGCCGTTTTCTACATCGCGATTCCTGTCATGGCTGGCGAACTTCGGCAAATGAGGCAAATGCTATGCAAAAACACGCGATGGCACTGGGATATTTCTTCCTTTCCGTATTTTGCATTTTTGCGTCCTCGCAGGGTCAGCTGCGGTTTCAAATTCCGCTTCTCCTGGTGGCACTGATCACCGCATTGATGGGGATCGGATTCTTGATGATCGCTTGGGCTGCCCAGTTCCAGACCGCCAAGAGATGGGTTCTGGAAATGGTTCGCCTGGCACGACAGGAACTCAACGATGCTAAATAACAGTCGACAGATCGACTGTCGGTGAATTGAATACGGTTGTGCGTCTCTTCTCCGAACAGGGGATCGACTTCAGCCGGCAACAGTTGAAGATTTGAAGATCCGTTACTCTTCCATCAAATCTTCGTAAAACTCCTGCACGTTCTTGATTCGTGCCCCTGCGGGTGGATGCGACAGATACTGACGCAATAACCACCCAGTTAAGCCTCGATAGATCTGCTCGGACTCGGCGATCAGTGCGGATTCATTCACGAGTTTCGAAAGTCGCTTCCCAACGCACAATTTTTTCAGTAGCGACTTGGTGGCCTCAAGATTTCCGGATGCCACAAGGCCGGCGTTGTCACAGGTCAATTCCCTGGCGGCGACGTAACGCATGGGCTTGTAGATTTCGAATGTATGTCTCCAGCCATGATCAAGGACGGTGTGGCAAAGTTCATGTGCCAGGAGGGCTCGCAACTCATCGGGAGTCTCGATGACGGCTTCCAGCAATTCGGACAAAATGACAACGACTTTTTTTCGTGCGAACAGGATCGCGAACGCATTCAATTCCCCGCTGGGAATCAGGATAATCCGATAGCGATTTTCGATTCCAAACCGCTCGCAGACGTCATCTGCCGCTCGCAGCACAGTGGGGAATTGGCGTTCTGAGACTGTGCAGCCGAACGCCTGCAATCGCCGCACGTTGTACTCGGCCAACAACAGTTGCATCAACTTTCCCACCAACGCGACGATCAGTGCACTTCCCAATGTCATTGCCACGACCAGGACCAGCACGATCCAGATGAGGGTATTTACGAGAATCACCGAAAACCGCTGCTTCCGTTCTTCATCCGAGACACAGTCTCCGAAAGTCGCGACTTCATCTTCAGCAAAAAATTCGCTCATTGGTAATCACCTCGGTACGTGTGATGGATGACTTCTCGTAAGAAGAAATGGAATGCGACAAGCCGCAAAATTGTGACGCCGGGATTTCGTGAATTCAACGGCACGCAACTTTTTGTACCTGATCCCCACAGACATTTTCCCGCCGTAAATTCCCGGACACACAGAGTTGAGGGAGTATCCAGCGAATGAACGCGTCTCTGTCATACCAATTTAGAAATGTCACATTGCGTCGAATTTGGAAATGTCACAACGGTGGCGTTTCTGGGGATGGAATCAGTTGCAGTACGAAATCACTGGCAAACGGCAAATGACTGGCTTCACGCCGTGCGATGAAGGCTCCACAGCGTATGCGCCCGCTTGTTGTCCTCGACGGACTGAGTTGATGCGTGTGTGACAGGCAGGCAACGAAAAAGCCCCTGATTTACAGGGGCTTGCGGCCAGCTACTGCGGCAATGAACATGGCAAATTGGGCGATGAGGGATTCGAACCCCCGACATCCACGGTGTAAGCATGGCGCTCTAACCAGCTGAGCTAATCGCCCGAAACGGCTTCCAACAGTTTTTTCTGATGGATTTGTAACCGCAACGAGAGCCGCAGTCTAACATTGTCCACCGAACGAGTGCAACCTTGCTCGATCTGTTCGTTCTCGAAAAGGTGCAGTCGGCAACTCCGGGCCGGAATCTCGCAGATAGATTGGATGTCCGGCATGCATAGCCTCGGTTGCCCGTCGCCGGCTCACTCCGCAGGCCAGATAGCCAAGATGCCTACCATCGCCTGCGTGCCATACATGAATCGTTTTCAGGCCGACGATACTGTCGTTGGTGAGATGTCTTCCAAAAACTTTACTGCAATCTGCCGTCCAACCCGATTTGAGAAGCCGAGCATGGGCAACGCCGAATCAACTCAATTGAACGGTCGACGTAAGTCAAAGGGGGGGACTTTCTGTTGTCGTTGGCTTCTCCAACAAGTAGGCCGTTTGAGTTCGTCGGTGCGAGTGTGTCACAATCGCAGTCGGTGATTTAGCGGTGCGTGTAGTAACCGTTCACACCCCGAACTCGAGAATCGATCTTCGCGCACTTCGAGGAATTTGCAAGATTCATCGGCATGTCGTCCTCAAGAGAAATTCCGCCGGAGTTGGCACGTGAGATGACGCCCGCAGTG
>Ga0194055_10001193_pt1 | contig 21114 bp, 12 predicted proteins | sample SepL449m_MetaG_FD_155482 | JGI IMG/M metagenome (GOLD analysis project Ga0194055, IMG submission 155482) | Anoxic zone freshwater microbial communities from boreal shield lake in IISD Experimental Lakes Area, Ontario, Canada - Sep2016-L442-9m | ecosystem: Environmental > Aquatic > Freshwater >...
GTGCTGGTGGTGGTGCTGGTGGCGGGCGGTTTGGGGGTGGTGGGCTATGCCCTGGGGGTCCTGGTCAGTGAGATCCTGGCCACCGTCCACGCCCACTGGTTGGCCAAGCGAGCATGGGCCGACCCTGGATCTGCGCCGCTGGTTGTGGACGGAGTGGGCAGCACGTCAGTAGAGGGCTCTATGGCGCGCTTGGGCGCGCTGAGCGAGGAGCGCTTGGGCGCGCTGAGCGAGGAGCGGTCGCAGGAGTCGGCCGTAGCCTCGAGGAATCTGCTGGCCGATGTATCTGCCGCATTCGTCGGGCTGGCTCTGTTGGGCCTGCTGCAGAATGTCGACGTCATTTTGCTGGGGCATCTCGATCATGGGCAGGTGGGACCGTATGCCGCCGTCTCTGTGGCATCCAAGGCCCTGGTATTCGGAGCCCTGGCCCTTGGGGCCTACTTGCTGCCAGAGGCCACCATCCGGTGGAACGAAGGTGGACACGCCATTCGCCAGTTCGGGGTGACGCTGCTGTTCTTGGCCGTGCCCACCGCCCTCCTGCTGGTGATCTCCGTATTCATGCCCCGAGAGTTCCTGACCCTGGTATTTTCCGCCCGCCTGAGCACGGCGTGGGCTGCATTCGCCCCGCTGGTGGTGGCCATGATGTTCCTGTCGTTCACTGTGCTGGTCACCAACTACCTGTTCGGCACGGGGTCACGGTGGATCGTGTTTCTGCTGGCGGCTGGCTCTGGGCTAGCGGTGGTGCTGATCACGGCGGCCGAGGGACATCCGTCCTCGACGGCCTGGGCCGACCTGACGGTGCAGGGATTGCTGGCCTTGGCGATGGCGGTCGCCTTCTTCGCCATCCACCGACGTCATCGAGGGCAGCACTGGTCAGCCCGATGGGGATGGCAGCGCATCACCGGACGCGGTTGAGCACCTGGCGGGCCTGACCTCCCGGGCCTGCCAGTAGGGGTTCCGGTACACTCTGGCCATGTCGAAGCCACCGCCATCCCCAAGGATGGCCGGACGCTGATGTCCACGCCGGGGGAGTCCAAAGCGGTCGCCGTTTCGGTCGACCATCCGTCGGGACGCACCCGGGCCGACAGCGGGCCGATATCGCTCTTCAGCGGTATGCCGCTCGGGGAGATTGCCGACCGGGCCGGCCTGAAGCGCATCGATGTGCTGGCCTGGCGTGACTTCGACGATCCCGAAGCCGGTGGTAGCGAACTCCATGCGCACCGGGTGATCACGGCCTGGTCCGCCGCCGGGCTCGACGTGTCCATGACGACATCATCGGTCCCCGATGGGCGGCGGGTCATCCGGCGGGACGGCTACCGGGTCATCCGCCGGGCCGGGCGCTACTCGGTCTTCCCTCGGTCGATCGTCTCGGGAGCGGTGGGACGGATCGGGACGGGTGACGGCGTGGTCGAAATCTGGAACGGCATGCCGTTCTTCAGTCCGGTGTGGTCACGCAGCCCGCAGATCACCTTCCTGCATCACGTGCACGCCGAGATGTGGAAGATGGTGCTTCCTCGGGGACTGGCCGAGTTGGGTCATGCCCTCGAGCACCGGATCGCTCCGCCGTTCTACCGCCGGAGCCGGATCGTGACGTTGTCGCACTCGTCCAAGGCCGAGATCGTCGAACGTCTCCATCTGCCCGCCGATCGGATCACCGTGACCCCACCAGGGGTGGAGCCGAGGTTCTCACCGGGCGGTGAGCGGTCACCAGTGCCCTTGGTGGTCGCCGTCGGTCGTCTGGTGCCAGTAAAGCGGTTCCACCTCCTAGTGGAGGCATTGGTGCGTCTGAAGGGAACCCACCCCGAACTGCGGGCCGTCATCGCCGGGGAGGGTTATGAGCGGCCAGGGCTCGAGGCCCTGATCCGAGGTCATGGTGCCGAGTCGTGGATCGAGCTACCGGGATTCGTCGACGATGACGCCCTCATCGATCTCTACCGGAGCGCTTGGGTGGTGGCCTCGTCGTCGCTGCGCGAAGGCTGGGGGATGACGGTGACCGAAGCGGGGGCGTGTGGAACGCCGTCGGTGGCCACCCGCATCGGCGGCCACGAGGATGCGGTGTCTGACGGGATCTCGGGAATCCTGGTCGATGGCACCGACGACCTGGTGGCCGCCCTCGATGCCGTGCTGTGTGATGAGGTGCTGCGCCGCCGGTTGGGGAACGGGGCGCTCGAGCACGCCAGTCGGCTTACCTGGGACGCCACTGCGCGCGGCACCCTGGCCGCTTTAGGCTCTGAGGCACTGTCGCGACCCACTTGAGGTAGCCCTGGCCACCTGATGTAGCCGATCAGGTCGAGGCTGGCGCCCGGTCGTTGCCGTCCTTGCGAGCCCGCCGGGCCCGCAGGACCGCATCTACGGCCCCGTCGGCCCCCAGGAAGACCACGGCGGCCCATACCCATTGGCTGGCTACTCCGAACGACTGCGGCCAGGCCCCGTTGTCCGGTACGTGGACCTGGTTCTGATGGACGGCCACGTAGCAGCCGGCGACCACCACACAGGCCACGGCGGCCAGGCCCAGGACTACGCGCAGCCGGGGCACGAGCAGCACGACGACGGTGGTGGCACCCACGATCAGCCCCAGCGTGCGGGTAGTCATGGCCCCAGCGATCACTCCGGCCAACACGGCCGTAGCCACGGCCACTGCTATCGAAGCCCTCGGACCTTCGGATCCGAACGGCACCCGCAGGGCCGGACCGTCGTCACGGACCTTCTGGTCGATCTCGGAGGCGAACTGCTCGGCGGCGGCATAGGCGTCGGCGACCGCGGCCGTCTCCTCGGAGTCCATTATCGACTCGGTCGACTCAGTCGACTCAGGAGCATCGAGGTCGCTATCGGCGCTCTCTTTCACTGGTTCGATCCGAGTTCCAGCCCCAACCCCAGCCCCTGGTCCTGTCTCCAACGTTGCTGCCGCCCGTGCCCGGCGTCGACGTCGACGCTGCACCGGCCACGCCACCAGGACGATGCATCCGATGATGGCCAGGGTAGAGACGATCACAGCCAGGTTGGCTGTCTTCTGCGGAGCCCAGACGATGGCGATGGTCATCCGCCCATCAGCGACGGCGGAGGCCATGGTGGTGGGGTCGATCCGCCACCCGTTGGCGAACGAGTCGATCAGGACCGGGGGACCGAGATCGGGCCCTCCGACCACCTTGGCGTGCCATCCCTTGTTGATGGACTCACCCAGGATCAGATCGAAGGCCGCTGCACCTGGGGTGGTAGCCACCCCGGTGACCGTCGCTTGGATGGAAGTAGCTGTGGCCCGGCCGACGGTGAGATGAGGGGAGGGCGTGACCGTGGGGGCTGTCAACGTGGTCGGGCTGGCCAGAGCCATGGCGCCGCCGCCGGGTGCGGAGTCCAGGGCCAGTTGGTCGACGTCGAAGCTGGCATCGTGGCCCAGTGCGGAGCGCACAGTGTGGTCACCGGCCCCAAGGGAGACCCCCTGGGCATCTGGGCCGCAGAGGGAGACGGTCAGTGCCTTGCGGTCGAGGGCGTCCTTGGAAGTCCCGGCGATCTGCACCCACAGCGGCGCCCCGTCGACGGTGAGCAGGTCGCCTCGACACGAGGATGGGATCTGAGCGGGCACGGTCGGGGCCTGTACGCCGGGCAGTCCGATGGAGGCGATGGCGATGGGCAGGGCGATAGGGGTCTGCGAGTAGTAGTTGAGCGAGTTGACCAGCCGGACGGAGTCCACCGTCACCTTGATGCTGCGGCCCCGAAGCATCGGGAAGGACACCGGCACGTCAACCACCGCGCCGGCCACCGATGAGTCGGCCAGTGGTGGCAGAGCCACGGTGGCCTGGCCGTTTTCGGTTTTGATGGTGAGGCTGGTGGGGACCGAGTGCCGTCCGTCGGCCACGACCTGAAGATCGAGGTGATCGAAGCTGATCGGCGAGCGCAACTCGTAGCGGAGCCACTGCCCGGCCTGGTGGGCGGCGCTGAAGCCAGGCTGCCACACCGTGGTCTGATCGTTGTCCAAGGTGGCCATGGCGTTGGCCCGCAGGGCGTTGGGGAGACGCCCGAGCGAGTACGCCACCGTGCCCGAGTAGTCCGACCCAGGTCGACCGACCGCCTTGTCGATCACATCGTCAGGAATCAACGGGGAGACCCGGGCCTGTCCGGTCAGCGCGAACGTGCGAGGCGTGGGCAGCCAGAAGGTGCGCCGCAGCGAGGTCTCCACGTCAGCCCGGGGTGGTGTGCCCGAGGCCCGCAGCCTGGTCATGACCAACGAGAGGCGATCAGAGATCGAGGAGGCACCAGAGGCCCGCAGTAGGTCCTGGGGCATCGACACGGTCTCGTCGACGGTGACCCCGGGGATGACCACCTCGGCGAAGCCGGTAGAGCTCCGAGAGCCCACAGGCTTCTTCGGGTCGTCGACCACCACTCCGCTGAGGGTGAGGCGGAGCTTGGTGGCTGTCCGGGCCGGAAAGGTGACGGTCTGGCCGTCGGGGGTGCGCGACGACGGATCAAGCGCCACGGTGACCGGATGGCCACCATCGAACGTCAGGGTGATCTTGGTGATATGCCGATCGGGGTCGCCCGTCTGGGGCTGAACCAGATGGAGGGAGCCGATCGGCTGCGGCTTGGCCAGCACCACCTGCCACCACTGTCCGATCTGACCTACGAACGAGTTGGTCAGCCATGCCGTTTGGGCATTGCTGTCGAGGGCGGCGGCTGGCCGGTCCTCCGGCAGGTAGGTGATGGACGACCCATAGGAGGAGGCGGTGACGGAGGCCACGCCGCCGAGCGAGGTGGTGGTCTGGGCGTTATTGGGTGCGTCCGGGAACAGGTCCAGAGGAGCATTGCTCGGATCGAGGGTGTCGGGTCCCTCTGAGGCCGTCTCGGTGTAGCCCGTGTTCTCATTGAGAGAGTTCCACCGGTAGCCCTGCTTGCGATTGGTGTCGGTGACCACCAGATGGGCGGGTTTGCTCAACGTCTGCTGGCGCAGGGCCGCGTTGGTGTCGAGGGTGCCTGCATAAAAGATGGTGGGGTTGCCGGCCAGCAGTCCGACCGATGAGGCAGCCACTACACCGTTGGCGTTGCCCGCCACCACCAGGGGCAGGGTGGGTGACTCGGTGCGAACGATGGGTCGTGGATCGGTGACCGTGTACGACATCAACGGCGCTGTCCAGCCCGGGTTGGCCGCAAGGGCCAGTGACCCTTCGTCGAGGTGGGGGAGGAGGGAGACATTGGGGCGAGGAGCGCCGTAGGGAACCGGATCGGTCAGGCCGGGCGGAACCGTCGTGAGTTGAGCGGCCACCGTCTGGGGCAGCGGGGTGTCGTAGCGCTCGTAGGCCTGGTCGTACTGAACCAGGACGTCACCAGCGCTCAGGAGCGACGACATCGGTCCCAACGTGGTCCAGTCCATCATGCCGTTCTGGAGGGGCCCGTCGACGGCTTCGAGGATGTCGGCGGTGGGTAGCGAACCCATGATCTGTTGCTCGTGCGTGACGAACGGACGGCTCATCACTCCGGGGTAGACGGTGTCGATGGTGTCGCCCCATCGTTGCGCACCGAAGTTGTTGCCTGGGATGGCGTAGACCCGGGTGCCGGGGTGGGCCGAGTTGAGGGCGGTGCCTGCCTGGCGCACATAGGCCGGAGGGACGGCCGGCTGGTTGAAACCGTTGGCCAAGATCTGTCCTGTCCACAGGGGCACGGTGGCCCCAGCCACGGCAGCCACGGCGAGGGCCCCGATGACGATCCCGACGGGCCGGGCTTTGGCGTAGAGGGCGCTCACTCCCGCCCCCAAGAAGACGGCCATGCTGAGGATGATCAGCGGGGAGGCCCGATCGGTCGACCGCATGGCCAGCCCGGCCGTGGTGTCCACCATGATCTTCTTGATGACCGAACCGATGCTGGACGGATGGTCATACGGGTTGGGACCGACGGCCATCACCATGCCGACCACGGTCAACAAGATGAAGTATGTCCGGTAGCGCCACCGGGCAATGAAGGCGGCCAGGAAGGCCAAGGCCGGCACGGCGAAACTGAAGACGATGAGGGTGATGTTCTGGGTGTACTGGATAGACGTCTGGGTCCACGGCCCGACCCTGTCGGTTCCGTAGAAGTACCAATAGCCGAGTCCTCGGATGATCTCCGAGGCCAGAGAGGCCCCACTGGTGGCGGGCACGGTCTCGGTGTACTTCAGGACGTTCACCCCGAAGGCAGCTTCGATCTGGAGGCCGATGACCCACCACAGCGATACCAGGATGGTGAGGCCGGCCACCTTCCAGGCCACCCCCCACGCCTTGCGCCACGTGGCATCTCGGGCGACCAGCACGGCGTACGGGAGCCACAGGGCGGGCGCGATCCCGCAGTAGAGCATGGAGCTGGCGTTGATGCCGCTGACCAGGGCCACCACTAAGGCGAACAGCGCCGGATAGCGCCAACCCCCCTTGCGCAGGGCCATGATCACGAAGCCGATCATCCACGGCAGGGCGGCCCACGGCATGAGGATGACCGAGATGCGGCCCGAGTACTGGAGCACGTAGGGCGTGAACATGAAGGCCAGGGACGCCACGTAGCGACCAGGACCGGACAGGCCGAGCACTCGGCACAGGTAGAGGGCGCCGGCCCCGGCGGCGTACAGCAGGCAGCCCATCCACAGCCGCTGGGCCACCCATAGGGGCACGTGCAGCTCGGCCAGCACCCAGTAGAACGGACCCATGGGCAGCAGGTAGCCGATATTCTGGTGGGTGACGGTGCCCAGTCCGACGTGGGGGTCCCACAGCGAGACGGCCTGGCGGATGTAGCGGCCGGGATCGAGGTAGAGGTAAGTCTTGGTGTCGTCGGTGACCACCCCGGGCTGGGAGGCCAGCATCGGGATGAAGGCAATGACGGCCAGGCCCAGATAGTCGATCCATGTCCGCAGCGCACCGGGCGACCGGAGTCGGGCCATCAGGGAGCCATGGCGGCCGGAACTCCGGTCGGTCGTTGCATCAGGGGTGAGTTCGGTTGCGGGCACGAGTGATCGGTAGTGTAAACAACCGCAGCGTCGGGACGGCAGCACCTGCCCCCGGGACCAGGATGGGGAAGTCAGATGAGCCAGACGAGCCGGTCGGCACACCAGAAGATGCGACGAGGACGCCCGGTGGCGGCGGCCCGATGAACGACAGCCCGAATACGCCGGGGGCAGCACCTGCGACCCATGCGCCGGCCGACCGCAAGGGCCGCCAGCTCACCGGTGAGCGGCCGCAAGAGGGAGTCACTCCAGACTCGCTGTTGGCGCTCCACGCCGCGGGCTATCGAACGGTCATCGAACGACTGGGGCAGGGTTCGGTCCTCGACGTTGGCTGCGGTCAAGGTTTCGAGTCCGCCCGTTTCCTCGGGCCTGATCGGCGGGTGGTCGGGGTGGACTACAGCGCCGAGGCGGTCGATCTGGCGCGGAGCAACTACGGCGACGCCGGGCTCGAAGTGGCCCAGATGAATGCCCTGGCCCTCGGGTTCGACCAAGGGGGCTTCGATTGGGCGTGCTCGTCGCACCTGATCGAGCACTTCGACGAGCCCGAGGGGCACGTCGCCGAGTTGGCCCGGGTAGTGGCCGACGACGGGACGGTCTTCTTCCTCACGCCGAACGCGCCGGCCGACTTCGAAAATCCGTTCCACATCCATCTGTTCGAGCCGCCAGAGCTGCGCTCCCTGTTGACCAAGTACTTCCACGACGTGACCATCCAAGGGCTCGATGCTGTGCCCCACGTCAAGGCCGACTTCACGGCACGGCGGGTCAAGGCCGAGAAGGTGCTGCGCCTGGACTTCCTCGACCTGCGTCACAAGATCCCGCGCGCTTGGTACGTCGGGTTCTACGCCTGGGTGCTGCCCAAGGCCTACCGGCTCATCGCCCGAGGGGATGCCGGAGGGTCGACGGGGATCACGGCAGATGACTTCTTCGTCACCGACGACCTCGACGCAACCACGATGGTGCTGTTCGCCACGGCCTCGCGGCCGCGCCGGACTGTTTGAACGGGAGGCGAAGGTGCTGACCATTGGGCTGACCGGAAACATCGGCGCAGGTAAGTCGACCGTGGCCCAACTACTCGTGGCCCACGGAGCGGCCCTGGTCGATGCCGACAGAGTGGCCAGGGAGGTGGTCGAGCCGGGAGCCGTGGCCTATCAACCGCTCATCGACCGGTTCGGCACTGGCATCCTGGACGCCGAGGGCCGTATCGACCGGCCGGCTCTGGCCGCCGTGGCCTTCGGTAATCCTGACGAGTTGACCGCCCTCAACGACATCATCCACCCGGCCATCGGGATCGCCATGATCCAGGGCAAGGACGCCTATCAGGGCACCGATCGCATCGTGGTCATGGACATCCCCCTGCTCAAGGTGTTCCACCGGGACATGCTTTCGCTGGATGCCGTCATCGTGGTCGACATTCCTCCGGAACTGGCCCTGGAGCGGATCACGACGTTACGGGGAATGTCCGAGGAGGATGCCCGGGCCCGCCAGGCGGCCCAGCCCACCCGGGCCGAGCGTCTGGAAGGGGCGGAGTACGTCGTCGACAACTCGGATGACGCGGATCATCTGGCCCGTGAGGTCGACCGGGTGTGGGCGGAGTTGGCGCGCCTGCCCCAGCCAGCACCCCCAGCGGTTCTGCCCGAGCACACGAGTACATCCGAGGATGGCGAAACCTAGGGGCGACCCGGCCGGTACCATCCATGGCGTGCCGCTCTTCGAGGTCGTCTCGCCCTTCCGGCCCGCCGGCGACCAGCCCCAAGCCATCGCCGGGCTGGTGGAGGGCCTGGAGCGCGGCGACCGCTATCAGACATTGCTCGGCATCACCGGCTCCGGCAAGACGGCCACCATCGCTTGGACCATCGAGGCGGTGCAGCGGCCGACCCTGATCATCGAGCCCAACAAGTCCCTGGCCGCCCAGCTGGCCGCCGAGCTCAAGGAGTTCTTCCCCAAGAACCGGGTCGAGTACTTCGTGTCGTACTACGACTACTACCAGCCCGAGGCGTACGTGCCCAGCTCGGACACCTACATCGAGAAGGACTCGTCCATCAACGACGAGATCGACCGGCTCCGCCACGCCTCGACATCGTCGCTGCTGCTCCGGCCCGACACCATCGTGGTGGCCTCGGTGTCGTGCATTTACGGCCTCGGATCGCCCGACGAGTACCGCGACCGCATCGTGGCCCTGCAACCAGGCCAGGATCACGAGCAGCGGGCGCTGCTCAAGCGCCTGGTGGAGCTGCAGTACTCGCGCAACGACGTGACCCTCAACCGAGGGCAGTTCCGGGTCCACGGGGATACCGTGGAGATCCACCCGGCCTATGAGTCGAGAGCGGTTCGGATCGAGTTCTTTGGCGACACCGTCGAGCGGATCCGCCCGTTCGACGTCATGACCGGCGAGATCGGCAACGACCTCGAGGAGCTGGTCGTCTTCGCCAATACCCACTACGGCACCGGCGACGAGCGGATGCGCCGAGCCGTCATCAGTATCGAGGACGAGCTACGGGCACGGCTCACCGAGCTGAACGAGGCCGGCAAGTTGCTCGAGGCCCAACGGCTCCGGATGCGCACCGAGTACGACCTCGAGATGCTGGCCGAGACCGGCGTGTGCAGCGGGGTGGAGAACTACAGCCGCCACCTCGACGGCCGGGCCCCAGGCGTAGCGCCCTTCACCTTGATGGACTTCTTCCCCAAGGACTACCTGGTCGTCCTGGACGAGAGCCACGTGGCCCTGCCGCAGATCCGCGGCCAGTACGCCGGTGACCGGTCCCGCAAGGAGACCCTGGTCGACCACGGATTTCGCCTCCCGTCCGCCATGGACAACCGGCCCCTGCGCTTCGAAGAGTTCCTGGAGCGCACCGGCCAGGTCGTCCTGCTGTCGGCCACCCCGGGCCCCTGGGAGCTCGAGCACAGCACCAATATCGTCGAGCAGGTCATCCGGCCCACCGGGCTGATCGATCCCGAGGTGGACATCATGCCCACCACCGGTCAGATCGACGACCTGCGGGAGCGGATCGATGCCACCGTGGCCGCTGGCAACCGGGTCCTGGTGACCACACTGACCAAGAAGATGTCCGAGGACCTGACCGACTACCTGTCCGAACAGGGCGTGCGCGTCCAGTACCTCCACTCTGACGTCGACACCATGGCCCGCATCGAACTGCTGCGTGAACTCCGCCTCGGCGTCTTCGACGTCCTGGTCGGCATCAACTTGCTACGCGAGGGCCTCGACCTGCCCGAGGTGGCTCTGGTGGCCATCTTGGACGCCGACAAGGAAGGATTCCTGCGCTCCACCTCCTCGCTGATCCAGACCATGGGCCGGGCGGCACGGAACGTCAACGGCAGGGTCGTCATGTACGCCGACCGGGTCACCGACTCCATGACGGCTGCCATCGGGGAGACCCAGCGCCGCCGGGCCCGCCAGATCGCTTACAACACCGAGCACGGAATCGACCCGCAGTCGATCACCAAGGCGGTCACCGACATCTTGGAGCGGGTCCGAGGTGATGGGTTCGCCACCGGGGGAGCGATGGGCGGCCTCACCACCATGCGGGGATCCCGTGCCGGTAAAGGCAAGGGCGGCCAGCGCACCAACGTCGACCCCCGGGCCATCGCCGCCGAGATGGCCCATGCACTTGGGGCTGATGCCGACGAACTGTCCAGTCTGATCCACCGGCTCGATGCCGAGATGGTGAAGGCGGCCGAGGCTCTCCGATTCGAAGAGGCCGCCTTGATCCGCGATGAGTTGGCCGAGTTGCGGGCCCTGCTGGCCCGAGATCCGGTGGACGGGAGCGCCGTCCTACCTGGGACCACCGCTGACGTCGAGGTGCCAGCCGGCGGCTGAGCCGTCCCGTCGGTGGGGTGGCCTGCTTGCGGACCAGCCGATGGAAGTGAGCCAGCAGCCGCTTCGGTCAGGTCCCTCCTCGGGACCGGTATCCTCCACGCCATGGCCGATCGTCTTGTGGTGCGCGGCGCGCGCGAGCACAACCTCCAGGATGTCTCCTTGGACCTGCCCCGGGATCGCCTGATCGTCTTCACCGGCCTGTCCGGCTCGGGCAAGTCGTCGCTCGCTTTCGACACCATTTACGCCGAGGGCCAGCGCCGGTATGTCGAGTCGCTCAGCGCCTATGCCCGCCAGTTCCTGGGGCAGATGGACAAGCCCGACGTCGACTTCATCGAAGGGCTGTCGCCGGCCATCTCCATCGACCAGAAGTCAGCATCCCGCAACCCGCGGTCCACGGTTGGCACCGTAACGGAGGTCTACGACTACCTGCGCCTCCTGTATGCCCGCATCGGCAAGCCCCACTGTCCGGTGTGCGGCCGTCCGGTGGCTCGCCAGAGCCCCCAACAGATCGTGGACCGCATCCTGGCCATGGCCGACGGCACCCGTTTCCTGGTGCTGGCGCCCGTGGTGCGGGGACGCAAGGGCGAGTACAGCGCCCTGTTGGACGATCTGGCCAAGCAGGGATTCGCCCGAGTCCGGGTGGACGGTGCCACCATCGAGTTGTCCGACCGGGGCGACTTGGAACTAGCCCGCTACGAGAACCACACCATCGAGGTGGTGGTTGACCGTCTGATCCGTCGAGACGACATCCGGCGCCGGCTGACGGAGTCCTTGGAGACGGCGCTGTCGCTGGCCGAGGGCGTGGCCGAGATCGTGGTCGTCGATGCCGACGGCACCGAAGAGGAAGCCATCACCTTCAGTCAGCATCTGGCTTGTACGCACTGCGGCATCAGTTTCGAGGACCCGTCGCCCCGCAACTTCTCGTTCAACTCTCCCTACGGTGCCTGTCCGGCGTGCACCGGGCTCGGCACCAAGTACGAGGTCGACCCCGAGCTCGTGGTACCCGATGTGACCAAGTCGCTGTCGGAGGGGGCGCTGGCCCCGTGGTCAGGCGCTCGCAGTCAGTACTTCGAACGGATGCAGGGCGCGGTGGCCGACCTGGGCGGGTTCTCGGTCGACACTGCGTGGGAGGACCTGTCCAAGGACGATCAGACCTTGGTGCTGTACGGAACCGGGGGCGACCAGGTCCACCTCAAGTACCGCAACCGCTACGGGCGTCAGCGTTCGTTCCACTCGTCCTACGAGGGGATTGTCAGCTGGCTGGAGCGCCGCCACTCCGAGGCCGACTCGGACTTCTTGCGCGACAACCTGGAGAACTACCTACGCGAGGTGCCGTGCCCTGAATGCGCCGGGTCGCGGCTCAAGCCCGAGTCGTTGGCTGTCACAGTGGGCGGCCTCAGCATCCATGCTCTGTGCTCGCTGCCCATTGGCCGGGCCGTCGAGGTCGTCGGGTCGTTAGACCTGTCCGACCGAGACCACATGATCGCCGACCGGGTCTTCCGCGAGGTCAGCGAGCGGATGCAGTTCCTGCTCGACGTGGGGCTCGACTATCTGACCCTGGCTCGTTCGGCCGCCACCCTGTCGGGGGGCGAGGCTCAGCGGATCCGGTTGGCCAGCCAGATCGGCAGCGGGCTGGTGGGCGTGCTTTACGTGTTGGACGAGCCCTCCATCGGCCTGCACCAGCGCGACAACCAACGCCTGATCGGGACCCTGGTGCGGCTCCGTGATCTCGGCAACACGGTCATCGTGGTGGAGCACGATGAGGAAACCATCAAGATCGCCGACCACGTGGTCGACGTGGGCCCGGGGGCGGGGGAGCACGGCGGACGCATCGTCCATTCGGGCCCGGTGTTCGGCAAGGACGGCATCCTGGCCAATACCGAGTCGATCACCGGGCAGTACCTGTCGGGGGTCAAGTCGATCCCGGTGCCACAGATGCGCCGTCCCGGCAGCGGCGAGCACCTGGTGGTGCTGGGAGCGCGGGAGCACAACCTCAAGGACGTAACCGTCGAGTTCCCCCTTGGCCAGTTCGTGGCCGTGACCGGGGTATCCGGATCAGGCAAGTCGACGCTGGTCAACGACATCCTTCTGCGTTCACTGGCCAAGCAGGTCCATCGGGCCAAGAGCCTGCCCGGGCTACATCGGACCATCACCGGGGTGGAGTTGGTCGACAAGGTGGTCGACGTCGACCAGGCGCCCATCGGACGCACGCCGCGGTCGAACCCGGCTACGTACACCGGCGTGTTCGATCACATTCGCAAGTTGTTCAGCCAGACCAACGAAGCCAAGGTGCGCGGCTATCTGCCCGGCCGGTTTTCCTTCAACGTCAAGGGCGGCCGGTGCGAATCGTGCTCGGGCGACGGCACGCTCCGCATCGAGATGCACTTCCTGCCCGATATTTACGTGCCGTGCGAGGTGTGCCACGGGGCCCGGTACAACCGGGACACCCTGGAGGTCACCTTCCGGGGGAAGACCATCGCCGACGTGCTCGATCTTTCGTGTGAGGAGGCCCTGGGGTTCTTTGCCGCCCAGCCGCCCATCGCCCGCCATCTCCAGACCCTGGTCGACGTCGGACTGGGCTACATCCGCCTGGGGCAGTCGGCGCCCACCCTGTCGGGGGGAGAGGCCCAACGGGTCAAGCTGGCCTCGGAGTTGAGCCGGCGGTCGACCGGTACGACGCTGTACGTGCTCGACGAGCCGACCACCGGGCTCCACTTCGACGACGTGCGCAAGTTGCTCGACGTTCTCAACCGGTTGGTCGACCAAGGCAACACAGTCATTGTGATCGAGCACAACCTCGACGTCATCAAGAGTGCCGACTGGATCATCGACATGGGTCCCGAGGGCGGGGACCGGGGTGGCATGGTGGTGGCCGAAGGGACGCCCGAAGAGGTGGCATCAGTGGAAGCCAGCTACACCGGCCAAGTGCTGGCGCCGCTGCTCGACGTGGTGCCCGGATCCGTGGTCCCTAGGGCCACCCGAGTGCGCCCGGTGGCTACGAAGGTCGCCAAGGCCACCAAGGCCACTAAGGCAGCGAAGGTCACGAAGGTAGTGAAGACGGCCAAGGCAACCAAGGCAACCAAGGCAACGAAGGCTGCGAAGGTTGCAAAGGCTGCGAAGGCGACTGCTTCCAACTGAGGGAGGAGGGCGAGCGGATCTGGAGGGTCTGCGCATCGCCTGAGCGAGGCAGACGAAATGAATCCCGGGCAAGCTGCAACCTCGACATTTGTCAGATCGTAAGTCCGATCGTATCCATGAGGTGGATATGAGGGTTGTCGCGGGCGCAGTCACCTTCCAAGTCTCGGATCTGGCCAAGAACTATCGCAATGTGTTGGACCAGGCCCGTCGGAGCAGGGCGATGGTCCGGGACAAGGACGGCAAAACACTGGTGATGATGCCGGTCGGCGACTTATGGCGAGACAGCCAGATGGCCGAGTTCGTCCGGGACCTGCTGCGGCTGGAGCGGGCAGTCTCCCGTGGCGACAACGATGACGTCATTGCGTCGGGCAGCCTCTCCTGGGTCTCGGTTCTTCCGCTGGAGAGTCAACAGCGCTTCGTCGAGGAGCTCTACGGGCCCGTGCAGGTCGCGTTGAGCGGTGGACCGATCAGTCCTGTGCACGATCTCATCGCTGACTGGATGGCGACCGCGGATACGTGGGCCGATGTGGACCTGCGCCAAGAGTTGCTCGGGTATGCCACCGAGCCGCTGGTCGACTTCTCCCTCTGAGCCCGTTGACTCCGAGGCGACCGATGCGACTCGTTCTTGAGAATCATCCAACGTCGGAGGTTGGGTTCGCTTCTGCTCGCGCGCTGCGCGAATGGAACGCAGCAGTGTCCGGTGTACCGGAACTGATGGCCGGGAGTTGGATCGACTGAAACACCGTCCCCTAGACAGAGGGCAGAACCCCCGCCGGACCTACCCGCTCAGGCCTCCACTCGACAATAACACCATCGGAGGAGTCGCTCTTCCCCTGTGGCAGCAAGAGATCACTACGGGAGGGCCGTCGTTTGGCGTCGGCCATCGATGGCTCGGACAGTTCAGACAGTGGCCAGCATTCGTTCCAACGCCACCTTGGCCCAGCTTGCCGTCTCGGGGTCGACGGTGATGCGGTTACGCACTTCGCCAGCGACCAGACCCTCGAGCACCCAGGCCAGGTGGGGGGCGTCGATCCGGAACATGGTCGAGCACGGGCACACCAACGGATCGAGGGAGACGACCGTCTTGTCGGGGGTCTCGGCGTCGAGCCGGTTGACCAGGTGGATCTCGGTGCCCACGGCGATGACCGACCCAGCTGGGGCCTCAGCCACTGCCCGAATGATGTAGTCAGTCGACCCCACCTGGTCGGCTGCCTCCACCACATCGTGGGCGCACTCGGGATGGACGATGACGATCCCGCCCGGGTGCTCAGCCCGGAAGGCGTCGATATGAGCCGGGCGGAACCGCTGATGGACGGAGCAGTGCCCCTTCCACAGCAGCAGTGTGGTGGCCGCCATGGTGGCATCGTCGAGCCCACCAGAGGTCTGGCGTGGGTTCCACACCGCCATGTCTTCCTCGGTGTACCCGAGTTCGAAGCCGGTATTGCGACCGAGGTGCTGGTCCGGGAAGAAGAGGACCTGGTCGCCTCGACTCCCACCGGTTCCATCGTCGCCCAGGGCCCAGGTCAGCACGGCCCGGGCATTGGACGACGTGCAGACCACGCCGCCGTTGCGGCCGACGAACGCCTTCAGGGCAGCCGAGGAGTTCATATACGTGACCGGGATCACTCGGGTGATGTCGGTCACCTCGGACAGCGTCTCCCACGCCTCCTCGACCGAGTCGATGTCGGCCATGTCGGCCATGGAGCACCCGGCATTGAGGTCGGGCAGCAAGACCTGCTGGTGGTCGCCGGTGAGGATGTCGGCTGACTCGGCCATGAAGTGGACCCCGCAGAACACCACGTACTCGGCCTCGGTCTGGTCGGCAGCGATGCGGGACAGCCCGAACGAGTCGCCCCGGGCATCGGCCCACACCATGACCTCGTCGCGTTGGTAGTGGTGGCCCAGAATGAACAGGCGAGAGCCGAGCGTCGCTTTGGCCGCTCGGATGCGTTCGGTCAATTCTTCGGGCCCCGCGAGCGTGTACTCGTCGGGGAGGGCTTTCTGTAAGCGCAGCATGTGGGGTATGACCTCCTCGGGGAGGCGCTCCGGTCAGTGGCCGGCGGGGACAGCCTGGTCGCCCATCCGCGGGGATGTCGGCCCCGGAGCGGTAGATGTCGCCGGAAACCAGGCCGGCGTTCCGCCAGTGTATTGCCTGGAAGGCCCCCGCGGTTCTTGGGGCTTTTGCAGTGGCTCCCACACCGAGGTGACACGGGACCGGGTCGCACCGCGGCACACTGGTGACGTGGCTACCCGTCCTCTCTCCGGTTCGATCCCCGATGTTCCGGGCTCGTACCAGTTCATCGACCGGGACGGCCGCGTCATCTACGTAGGGAAGGCCAAGTCGCTCCGGTCCCGGGTGAACTCGTACTTCCAGGATCCAGCCAACCTGGCTCGGCGCACCGCCCAGATGGTGGAGGCCGCCGACCATGTCGAGTGGATGGTCGTCGGGACCGAGGCCGAGGCGCTCCTGCTCGAGCACAACCTGATCCAGCAGTTCCAGCCCCGGTTCAACATCCGACTCAAGGACGACAAGAGCTACCCGTGGCTGGCGCTCACCGTCAACGACGACTGGCCCAAGCCGTCAGTGGTCCGGGGGCGCAAACGCAGCGGCGTGCGCTACTTCGGCCCCTACCCCAACGTGGGGGCCATCCGGGGAACGCTCGACCTGTTGTTACGCTCGTTTCCGGTCAGGACCTGCTCGGATTCCAAGTTCCGGACCCACGAGCGCCTGGGCCGCCCGTGCCTCCTTTTCCACATCGACCGGTGCTCGGGTCCGTGTGTGGGCGCGGTGACCCACGAGGAGTACGACGCCATGGTGGCCGACCTCACCATGTTCCTGGGTGGGGATACCGGTCCGCTGGAACGCCACATCGAAGAAGCCATGAGGGAGGCGTCAGCCGCCCTCGACTACGAACGGGCCGGGGCATTGCGCGACAAGCTCGAGGCAGTGCGCACGGCGGATGCTGTCCGTCAGATGGAGCTCGACCAGCCCGAGGACCTCGACGTGGTGGCTCTGGCCGAAGACGAACTCGAGGCGGCGGTGCAGGTCTTCCACGTACGGGCCGGACGGGTGATCGGACGCTCGGCCCTGTTCGTCGACAAGGTGGAGGACCTAGACGCTGGAGCGCTGATGGAGCGGCTCCTGGTGGACATCTACGCCGAGGCGGCTTCCGGAGTACCGAAGCAGATCCTGGTCCCGACCATGCCCACCGATCTCGACGTGGTGACCGAGTACTTGTCAGCGCGACGCGGGGGATCGGTGGCGGTGCGGGTGCCCGTCCGCGGGCCCAAGGCAGCCTTGCTCGAGACAGTGGAGCGCAATGCCCGAGACGCATTCCATCGCCATCGGATGCATCGCACCTCGGACCACAACAGTCGGGCCCGAGCCCTCGAGGCACTCCAGCGAGAGCTGCATCTGCCGGATGCTCCCCTGCGTATCGAGTGCTACGACATGAGCCATCTGCAGGGCACCGACTACGTGGGTTCGATGGTGGTATTCGAAGATGGGCTCCCGAAAAAGTCCGACTATCGCCACTTCAAGGTGGCCACGGTGCCCGGCAACGATGACTATGCGGCCATGGAAGAGGTGCTCACCCGTCGCCTGACGGCACTCCTCGAGGAGGAGCAGCGACCAGTTGGCGCCATCAGGGCGACACAACTGGGCGCTGACGGGGAGGAGCTGGCTCCCGATAGTGAAGCGGGAGCCGAAGATGCAGGCACCGCGCCAACCGCAACCCGTCGGCGCTTCGCCTACCCGCCCCAGCTGCTGCTGGTTGATGGCGGCCTGGGGCAGCTCCACGTCGGCATGCGGGTGCTCGAGCAGCTCGGCCTGAGCGATCGGGTACCGATCGCCTCGCTGGCCAAGAGCTTCGAAGAGGTCTATCTACCTGGATCGTCAGAGCCGGTTCGGCTGCCCAGGCAGTCCGAGGGCTTGTATCTGCTGCAGCGACTGCGAGACGAAGCGCACCGCTTCGCCATCTCCTATCACCGGACACTACGGGGCAAGCGGATGACCGTCGGGGCCTTGGACGGCGTTCCAGGACTCGGCCCAAAACGGAGGACTCGGCTCGTGGAGCAGTTCGGAGGTCTCGGCGAGCTACGAAAGGCCGACCGGGACGAGTTGATGGGCCTATCGTGGTTACCGGCCGAGGTGGGTGCTGCGGTGTTCGAGCGCCTGCACACGCCACTGAGCCCGAACCGGTGAACCGCAGAACACAGGGGCCCGCACGTGAGGATTGAGCGATGACTGCACGACATGTCGAGGGAGACCGGTGAGCGAGTACCTGGTGGTGACGGGTATGTCCGGGGCAGGGCGCTCGACGGCGGGCGCCACTCTGGAGGACCTCGGCTGGTTTGTCATCGACAACATGCCCTCGGCGCTCATCTCCAAGGTCTCTGAGCTCGTGGACGGCACCGGATCAGAGATGGAGCGGGTGGCCTTCGTGGTCGGGCGAGGGGGAGGGGACCTCGACGACGTCCTGCCCGCAGTGGATGCGCTGATTGCAGCCCGCAACCGGGTGCGCATCCTCTTTCTCGATGCTTCCGACGACGTCTTGATCCGCCGGTTCGAGGGCACTCGTCGTCGCCATCCTCAGGTGGCCCGTGGCGTCGTCGACTCCATTGCCGATGAGCGGGCACTCTTGGCCGGCCTGCGGGACCGGGCTGATCTGGTGATGGACACCGGCGAGCTGAATACCAATCAGCTGCGATCCCGCCTGCTCGAGGTGTTCGGTGGGGAAGAGTCGGGCAGCACCATGCAGACCTCGGTGCTGTCGTTCGGCTTCAAGCACGGCGTGCCCCTCGATGTTGATCTGATGTTCGACTGCCGCTTCCTCCCTAATCCCTACTGGGAGGAGGCGCTGCGCAGCCACAGCGGTCTGGAGCCCGAGGTGCGGGCCTATGTGCTCGATCGACCCGAGACCCTCCAGTTCCTCGACAAACTCGATGATCTGCTCACCATGCTGATCCCCGCGTATCAAAAAGAAGGCAAGTCGTATCTGACGGTCGCCATGGGCTGCACCGGTGGTCGGCACCGCTCAGTCGTGCTGGCCGAGGAATTGCACCGTCGGCTCGAGGCCCACGATCTTCCGACGGCGGTCTTCCATCGCGACGTGGATCGCTGATGAGCGAAGTGGTTGGGCTGGCGGACACACTGCGCCCTCGGGTCGTCGCCATCGGTGGAGGTCATGGCCTGGCCGCCACCCTGCGGGCGGTACGGCTCTACACCGACCAGATCACGGCCATTGTCTCGGTGGCCGATGATGGGGGCTCGTCGGGTCGCCTGCGCGAGATGCTGCACATCATCCCTCCCGGTGACCTGCGGACCTGCCTGGTCGCTCTGGCCGAGCCGGGAGCACCCCTAGCGGAGGTCTTCGGCTATCGGTTCACCGAAGAAGAGCTTGCCGGACACTCCCTCGGGAACCTCATCCTGGCTGGGCTGATGGCCGCCTCCCCTGACCCGGTAGTGGCTCTGGACGAAGCGTGCCGACTGCTCGGTGTGACCGGACGGGTCCTTCCGTCCACCACGGAGCCAGTGGTGCTGAAGGCAGAGGCTGAGGGCAGATCGGTAACCGGGCAGGTCGCCGTCAATGCCACCGATCGGATCCAGCAAGTTTCATTGGTACCGGCGGACCCCTCGGCCCCCGACGCTGCCGTGCAGGCACTGGCCGAGGCTGATCAGATCGTTCTCGGCCCCGGTTCGCTCTACACCAGTGTGCTGGCCGCGGCTGTCGTGCCCGGTATCCGGGAGGGCATTAGACGATCTCCAGCAACCAAGGTCTATGTCTGCAACCTCCGTCCCCAGGATGCCGAGACGGCCCACTACGACGTGGCCATGCACGTCGAGGCACTGCTGGCCCACGGGGTATCGGTCGACCAGGTGGTGTGCGATTCCTCGGCCATCGACGTCGGTTCTGTGCCAGTTCCGGTGGTCGATGTGCCTATGGCCAGGCCCAACGGACTAGCGCACGATCCGTCCAGACTGGCGGCGACCCTCTCCCATCTGATCGGATGAGGCTCCAGGTGCCCTAGATGCCGTATCGTGTCGCTGGCCCTAGACGTAGGGGAGGCGCAGCACGGCGCGCGGGAATGCCCGAGTTGTGCAGCACATGGAGACCATCAGATGAACGATGAGGCACGTCGATGAAGGATGAGGCACGAGAGATATGACCGTACGAATCGGTATTAACGGCTTCGGACGTATCGGACGGAACTACCTGCGGGCCGCTCGTCAACTGGGTGCAGACATCGAGATTGTGGCCATCAACGATCTGACCTCGGCGGCCACGCTGGCCCACCTGCTTAAGTACGACTCGACCCATGGACGTTTCGACGGCGTGGTCGAGGTGGAGGGGAACTCCCTGGTCCTCGACTCCGGCCTCATCGCCGTGCTGGCCGAGCGTGACCCCAAGGCTCTGCCGTGGGCCGACCTGGGTGTCGACGTGGTCATCGAGTCGACCGGTCTGTTCACCACACGCGATTCGGCGTCGGCCCACCTTGATGCCGGAGCCACCCGGGTCATCATCTCGGCCCCGGGGACCGACGTGGACGCCACCTTCGTGGTGGGAGTGAACGACGATGCCTTCGACCCAGCCAAGGACTTCGTGGTGTCGAATGCCTCATGTACCACTAACTGCTTCGTGCCCCTGGTCAAAGTGCTCGACGACACGTTCGGCGTCGAGTCGGGCCTCATGACCACGGTCCACGCCTTTACCAACGACCAGAACCTGCTGGACCTGCCGCACAATGACCTTCGCCGGGGAAGGGCTGCAGCCATCAACATCGTCCCGTCATCGACCGGGGCAGCCCGAGCTACCAGCCTGGTGCTCGAGTCCATGAAGGGTCGCCTCGACGGCACTGCACTGCGGGTACCGGTGGCCGACGGCTCCATCACCGACTTCACCGCGGTGGTCCCTGGCGTGGTCACTGTTGAGCAGGTCAATGAGGCGTTTGCCGCTGCTGCCGCATCCGGGCCGCTGTCCAAAGTGCTGGTGTACACCGAAGATCCCATCGTCTCCACCGACATCGTCGGCAGCCCGGCCTCGTGCACCTTCGACGCCGGGCTCACCATGGTGATGCCGTCAGCCTCGGGGATCACCCTGGTAAAGGTCAACGGTTGGTACGACAACGAGTGGGGCTATGCCAACCGGCTGGTCGACCTTTCGCTGGTCGTAGGCGCTGGGTCCTGAGG
>Ga0194055_10001194_pt1 | contig 21114 bp, 17 predicted proteins | sample SepL449m_MetaG_FD_155482 | JGI IMG/M metagenome (GOLD analysis project Ga0194055, IMG submission 155482) | Anoxic zone freshwater microbial communities from boreal shield lake in IISD Experimental Lakes Area, Ontario, Canada - Sep2016-L442-9m | ecosystem: Environmental > Aquatic > Freshwater >...
GGTGGGTATGTGGTCGAATCGGGTTACACTCCCGAAGATTACGCATCCACCATTTACGAAAAGCTCGGGCTCGATCGCAACAAACCCTTATACACCTCTGGTAACCGCCCCATTTTTTATGGCCATGCAGGCGAGCCGATCAAAGGTGTCTTTTAACTTTAATTAATACGACTTCGCAAACACTACCCTCTGCTTCGAGGGATTGCCCGTCACCATGCACTTGCCCTCTTCCTTACCAAGGTTAAAGGGTATGCACCTGATGGTGGCTTTGGTTTCTTCTGCAATCTTATCTTCCGTTTCCTTAGTGCCATCCCAATGCGCTAAAAAGAAACCACCGGGCGCTTCAATCATCTTTTTAAATTCTTCGTACGAATCAATTTGATGCATGTTGGCATCTCGAAACGCCTTCGCCTTTTCGAATAACTTATTCTGAATTTCGCGAAGTAAAGCATCAATCCTGGTAGCTGCTTCAGCAAGGGGCACACCCATCTGTTTGCCTTCTTTGCCCGGTTGATCCCGTCTGGCAAGTACGCAAGCATTCGAGGCAAGATCTTTGGGCCCAATTTCAACCCTTACAGGAACACCCTTTAATTCCCACTCATTGAATCTAAAACCTGGGGACTTTTCAAAATCTCGATCCACCTTTACCGTCATTGTTTCGTAACCATAAAATTCATCCCGAGGTAATGCAACTAAATCTGCTGCAAGTTTATCTGCCACTTCTGAAGTAGCTTTTTGCTCTTCAGGATTTTTCCCAATCGGGCAGATCACCACATGAATAGGTGCTAACCTAGGGGGCACTACTAATCCCTGATCATCGCTATGGGTCATGATGAGCCCGCCAATCAAGCGGGTAGAAACGCCCCAACTCGTGGCCCAAGCATATTCAAGCTTGCCTTCCTTGCTCTGGAATTGCACATTGAATGCCTTGGCAAAGTTCTCACCCAAGAAATGGCTCGTCCCCGCCTGCAATGCTTTTCTATCCTGCATCATGGCTTCGATGCATAGCGTGTACACTGCGCCAGGAAACTTTTGACCTTCACTTTTTACCCCTGTCAAAACAGGCATTGCCATCCATTCCTCTGCAAATTTTCGATAAACCTCGAGCATCTTGTGGGTTTCTTCCTCGGCTTCTGCTTCGGTTGCATGGGCGGTGTGCCCTTCCTGCCAAAGGAATTCTGCTGTTCGTAAAAATAACCGTGTGCGCATTTCCCAACGCACTACATTCGCCCACTGATTAATCAGCAAAGGCAAATCACGATAACTCTGAATCCAATTCTTGTACGTGTGCCAAATAATGGTTTCAGAAGTGGGCCTTACGATCAGCTCTTCGTCCAGCTTTGCATCTGGATCAACTTCCACACCTTTTCCAGGAATCGCCTTTAATCGATAATGTGTGATGACTGCGCATTCCTTGGCAAAGCCCGCCGCCATCTGTTCTTCTTTGGCGAGGAATGATTTGGGAATGAATAAGGGGAAGTAGGCGTTTACATGGCCTGTATCTTTAAACATTTTATCGAGCGCGCGTTGGATTCGTTCCCAGATGGCGTAGCCATGTGGCTTGATAACCATACAGCCACGAACATCGGAATTTTCTGCCAGCCCTGCTCTGTTGACGATATCAAGGTACCACTGCGAATAATCCTGAGCACGCGAGCTAATTTTCTCTCCAGCCATGTCAATCCCCTGCTGTTGTTTTTGCCAATATTGAACTTCGGGGCATTATACGCATTTGCAAGGAAGTTGAAATCGAATCCTTTTGTTTGCGCTAAATTCATGCGCTTTCATCGGGGATTGAGAAAGCTAATTCCGTTACTCGTTCACCTTCTCCAGAATGTTTTTGATGGTATTTTCCACCTCAGTAATTGTGCCAAAGGGCACCAGCATCCGAAAAGAATAATCCCCAGCCTGCAACCCATCCTTATCCTGCATCCGATAGACACAATTCCACTTCACCACTTTATCATTGGGAAAATAAAATCTGCCATACCCAGGGCCAATCATACCTTTGCGCTTCTTTTCCAAGGAAACCACACCCATCGCATGCTTGCCATCTTCGGTTACAAGCACCACGGGAAAAGGTTGTTCCCCCGATTGTTTATCCAAGGGCACCAACTTCATTTGTTCGGGATTCCACCTTAAGAACTGCTGGAATTCCCATGGCATGTAACCCGTTAAAGCTTCAAACTGCGCATAGGTATGCCCCTCTTTATCGGGTACACTAAAAGTAACCCGGTAATCCAACACTTGTTCCAACCCCATGAAGCCAAACCGAACTTGTTTGTGCAAAAGATGGTTCGAAAGCTCTGCGGTATTGTAAGCCAGATTACCGTGCGACTTCATCCCGGGCCTGATCCAAAACGCCATCTGATTTTTAGTTACAAGCTCTTCATTTTTCACTTCCAGAAACAACAGCTTGCTTGAAGACTTTAGCCCTTTGCCATCAAATTCAGAGCCCGCTTCCGTAGGGTTAAACACTTCCGGTATAAACTTCTTCCCCATGTTTAAATTCGAAGCGGATTGCAACTGCCTTCCATGATCATAACTATCGATGTATTCTTGCCCCCGAAATTTGAAAGAGTGAATCGCACCCGCAACTCTGGAAGTGGTAGTGATACTTGCTTCATCTTTGCCAATTTGCTTTTTTAAAACCGCATCGCCTGAAATATCTGCAACAGCAAAAGTTATAGTGCCAATAAAAACTACCAGTAAAACTGCTTTCATATTCGTCCCCAAAAAAGTAACTGGTAATGCTATAGGCCCGAGGTTATCTTACATAATCTGAAGATATTTAGTTGAACTTAAAAACAAAGGAAACACCAATGAAGTTTGTACGCTTTGCACTCGCACTAATACCTTTATTCGCACTTACATTTTCCACCCAGGCGTTTGAAGATGAAAAAGGCTGGGTCTCGCTGTTCGATGGTAAAACCCTCAATGGTTGGGAAGCCAACGAAAAACCCGAATGCTTCCAAGTCAAGGAAGGCACTCTTTTTCTTCAAGGCGGCATGGCCCACCTCTTTTACATTGGCGAAGTGGAAAAACACGACTTCAAGAACTTCGAGTTCAAAGCCGAAGTTAAAACTGCCCCTAGTGCCAACTCTGGTATTTTCTTCCACACCGAAAATCGTGGCAAAGGTGGTGTAAAAAAAGGTTACGAGGCACAAATCAACAACACCTTTGTCAAAGACTTACGCAAAACTGCAAGTCTGGTTGATGTCGAAGACCGGCTCGAATCCCCCGTCAAGGATGATGAATGGTACCAATACTACATCATGGTTAAGGGAAAACAGATCGTGATCAAGATCAATGGCAAAACCATTGTTGACTATACCGAAGCAGAAAAACCCGTGCGGAAAAAAGGTCGTGAAGAACGCGTTCTAACCCATGGCACTTTCGCACTTCAAGCCCACGATGCAGAAAGCAAAACCTGGTTCCGCAACATCATGGTAAAGCCCCTGCCCTAATTATTCTTTCTTTAAAAATACGAATATGGCTTTACATGATGCGTTTGTGCTTTACATAGTAGTTGGAGTATTCAATTAATAATAATTGCTAAATCTTATTCACATCATGATTTCCAAGAATCATGACGGCCCATTACTCTTGCTCCACGATTTTGAGTCACAAAATTAACCGCCCATTGTGTCAACACCAGCAACCGGTTTTGAAACCCAACTAGCAAAAGGACATGGATAAACAACCATGCCATCCAAGCTAAAAAGCCCGTCATCCCAAACCCTTTCACCTGCGCGATGGCACGTCCTCGGCCTATCGTTGCCATGCTTCCCTTATCGAAGTAACTAAAAGGTGGCGGAGCGGGACTTCCATTCAATCGATTATGTATTAATTTACCAACATACTGACCCTGTTGGGTTGCAACCGGAGCCACACCCGGAAGTGTTTGAGTTTCCCCTTGTGGAGTGAATGCCGCTAGATCACCTATGACGAAAATATTAGGATAGCCGGATACCGAGCAATCAGCCCCAACTGGAATCCGTTGCCCCCGTTCAAGCGCAATTCCGGTGGCTTGGGATATCGTAGCTCCCAACGGGTTTCCACAAACACCCGCAGCCCAAATTACGGTGTGGGTAGATAATTTTTCACCCGTGGAAAGTTCAACCTTATCTGCTGATACCGCTTTTACCTGAACTCCCATTCTAAGTTCCACTCTTAAGCGCTCAAGATCTTTACAAGCTTGAGCGGAAAGATCCTCTCGAAACATCGTAAGTGGCCTAGATTGACCTTCCACAAGAATCACCCTTGCAGATTCAGGCTTAATATTTCGAAACTCGTTTCGCATCGAATGGTGGGCAAGTTCAGCTATTGCACCAGCCGTCTCAACTCCGGTTGGTCCACCACCAACTACAACGAAGGTAAGAAGACGCGCCTGTTCCTGAACATCGGTACTGCGCTCTGCTCGTTCGAATGAACGAAGGATGCGCCCACGAATCTTCAATGCATCATCCAGACTTTTCAGTCCAACCGAATTATCTGCCCATTCTGGATGATTGAAATAACTTGTAACCGCCCCTGCAGCAACCACTAGCGTGTCAAATCCAAAACGGTCGCCATCCGTCAATACCACCTCTTGCTTTTTAACATCAACACTAGCCACTTCGCCCAGTATAGACCTGCAATTGGACTGATAGCGCACCAGTGTACGCAAAGGCATTGCAATATTCGCAGGCGACAAACCACCCGTCGCAACTTGATAAAGCAAAGGTTGAAAAAGATGATGATTCGACCTATCAATTAAAAGAACCTCAACAGGCTCATAAGCAAGTTTTTTTACCACGGTTAAACCGCCAAATCCTCCACCGATAACCACCACTTTATGCTTCTGAGACATAATGCCCCCAATTTATTTAAGGATGTTCAGACATTTATAACCGAATAGTTTTTAGTACAACAACATCCAAAGGAACCATACTCATACTAGTATCAGCACTTTAAAACACCAGTTTTAAAATACTTTTTAAGTAAGTTTTGATTGTGAAAAGAATTGAAGAGGATTTGAGGAAAAGTGTACGAGCTAAAAAACTAGAATCATCAATCTTTGAAATAAATTTGGGCCGGGGAGAAACAATGCCTCCCCGAGCACCAATGCTTGATTTAATTATTCTTTCTTCTTGAAGATTTCCTTCATCAGTTCGCGGGACTTTTCACGGCCCGTCTTGTACTCTTCCAAATCAAGAAAACCATCTTTGTTGGTATCCATTGCTGCAAACATCTTGTCCTGAAGATCAGGCTTGTCTGCAAAAGCTTTCTTCAAGCCGTCTTTGCCTGCTTCTGCCATCTTTTCAGCCATGGCGTTTTGGGCTTTTTTGAACTCTTCCTTGCTTACCTTGCCATCGCCATTTTCATCCATCTTTTTGAAAGCCGCTTCAGGATCGCCAAAGCCACCCTTACCCTTGGTCTTCTTTTCATCCTGGGCAAAGCCCATTGCGGAAACAACAAAAAACCCTGCTGCTACAAAACAAACCGTCGCAAATCTAAACATACCTATCCCCTTTAAAAGGTGAAACAAAATGTCAGGTTCACGCTAAACCTGATCCAAAGAAAATGTCTATCTTGGTTAAATTAGTTCATGATTCTTAAACAAATCATTCATGAACAAGTATCCCAACTTTAATTCAACCATTATCTAGACATCCAAATACCAAATGTTATCCTACATCAACCTTCCTTTTATTTCCCTGCTATTTGGAGATTCTCAGATGCTTTTAACAATTACAACTCTTGGCCTTTTAAACCTAGCCCTCGCCATCAACCCTGACGACTTCAAAATGCAGGAAATCGACCACTCTCTTACCGTTGGATACGCCGTCATCCTCGAAGATATAAACGAAGATGGCAAAAAGGACATCGTCGTTGTTGATAGCAACCGCGTCATCTGGTTTGAAAACCCGACCTGGAAAATTCATACCATCATCACCGGCCAAACCAAACCCGATAATGTTTGCATTGCTGCCCACGATATCGATGGCGATGGCCATCTTGATCTGGTCATCGGCGCAGATTGGAAACCCTTCAACACTAAATCAGGCGGCACACTTCAATGGCTTAAGCGTGGTAAAAATCTTGATGAACCTTGGACAATGTTCCCCATCGCAGAAGAACCCACCGTTCACCGCATCCGCTTTGCCGACACCGATGGCGATGGCAAACCCGAACTTATCCTTGGGCCACTCATGGGTAGAAACAGCACCAAAGAAAACAACTGGACTGATGGTTCACCTGTTCGGTTGCTAGCCTACCACATTCCTTCAAACCCCATGAAGGATCGCTGGATGCCCGAAGTTCTTGATGAATCACTTCATGTGATGCATAACTTTGCACCCGTTCCCCGGGCAGGCAAAAAAGCCATGGATTTCATCACCGCAACCTATGATGGCGTTCATAAAGTTTCAAAATTAAACGACAAATGGATCACCTCTAAACTCGGGGTTGGTAATCAGGAAAACCTCAAATCGAACCGGGGCGCAAGCGAAATCAAGCAGGGTAAACTTGCCGATGGTTCACCCTTCATTGCCACCATTGAGCCTTGGCATGGTAATCAGGTTGTGGTTTACACTCAATCCAAGCCGGGCGAACTCTGGAACCGTAAGGTGCTTGATGACCAACTTAAATGGGGCCATGCTGTTAGCTGCGCCGATCTCGATGGCATGCCTGGTGATGAATTGATCATTGGCGTGAGGGATGAACTCGCCAAGGAAAAGGGTAAGAAAAGTGGCGTACGCATTTACTCGACAAGTGATGGGAAAGGCGCAACTTGGACCCGCAATGATGTTGATGAAGGTGGCGTTGCAATTGAAGATCTTGCTGCAGCCGATTTAGATGGCGATGGCAAAATCGATATCGTTGCAGTAGGCAGAGCAACGAAAAATGTCCGCATCTATTGGAACAAAGGAAAGTAATATTTTATCGAGCAGCGAATGTTAATCCACCGCTCGATAGAACAGGTTCAATTCAAATAACTTTCCCGACTTCTTCGTGGCCTTTTATTAATTGGCTTTCGCAGTCTTCTTCTTGGCTGTTGCCTTCATTGCGGCCTTTTTCGGCGCAGCAGATTTCTTGGCTGGGGAAGAAACAAAATGCTAAGCCACTTTCGCAGCAAGTTGGCGATCTGTCATCTTGTCAGTGGTTTCCAACTCTACGAGATGGCCACGGATTTTTTTGCTCTTCAGGCGATTATAAAGCTGCCTTTGGCTTCACAAGGGCCGAGGATCAAAAATAATTCTGCTCCCTTAAGGCATACTATTACCTCTTCATAAAACTTCTTAAGTTGGCTATCGAGTTTTCGTTCCAGCCTATCTTCTGCAACAAAGTCATTTCGGGTATACGAATGGTTGGCACCAGAACGAACAGGAGTTTCAATGCCAGAGGTGATCTTTTTGATTTCCTTGCCTGCATCTTTGACCAAGACCAAAATGGCCTGCGTATGGTCAATCCACACACCTACTTTAGTAGACATAGTTCGTGCCTTTCTCTGTCAGGAATGCTTTGAATGGGCTTATTTAATCGATCGCCTTGAATATTTACAAATGTGGCCATTGCCCACTAATCCGCGGACGATAGCGGCTTGCCAAGCTCTGCGTAATGCCCAAACAAGAATAAAAGATACCCTTATTATATCTTGACCAATCACCACAGAATCAATGCCCTGCGTTTTTTAAATAATTGATCAGCCAAAGTGTGTGAGATTGATCGAAAGAAAGGTGGCGTAACTTACCCAGCGGTATCCCACATTATTGATAAGATGCAAGGAAGGTTGATCAAAACTAGGGCCAACCAGTTTTCCGCCAATGGTACCCGTCTTAACCGCCCTTAGAATTTTACTTCAGAAATTGACACACTTGCATAATTACTAATATTGATAAATAAATAATTTAATGTTAAAAAAAAGATTACACTATAAAATAAAAAAAGGATTCTAATGTTTTTTCAGCAAAATATCAATTTTTCAGTGATACAAAAAAGTATGTATTCCGCTTTTTTTATTTCTGCCATTGGGTTGGGAATGCTAGTGGTATTTACCTCGGGAGACATCCCAAGAATGGACGAATGGGATACGCCAGGGGCATACTTACTTGCAAAGGCCCAGGGGACTGCAACTTTTAATAATCTTTTTCGTCTGCATAATGAATCTCGTGTAATCTTCGCCCAATTACTGACCCTTTTTATTTCCGACATCTGGGGTTGGAATCAGCATATTTTTCATGGTATTAATTGGGCAATTCTTGTTGGATCAGCGTTTTTCTTTATCAAAATAATGGAAAAAACTTTGAATGGAGTAGAAGGTTTTAGTAAGTCCGCTTTGCTATTACTTGTCTCTTGTATTTGCCTTATTTTTACCCCTGTCCAATACCATAACATTCTTTATAGTGGCCAAATCATTACCACAATTATTCCAGGCCTTCTGCTTGCAGGAATTTACTTGAATCTAAAGGCAAACCTCCCCATTTGGATGAGATATTTTTGTGCCGCCCTTTTTTCATTAATTGCTTCTTTCTCCTTTATTAACGGCCTCATGCTATGGTTTTTATTGTGGCCCGCTCCATTCCAAATGATTAAAAATAAATCGATAAAGATCAATCGATCTGAGATAATTGCTTCGTGTTTATATTTCATTGTCACTACTTTAATTATTTTTGTTTTTTTTGTCGATTACCATAAACCGCATCAACACTCGTCCTTAGATTCTGGTTTATTAAAGCCCTCTAAAACTTTGTTTTGTTTATATACTTTTCTGGCAGGCCCAATTTATCCAGAACTTTCTTATAATTGGTATTATGAATCAAATCTCAAGACTAATTTATTTCAACACAGTGCATTTAAATATTCCTCCAGAATTGTAAAAATAATTGCTATTTTGCTTACAGTCTATCTGATTGGAAACTGGAGAACCTTTATTTCATGGAGCATGACCTGTAGGACTTATCCTTTTATTCTACTATTGGCATACAGTTTAGTTTCAGGCCTTGGCATCGCAATTGCGAGAGTTGATTTAAATATTTGGGGGAACAACTCCAGATATGCTACAGTGGCAATACCAGCATACTTGGGAATTGCTGGAATAGTCTCATGCATCAGTTTACTGAAAAAAGAAAATTCATATAGACTTATTCTTCCTAGTTTAAGTGTAATATTTTTGTTAGCACTTGGATTAAGTATCGTAATTGGAACTATTTCCTGCTTTATCGACATGCGAAATGCTTATCAGCATAGATTATCACTGGATTTAAGGCATATCATCCCCAACAATCCCTTGCTAACCAAAATTCATCCACTTCCACTTTATTTTACTAAAATAGCAAGCGACTTAGAATCTTTTGATATTTTGAAGACTGGGCCATCATTTTCTTGGATTAAAACCACCGAACCAGAAAAACATGATGAAATTACTTACAAACTTGAAATTTTTGATGATAGAGGAACAAAGGTCATAAAAGGCAGTCTTTTTTCCGACTACAAAACTGAGTCTGGCGACTTTTTGATTCTTTTAGATTTAATTACAAAAACTCCCATCACTGCAATTTTACCTCCAAGCATATTTAACTATCCGGGGTTAAATGCCACGAGGGACTTTATGGTGCGATTGGACTTAATTCCTAATGAAAATTTAAAAGCAAAGAACTGTGAACTCTTTTTAGCAAAGTCTAGCACCAAGCAAATTTGGAAAATTAAGTTAGCAGAATAATCAGAATAAAAAATTCGGCAGCAAAAATTATTTTAATTATCAAAAACACTCGCCTGAAAGAAAAACACAAAAAACTGCCGTTTTTCATAAAGATTATTGCACAATTTTTCTCACAATTTGATTGCGGAAAGAACCAGCATTATTCATTACCACACACAGAACTGGCCGACTAAAATTAACGAATTCATCGCCATCCAATAGACTATTGCATGGGTAAAAATGGTTAGTGGCGTTAAACTTTGTTGGGTCAAAAGACTACAAGAGGTGTCGAAAAAGTAAAGCCTATGAGACTTAAAAAGATCCAAAATTATTCATTTTTCAACTATCCCACCCAACTCAAAACCAAAAGGCAACCAAATGAATAAAATTATTAGGGAAGGGGCCACGATTATCCCAACCCACGCATTCCGTTTCATGCTATCGCTTCATAAAAACCATACTTGAATATTAAATTAATTCTTTTAAGGACCTTGGAGTCAAGTGTTCTTGGTTTTTAAAAATTCGTTGTACTCTCGGATGTAGTCGTTTGGATCATAGTTTTCAGATGCAAACAAAAGCATCACTGCCTCGGGTGAATATTTGTATTGAATACCCAGATTAAAGGTGGAAGATAAATCTCCTTTTCAGAGGAATCTAAAACTAATTCGCAGCGACTTTTACCATCATCGACAACGACTGCGCAGTTACCTTTGACACATATTAAAAATTGCTGGCATTTGTAATGTGCATGCTCCCTTCTATTTTTTTCGCTGGGAACATTAAAAACAAGAAAATACCGTTTGGGCTCGAACGGTACATTTTTAAAAAAATCCCCTACAGATAAATCTCCTCGCATGTCCTTAAATCTATTCATCTGATGTAGACTAAATTCTCCTACTCCTTTTTTTTCATTCCGATTTCATTTGGCAAATGTTCAATAAAATTCTTTGCGGATTGAGTCTTTTTTTCATTTGTATTTTCGACATATCTAATAATGCGTGCGGGATTACCGGTTACAATCGCATATGCAGGAACGGACTTGGTAACTACCGCTCCTGCGCCTACCATTGAACCACGACCTATTCGAATACCCGGCAATAACACTGCGCCGCCCCCAATAGATGCCCCTGCTTCAACTGTGGTTTTTAAAAAACGTTCTGGATATACTTTAGATCTTGGAAATTTATCGTTTGTGAAAGTTACATTCGGGCCGATAAAACCATCGTCTTCAATGGAAACTCCATCCCACAAATATACGCCAGACTTGATTGTGACTCGGTCCCCAATGGTGACATCATTTTCCACCATGCACTTTGCGCAAATGTTTACATTTGAACCAATCTTTGCTTTTGGAAGACTTACCACGGATTGCCAGATTGTGGTTCCCTCACCAATTTCGGATGTTTGAACATCGCTACTGGAATGAATTTTTATTGGTTGCTTCATTTGGCTGCCCTTTGAATTCTTGGATTAAAGAAACAATCGCCATTGGTCGTTTTTTTGTGTTTTCATAACCTCTCCACGCGTTGGTGCCAACTAAGCCTAAGCCAAAAAGATTAAGCGTTGCAAAAAATAAAACCACAAGAATGGTGGCAGTATAGCCTGGAACGGTTACATCGCCTGTTAACTTTGCTAAAAGAACAATAATGCCCATTAAAACTGAGATCACACACCCAAACATGCCAACTCGGGTTAATAAGCGAATTGGAAGATCAGTGAAAGAAAAAATGCTGTCCATCATATAATCGATTTTTTTAACAAATGTCCAAGCTGATTTTTCTTCTAACCTGGTTTGCCTTTCGTAACTGATAAATTTTCGACGAAATCCTAGCCAGAATACTAATGCGATTAATGATGATCGTGATTCTTCAAGTTTAAGTAATTGTTCGCAAAAAACCTTATTACAACCGAAAATGTCAACCCCATCTTTGGGCATTTCTGGGATTATGAATTTTTTGTCAAATCGCCAAAATACAGAAGATGTTAGGCGTGTTATTAACGGGTCATTTCTGCTGTTTCGTGTTCCAATTACCACATCACATTTATTATCCGCAAGTGCTGTAAAAAATTCCAAGATTAGTTCGGGTGGTTCTTGTAAATCAGCAGCCATTACAACCAGATAAATTCCTTTGGCAGCATGTAATCCGCTCCTGACAGCAGGAAATGAACCAAAGTTTCTTGAATGCGCGAGTAGTTGGGATTGAAATTTAGCTAATGGAAGATTTTGTTTTAAAATTTCGAATGATTTAACATGGCTTCCATCCAGAACAAATACGCATTCAAGATCACTACTTAATTTTTGATTCAGATCTTCAAGGGCTACTAAAAGCCTAGAGCTATTTTGTTCATTTTTATAAACCGGAATAATTATGGAATACTTCATGGATTCCACTCATTCAAAGTAGATATTACTTTTTCACCATCATTTTCATGCATTTCAGGGTAGCAAGGTAATGTCAGGATTAAGTTTGAAAGTTCTTCCGTGTTTCTCAAAGTTAATGCTTCGTATTGATTTTCAAAAAAAGGCTGACGATGATCAGGAATAGGGTAATGAATGTCAGAAGCTATTTCATGGGATTTTAAATACTCGCTTAGTAAGTTTCGGTGTTTAGATTTTATTACATACAAGTGGGCAACATAATTACCTGAAAAAACTCCTGAGGTTACTACTGATGGATGCCTAATTTCTTTCGAATACCTATTAGCAATATACCTTCGTTTTTCGTTCATCAAATCCAGATCGGGAAGAAATAGCTGAAGGATAGCTGCTTGTATTTCATCTAGCCTGCTGTTTCTTGCACCAAGCATTTCGATTTTGTACTTCGTACTCCAGCCATATTGCCTGAGCCCTCGAACTTTGGTGGAAATTTCTAAGTTATTTGTAACAACGGCGCCACCATCACCAAGAGCTCCAAGGTTTTTTGTGGGATAAAAGCTGAATGCTGCAGCATCGCCAAAAGTTCTGGTGAATTTTTGGTGGATCCTTACACCGTGCGATTGGGCGCAATCTTCTAAAAGATAAACGCCATATTTGGAGCATAGTTTTGCTATTTCATCAATTTCTTGAATTGCCAAGCCATAAAGGTGAGTAGCTACGACCGCCTTAACACCAGACTTAATTGCTAGATAAACCTCATCCGATGTTGTGTTGAATGTTTCACTGTCAACATCAAGAAAAAAAGGTTTGGCGCCAATGGCAATTATAGCATTAGTTGTATATGCACCAGCGTTGGCCACTGTAGCTACCATATCTGATTTGCTTATGTCAAAAGATTTTAATGCTAATTCAATTGCATCTGTTCCATTTGCTACTCCAATGCAATACTTTGCGCCAAGATAACATGCAAACGCTTCTTCGAATTTTTTTACTTCTGGCCCAAGAATTACCCATACACTTGCTAAAACCTTTTCGATCAAATCTAAAATGGCAGTTTTATTTTCTGTGATTTTTGAGGTGAGATTATTTAATAATATCGACATCTTTTTATCTGCTAAAAAAACATAATAATATTCTAAATACCAACAAATTATTGAACTTAAAATATTTAATTTATATGATGTAATATCAAATCCATATAAATAAACTAAATTAATCGTATTAATGCGATGAAATGCAAAAAATGAATTTTAATAAGTTAAAGTTACTTGATAAGCAAAATTGTTTTGATTTGATCTGCAGGGGTAATTAGCAATTTGGCTTGTATAACTCCCAGATAAATCCATGGTTGACCCAGAATTATTGACAGGTATCAGTAAAGCTGGACAGAATGACCAATATTTTGCCCCTTGGTCAGAACTAAGGGCCAACCAGTTTTCCGCCAATGGTACCCGTCTTAACCGCCCTTAGAATTTTACTGCAGAAATTGACACAATAAGTCAAATCATAAGCCTTTTCATATAATTTCCATACGCTTGTGAAGTTACTTTTAATGCAAAATCCCAACTCGAGATGAAGTTCTGTTGAGATTTTTATGCGCTTTCGGTTACATTTGACTAGATAGGGCTATTACAAAGATTAGAGAATTAGTTCCATGCGTATTACGGATTTGCTAAACACTAATAAAGTTACTTTCTCGCTCGAATTCTTCCCACCGAAAACCGAGGAAGGCGAACGCGTACTTTTTGAAGAAACTATCCCTAAGCTAAAATCCCTAAATCCTACCTTTTCCTCTGTTACTTATGGTGCAGGTGGCAGCACCCGCAACCAAACCCTTCGCATTGTAAATCGAATCAAAAAAGAATTTAACATCGAAGCTATGCCACACCTTACCTGCGTAGGCTCCACCCGTGAAATGATTGGCGAAGTTCTTGAAGAAGCCCGAGGCATGGGGGTTGAAAACATCCTCGCACTTAGGGGCGATCCACCTAAAGGTGAAACTGAATTCAAAGCCACCGAGGGAGGGTTTTCCCATAGTCTGGATTTAATCGAATACATCAAAGAAAAAAAGCACTTTGCAATCGGAGCATCAGGCTACCCAGAAGGCCATATCGAATGCTCAGATAAAATTCTCGATTGGGATCGCACTGCTGCCAAGGTTCATGCGGGAGCGCAATTTATAGTCACCCAACTGTTCTACGATGTGGATGCATTCCTGACTTTTCAGGATTACCTTCGAACTAAGCACAAAGTTAATGTGCCAATCATTCCGGGAATTCTTCCCTTCTTAGGTGCAGAGCAGGTAAAAAGATTCACCGCAATGTGTGGCGCAAAGATTCCCTCAGCCACACTGGAAAAAATTGATGCTTGCAAAACCGATGAAGAAGTACGCAATGTAGGCGTCGATGTTTGCACTGATATTTGCAGTAAGCTAATCAAGCATGGCACCAATGCAATTCATATTTACAGTCTTAACCGAGTGCCAAGCTCTGAAGAATTAGTTAAAAATCTTGGACTAATTTAAAGAACCATGGTAGATAACAATCTATCGATAAGACGATGTGTTCTTAACTTTGGGGGCTATCATGAATCATTTTTCAAAATCCATCTTTGGGTTTGTTCTAAGTATTTCATTTATTTGCATTAGCAATGTTGTTGCGCAGCAACCGGAAGATTTAAAGCTGGTTCCTGGTAATGCAGTTGCAGCGGTGCACATGGATCTGGCAAAGCTTTGGCAGTCTGAATCAATGAAGGAAATGCGGGAGCTTTTAAAAAAGGCTGGCCCTAAGGCTTTGATCGAATTAGAAAAGCGTTTTGTCCCAGACCCCATCACTGTTGAAACAGTCACTGGTTTCGTGATGTTTCCGAAAAATCTGGGATCTCTTCCTGATTTCGCATTTTTGATTTCACTCAAGAAGCCTGTGGAAGAAAAGGCTTTGTTTGTATCTGCAATGCCTGATGGTGATACAATAAAAAAAGATGGCGTCAACATGGTGGTGAAAGATGGAACCGGCCTGATTTTGATGAATCAAGGTAAGCTGATCGCAGTGGGCGTCCCATCTCTGCTAGCTACCTTGGGAAAGAACACTGCCCCTGCCAAAGGCGACTTTGCCCGATTTTTAAAGGGCAATGCTGCCGGGCTTATCAATGCTGCAATCAACCTTGAGCCCATACCCAAAGAAGTTTTTGCTTTTGCTCCACCGCCTTTCAATGCCATCGTCAATGGCATCCAATACATGGAAGCGGGAATTGATGTTGAAAAAACCATCCGCCTTTCCACCACGATCACCTACGAAAAAGAAGGGCAAGCAAAGGCTGCGCTTGTAACCATCAAAGGGTTTGCAAAAATGGGACTTGCCCAGTTAGAAGAACCCCGAAAAGAAGTGGAGAAACGGGTATTTCCTAAAGACCAAGTGGGCCCCAACCCATTGACCGACCTACCCGAATTTTTAGCAGCCATGGCTGGTTTAGCAATTCTTAACGAAGCAGAAAATCTTCTGAAGAATCCACCCATCACTCTAGTTGGCAGTTCCCTTAAGGCGGATTACACCACGCCCCAGATATCCTCCAATGCCTTGATTCCCACTACTGCAGTGTTAATTGGCATGCTGTTGCCTGCAATTGCCAAGACAAGAGAAGCTGCCCAGCGAGCATCGTCCATGAATAATCTAAAGCAAATAGGCTTGGCCATGCACAATTATCATGACACTTATAGTGGTTTTCCCGCTGCAGCAATCTGCGACAAGAAAACTGGCAAGCCCTTGCTCAGCTGGCGGGTTGCGATCCTCCCCTTTATTGAGCAAGAGGCACTTTACAAACAATTCAAATTGGATGAACCTTGGGATAGCGAACACAATTTAAAACTTGCAAAGAACATGCCCAAGGTTTATTTCCACCCCAAAGCGAATAAGCCAGGCGATGATAAAACACACTACCGCCTTTTCTATGGCAAGGGCGCTATATTAGAACTCAACAAAACCTCCACCCTAGCAACTATTGTGGACGGAACCTCCAATACGATTATGGTAGTGGAAGCTGAAGAGCCTGTGGTTTGGACCAACCCCAACGATTTTGCTTTTGATCCAACCAAGGCTTTGCCAAAAATGTTGAGTATTGATGGCAAATTTTCCGCCGCTTATGGCGATGGTTCGGTACGAACTTTAAAAATGCCCATCGACCAAGAGATATTAAAACTGCTGCTTCAAAAGAATGATGGCAAACCAATACCCCAAGTGCCATAATGGATGTTCAGGGATACTTAAATTTGGTACCCACCCTTCGAAGTTTACCGGGGGGCTACTTGTGGTCATCTTATGATTCCCAAGCAGACACTCTTTATGTCAATTTCAAAAAGCCCGCCTGCGCCACCGATAGCGAATTAACACCCGATGACATCATCGTTCGTTACGAGGGTAATGAAATCATTGGTTTGACCATTCTCCATGCTAGTAAAAGATAAGGTTTGACGAATTATTCTTGCACCTTAACTAGGCGTTCACCAAAAATGTTGGTTATTTAGTCGTCTATGAAAAACCCACAAAAGCTTCCAAACTGGTTTATTCAGAAGCAAAAGCGGCACGTAAAAACCTTTAAAACCAAGCATCTTTACCGCGAAGACGCTAAGTACGCTAAGAAGCACCAGACAAGTCCGGATTTCTTGTCCTCCTTTGCGCTCTTTGCGTCTTCGCGGTGAGAATGCTTTTATTCTTCTAAGATTCTTTACTGCGGAGAAGCTTTTCAACTTACCGGCACTCAGAAATCATTTAGCTTCCTTAATTGCTACGGCTTGATTGGGGAAGTTGCCAGAAGTGGGTTTTTCAGGGACGACTATTTACACCGTAATTGCTTCCCCAAGTGCCTTAAAGGCATTGGTTATTGACCAAAATAGCGCAAGGAGAGCCCTTTTAGGGGGTGTTTTCACTTTTTTCTCATAATTTGGCCAGTAGGGGTGGGCAAACTTAACCCTTTCTTAACAATCCTGTTGGCAAATCTCGTCTCGCTCGTCAATAATGTGTATGAATGGGTTATCCGAGCTTATTCTAGACTTTCGAATTGATTCTAGGGGAGTGTTTCCATGTTTACCCGCCTTGGTTCATTAATACTTTTTCTTGGACTAGCTTTTGCAATCGTGCAAGCGCAAGACACAAAACCAGCCAAGGAAGATAATAAAGCCATTCAGGTGGATGTGACCGGTAGCCAAGAACGGCTTAAGCAACAGTTCAAGGATTTCACCACCGATTTATTAAGGCTGGCCCAGCGGCTTGAGAACAGCCCCAAAGCAGAAGATCGCGATAAAGCTCAAGCACTGAAGAATGCTTTAAAGGCAGCTTCCGAACAAGGGATTGAAGTCAAGTTCACCACACTGATTCTGGCTCTTAAAACCTCCAATGCTTTCAAAAATATCGATACCCTTCAAGGTGTACTTACACAAAATCAAGAAATCCGCGATGACTTACGCAAGCTTATCGATGTGCTGCTTAAGGATGACCGCGAATCGGCATTACGCAAAGAGCGCGAGGAAGTGCAAAAGCTTCTCGAAAAATTAAAAGAAGTGATTGAAAAACAAGAGCGGGTTCAAGCTAACACCGAGTTGGGCAAACTAGGAAAAACAGACATCGCAAAAGCTCAAAACAAAGTCACCAAGGAAACCAAAGACCTTGTCGATCCTAAAAAAGCAGGCGACCCTAAAGACAGCAAAGATTCTAAAGACGCTAAAGGCAAGGATGGTAAAGACTCGAAAGATGGTAAGGATTCCAAGGATGGCAAAGGCGGCGACCCTAAAGATGGTAAGGGTAAAGACTCTAATGATGGGGACCCCAAAGACGGTAAGGGTAAAGACTCTAAAGATGGGGACCCCAAAGACGGCAAGGGTAAAGACTCTAAAGATGGCGATCCCAAAGACGGCAAGGGTAAAGACTCTAAAGACCCCAAAGACGGCAAGGGTAAAGACTCTAAAGACCCCAAAGACGGCAAGGGTAAAGACTCTAAAGGTGGCGACCCTAAAGACGGCAAGGGTAAAGACTCTAAAGGTGGAGATCCTAAAGATGGTAAGGGTGGCGACCCGATGGATAGCAAATCCGGGGAATCCGCAGATATGCCCCCTAATCCTGAAACTCAGATAGCCAAGAAACAGATTCAAGAAGGAGTGAAGGAGCAGGAAGCTGCTGAGAAAAAAATCGAAAAAGACGACAAGCAAGGTGCCTCGGAAGATCAAGCCAAGGCTGTTGATAAGCTAAAACAGGCTCAGAAAAAGCTGGAAGAATTGTTAAAGCAATTGCGTGAGGAAGAGATCGAAAGATTGCTGGCGCAACTTCAGGGCCGATGCGAAAAAATGCTCGCAATGCAAATCGCTGTTAAAGATGGCACAGTGGCGTTAGACAAAATCATTACGGGCAACCCTGATAAAAAATCCAGCAGGGCAGAAGACCAAAAGGCTCTCGAACTTTCTGATAAGGAAGATGAGATCAGCAAGGAAGCCAACAAGGCTCTTACTCTTATCGAAGCGGAAGGTTCTGCTGTTGCATTTGCAGAAGTATTCAAGCAGGTTTTGGGTGATATGAATACCACAGCGGGCAGGTTGCGAAGAGCTGATGTGGGCGAGGTAACCGTTGCAATTGAAAACGATATCATTGATGCACTAAAAGAAATGGTGGCTGCGTTAAAGAAGGCTCGCAAGGACAATCAAGAGCCCAAGCCTCCGATGCCCCCAATGCCCCCTTCAAGTGGTGGGAGCCCCCCAGATCAAAAGTTGATCGACATGATTGCAGAATTAAAAATGATCCGATCGATGCAGATAAGGGTGAATAATCGTACCACCATCTACGGCAAGCAAATCGAAGGCGAGCAGGTCCCCAATATTGCCAAGGTTGCAGATGCCAAGGAAAAAGAAAAAGCTGTAGGGGTTAGAAAAGAGTTCAAAGATCTTTCCACTAGGCAGCAGAAACTTTCCAAGGTGACAGAAGATATTGCCAAGGGTCGAAACAAAGGCCAATAAATAAAGGTGTTAGCTATGATGAATGGATCAAGAATAGTTGCAGGCGCTTTGGCATTGGGAGTATTAAGCTGGAACTGGTGCAGCGGTGCAAACCCAGTGCCCCCAGTAAAACCCATTTTGGAAATTCCATCCTTTGGGGTATTGAAATCTCCAACAGCAGCAGAGGTTAAAGCACAAACTGATGCATGGGTGAAAACCAAGCCTCCAATTTCCGCAGAACAGCAAAAGGCGATGGACGCCTTGTGGGCTGGCGCGGATAGTTATTCCGACAAGCTTGCACAAACTTTTGCGCTTCTTGACCCTGAAGCGGCTCTCATTCTTAATCAAGCAAAGGAATCTGTATTTGAAGCGCCACAAGAAATTCCAGCATTGCTGAAAGATGCTTCTAAGCCCATGTTCTTTCGCGCCAACCTAGCAGTTACTTATTCCAGAATCTTAAGCCAGAACAAGGTGTATGAACTTGCGCTGGATACTTTAAAACTATTCCGACCTGAACAAGTTACAGATCCTTCTTCCTACCTTTTTCACAGGGCAGTTGCTGAATACTCCCTGATGATGAAAAAAGAAGCTGATGATACTATTAACAGACTTCTCGATGATGTTTCAGAATCTCCCGAACGCTACCGCAATGTTGCAGCCTTGATGGCGATCGAAATGATGGTATGGCGGGAAAAAGACCTCGGATGGATTTCACGCAAGATGGAAAACATTCAGCGCAGGTTGGATCTAGGGCAGGGTGGCAACAAGACACAAAAAATCCAAAAGGAAGTAGTTGTGCGCTTGGATGAAATGATTAAAGAAATGGAAGATCAGGCAAAGAAAGCTGGAGATGGTGCAGGTGGACCTGGTGCCCCCGGCGCAGGCAATGGCCCTCCTGGAAATAATGTGCAATCCTCCGCGCCTCAGCAAGATAGCATTGGTGGTAATGGTGGCGGTGCAGGTCAGGTGGATCAAAAACGCGTACGAGAACTTGCAGAAGTCTGGGGCAAACTTCCTGAGAAAGATAGAGCACGGGCCATGGTGGAACTCACCCGAAGCCTTCCACCAAAATACCGTGAAGCTGTCGAAATATATTTCAAACGATTGGGAGATGCGAATCCCGCACCGTGATGAACAAACCTTCCACTATTCTTACTCTGGTTTTTAGCATTGGGTTGATAGTCTTTACGACTCAACCCTTTGTCGTTGATGCTGCTGAATTTAAAACGCTCAAGGGTGAAACCATCCAAGGTAAAATCGCCTCCTTCACCGACACGGAAATCGTACTTGATGCTTCGGGCGCGGTTCTCAAAATCCCACTTTTAGAAATGATGCAGGTTACTCTCGAGCCAACCGCAATTCATCCGCCCAATCCTTTTTCACTTGTCGAGCTTTCAGATGGCTCGCAAATTGTCGCCAACGCTTGCGCAATCAAAGGCGATGCAATAGAGCTTAGTTTGCCAGGCGGAGAAAAAATTACCGTCCCCACCAACAAGATTTCATGGGTGCTTTTTAAAGCGCAGGTTGCTTCTGATCGGGCGACTTGGAATGAAAGAATTAGTAAAAAGCGCAAGCGAGATGTCGTTGCGATTCTCAAAAAAGATGCAGACAACCCCGAAGGAATTCTAAACCTTCTTGAAGGTACATTAGGCAAAGGAAGCGATGATGGTAAAACCATGGAGTTCAGCACCGTGGGTTCCACCAAACCGATCCCAGTACCTCAGGCCAACCTTCATGGGCTAGTCTTTTTGCGGGCCCTCGATGCCGAGGCTTTACCTGTTCTTTGCAAGGTCATCGATAAATCAAAGTCCGAGTTTCTAGCTGCAAAGATCACTCTCGACAAAGAGAACCTTATAATCAAAACCTCTGCGGGCTTGGATTTAACCCTACCGATAGCGTCTATTCATAAGCTTGATTTCAGCAAAGGCAAGCTCGCCTACCTCTCCGACATCGAACCCAGCAAAATACTTTTATCGCAAGATGAAGAGCGACTTTCCGCATTCAGAAAAGATACCAACCTTGATGGCGGGCCACTTCGCATCAACGGAATAACTTATGCCAAGGGGTTGGCCATGCTTGCAA